>Ga0209093_1000198_pt1 | contig 30330 bp, 38 predicted proteins | sample SidtaG_4_FD_187450 | JGI IMG/M metagenome (GOLD analysis project Ga0209093, IMG submission 187450) | Marine algal microbial communities from Sidmouth, United Kingdom - Sidmouth_Male1 metaG (SPAdes) (version 2) | ecosystem: Host-associated > Algae > Red algae > Unclassified | place: Sidmouth...
GGGGGGGGCCCCCCCCCCCCCCCTCCTCGGCATTGCGGGCGCCTCGGCGCCCGCGTCGGCCGCCCCCCCGCCCCTCCCCGTCGCGGCCGGCACCCGGCACCCCACGCCGCCGCTGCCGCCAACGACGCGGGGCGGACGACCGCGCGGCCGCCACGGCGCGGTGGTGGCGGTGGCGGTGGGCCGAAGGGTTGTTGCGCCGAGCGCCTCAAGTGTCGGGCGCGCGCGGCGCACCAACCTGGGGGGCGGGGGATGCGGCGCTCCCGCTGCCGTTGGAAGCGGGAGTTGGACGTGCTTGTGTTATCCTGCCCCCATCGCTGCCGCCGCCGACGGCCGATTGGGACTTGGTTGCCCCACCACCACCGCGCATGACCGTGCCAGCGGCGACCTGCAGCGCGGTGGCAAGGCACGCTATGTTTGTCCAGGCCCGATGTGAGGTGTGTTGGAGTACGGGTGTGTTTGAAACGTCGCCCTCACGCAAGCTAACGAGACGATAATTGGATACTCTCTAAATTTATATACGACTATCATACTCTCGAGTCGCAGCCACCACCGCCATCGTGTGCTTGACCACGAGCTTCTCCTGCCGATCCCTGCCCACACCAGGGAGGACAGGAATGTCACCCACGCATGTCACCAACTACTGTCAACAGCCATTCATGGAACGACGGCCACCAAACAGCATGGTACGGCCCGACTGCGTCGACAGCAGGCGCCACAGGGGTCGAAACCCATGCCACTCCTGCCCCCCCTCCCCGCTCGCCTTAGATGTCGATGGACAACGGCATGTTCTCCGGCGACAGATAATTGTACGGCTGCTCGTCCTTGGCAACCAACGACTGGTTGCGCTCATCAATCTCCTGTGTGATGCGGAGCAGGTCGGAGGTGAAGGCTTCAACCTCATTAGGATGGCTCTCCTTGACCGCGGCGTACGCAGACGCCGGCGTGTCGGTCGGCGCCGACAACAAGTGACCAAACAACGCTTGGAACAGCGACACGGCCATGTCCGGCAGCGCCTCCCCCAAGGCCGACTGTGGCAGGTCCCCACCGGTGGGCGTCGGCGGCATGGGCGTGCGGAGCGAATCAGGTCTGTTCGGCACGTACGTCACGTACTCGGCTTGTGGGAAGTTGACCGCCGCGTGCTGCGCCGAACACATAAAGATGATGCTGACGAGTGCCTCGGTGAGGGCGTTGAGCGTCTTGAAGGCCTCAGGGAAGGAAGAGATGGCCGCCCGCTTGGGGTCGCGCATCTCCGCGCACCACGCGGCCACGTCAGCGTCGGCGGCCAGCGCGCCGTCCGCGTCCTGCCCGCAGGCCCCGTAGTGGGCTTGGAGAACGCGGGCCACGTGGCGGGTGAGCGCGTTCCACACCTTGAAGCCGTCGTCGCGGTAGTGGAAGCCGTCCAGCCCGTCCACAGACGCATCCGCGCCGAAGCCCCGCTTGGCGAGCCCATTCACAAAGTTGTCACCGAGGAAGTCCCACGTTGCGTACGCCGTCGAAAAGATGGTGAGGGCGTTCGCCGTCCCGACGCTAAACGTCGCGTCCGTAAACGGTGCCACGGAGGAGACGAGCGTCTGCCGCGCCAAAAAGTTGATCCCAATCGTGTCCACAAAGTGGGGGCGGAGCAGCGCAGAGACAATGTGGTCTGTCGGCAACGAGTTGTGAGCAGCAACGATGAACGGCTCGGCGAGCAGGTGGGTCATGCCCAAATGAGATACGAACTGATGAGCTTGGTTGTCGGCGCACGTCAAATGGCACTTGGCAAGAAGATAGGTCATGGGCGGATGCGTCGCCGCCGTGTACACCTCGTCGCTGCCATCGTCCTTGCGAGTGAGCGTGAAGCCAACGATGGAGAGCTTGCCAGACGCCTTCTTGTATAAGACCAGCCGCGGAGCATACCAGTATTTCCTGGCGCCGACATCCGCGTCCAGGATCGACGAGACAGCCTGGTGGGTGTAGGCCCCCGACGCGGCATCCAACTCCCCGGCCATCAACTCGGGGTAGTCCACGTAAAAGAGGGCATTGTCCTTGCACAGCTGCGTCAAGTTGCGGCCGTCGGGCGCAACAAGGTTGTGCAGCAGAGCGGGCAGGACGTCCGCCGGGTTGTCCGTCACGCGGACAATCTTCATAGGGTTGACGCCACGGATCATTTGGTCCGCCACCTCATCATCGTGCGTCCAGCGCTCAACGACACTCTGCGGCTTGGCCACAGCGCCATTAAACGGCGCGCAAAAGGGGTCGTCCTGCAAGACCTTCTTGACGTCGGCCTGCAGGGCAGCCAGGCGCTGGCGCAGCGGCTCTGCGATCCCCCCCTCGGGGCTCGTATCCGCCAGCAGCTTGAGCAGCCGCGCCTGCGCGTACAGGAATTCCATGTTGCGGCCAAAGAGGTGTCCGACCCGCGTCGGTCGGATGACCTGAGACGGGGGCAGAGCGGCGCTAAACTTGGGCAGTGGCGTCTTCTCCGTCGCTTGGGGGTACGACGCGTACCGCCACTCGCCATCGTCGACGCCAATGAGGAACGCCGTCTGCATCAGATGCTCCTGCAGCTCCTGCCCGACGGACAGGAGCAACTTGGTCGCCGCCTCGATGGGCGACGGCGGCGGCGCGTTGATCACCGACAGGGTGTAGGTGGCAACGGGACTGCCGCCACGGGCAGCGCTGAGCTCCACGTCAAAATTGGCCTGTGACGGGCCCTCGTTCGTGCCGAGAAGCACCGACGCCGAGATGGTGCCCTTCCCCAACACCGTAGTATCCTTCTCCTCGAGGGCGAGCTCCAGCACGTCGTCGACACTCGCCAGCTGCAACGTCACCACGTCGCCCATTACAGGCGTCCCAGACGGCGTCAGGCGAAGGCTATGCACGACCACATCCCCCACGGAGATGGTCAGGTGGGCAACCGACGATGAGGCGTTCATCGACAGCTTGGTAAACGACAATCGAACCGGGCGGACCGGCGGTCCCGGGGAGAGCTTGTCCTGCAAGGCCGAAATCCCCGCTTCATACGCCGCCATCTGGCCCGCACGGATCTTGGGCAGCGCCGCCTCGTGGATGGGCTGGAAAGCAGAGCTCCACGTCACGCGCGTCGACCGGGGGCCCGCCGCCACGAGCTCCACCGCCGTGCGCACATTTTCGGCGATCAGCTCCGGGTGCGACTCGACCAGGTGGTACTCAATGACGTGCCGCTTGTCGTCCCGCTTCGTCAACACTTCCACGTACGAGCGTGCGCCGACGTAGGTGATGGTCCGCTTCTGCCCAATCCCCGACCCGGTGACGGTGCACGAGGTGAAGGCAGGCCACCAGGACATCCACCCCTCAAAGTTCCCCACCAGTGCCCATACCTCCTCGACGGGGGCGCCGACGGTGCCCTCCACGACCGCATGTTCGACCTTGAGGAAGGGGCGCATGGGCGCATCCTCCCGCCCGCCCCCCGTGATGTGGCCGACGACGCCGCGCACACCAGCGGCGGTCAACTCCACGACCTTGACCAGTTGGCCGATGCCCGCAAACAGAGGCATCTTGACGACCTGCTTGACGGCGATGGAAACAAGCGTGAGGGGCACCCGCCCGCGTACGACCACGTGCGTAGAGGTGCCGAGGAAGAAGAAGACGAGGGGCGTAGTCAGGGCGCCGACCGTCTGCCAACGGCGGGGGGCCGCCACAGGTGTACCACCCACCGACAGCAGAAGGGGGGGAGGGAGCAGCGGCGACTGTTACGGACTCGTACAGGAGGGAGAGGCCGTACGAAGGACGCGAGGCTGACTCGGCAGAGATGCGCCCGATGTGCTCATTGAGGGTGGTCTTATATGCTGACGCCGCCCCAAGTCGTCGTCGGATAGTGGCACCGCGGCACGAGCCCGTGCCCCCTCGGCCCCACGCCCGCGGCAGGTGCACAGCGCGAGGCGACACCGGTGGCGCCCCCTCGCCCCGTCCCCACGAGCGAGCAGGTCCGTGGTGCCAAAACGACAAGACACGCGAGTCAGGCCCACCGCCACCGCCGGCGCGCGCCGCCCTCCACGGCGCCATCGCCACAGGGGGTCGGCGCGCAGCATCCGCCACGCAGGGACCGTCGGCTCACGAGGCGATAACGGCGCGGCGGCACCAATGGCGGCGTGAGCCCCAACGTCGAGGCGTGCCCCACTCGTCTCCCTTCGCACCCACACGGGCGGCAGACGGGCATAGGCGACAGCCGCGTGTGCCCCCCCCCCCCCCGCGTCGCGCAGCGCCGACGCGGCGGGGTGCACGCCAGGCACAGCGCCGCCACCCACGTTGCGCTCACACTGCCCTCGGGGTGGGCGGGCGCCGCTATCCCCCAACCGACTGCGATCCTAGGCGACGACCGGAGGAGGACAACGAACAGATTGAGGGTAGAGACGAACGGCGCCCCTTGGCGGGCAGGACGCCTCGATCGCAGGGGACGCTCGTCAACGACACTGAGGCAAAGAAATCGCTCTTGTGCTCCCGTCGCCATGATCTATGGTCAGTGCCTGTGCACCAAGGCTGTTTTCATAATATCCAGGTATGGGCTCACCAACTTTCTCCACAAAGGAAACTTCCTCATTGGATGTTGGAGCCCCTATCGTATGGTAGACTTCCGCCCTCTGGAGGCTGCAAAAGCAGCTACTTGTGATCGCCAGAACAACGCCGATGCGGACAGATGCCAGTGTTCACTGTAGGGTGCGCATCCCCACGAGCAGTTCCGCACGAACGGTGACCACACCAGTCACGAGCCACTGTCGACGTCATCCTGGCCATCGTCGAAAAATCTCCTACCAAACCTACTCGACCTCCTCTGCTCTCGCGCACAACCAGAGACCGGCCAGCCACACCAGGAACGATGTCAACACGAGAGGTCTGCACTTCTGCGCCCCCTCAGAGCAAAGCCGCCAATGTCGTGATTACGTTTTTAAATTCTCAATTGGGTATGCGATGTGGGCCGTCTTAGAGGTTGCCTCACCCGAGATTGCGGCGCTCAAGCGGATTGAAGCTGGCGATTGTCGGACACGACGCAGACACGAAGCACATAAAACATTACTATCTTCCTAATTTTGGCCGATGTGGTCGAAGTCAAGACACGGGTCTAGGTCATCTGCCCATTGGTCGATCCACTTTTTTTCCGGCTGAGTGGATGACTGGGACACAGTGTCGCACTGTTGATCAAGCTTCTTGACCTCGACAGGATCGGCCAAAAATGGGAAGACGGCAATACACGACGCCAAGTGGGCGATCGTGCTGATAAACGTCAGCCTTGGCTCACCCCCTTCAGCCAATCATACTTGAGCGAGCACAAGAGAGGAGGCCAAGAAGTACAGAGAAGTGCTGACGCACAGGCGACGGCGGGTTGGCAGAGGCTAAGAGTCGCAGAAGGCCGACGGGCCCGTGAAGGAGGTAGGGATAGGATTCGACAATGCCTATCACATGCAAAAATCTGTAGTAGGGGGGGGAGGGGGGATAGCCTGTGAGCGCACCACGTGGGGGAGTTTGGGGGGTGAATGATCTGTTGGGAGCGTCGATCTCGCAAGACCCACCAACGGATCTGGGTCGGGTGGCACCGAGAATCGATGCTGATTTTGGCTGACGGGACCTCAACCCCCTGGATTGCACATCTCGGGGGGGTCACCCGCCGACCCTCCTCACTGGGCCGGTTCCCTCGAGAACAGCCGGATCACTTTTCGTTTGGTAGCGTGTCTGCAGGGCCCTAGGGAACGAGCAAACTGGATGCACTTGTCCCGAACTTTTCTTCTGTGCACAAGAACAAGAGTGAGCAAAGCAACTGTCTCTGGCAACGACGTGTTTGGATGCTACAAGGCAGCCAATCAGAAGTGGTCCCTCAGTAGACCTTTTTTCTGCTACAGAGCGCAGAATTGGGACAGGAGCAATACTGTCTGGTAACAGATACAATGTCAATGGCCGCAGACCTCTGTCCCACCTGACTTTTGCGCTGCCTCGACAGCCAGACGTCTGGGCCCCTCGCCCGGCTGCGGCCTGCCTCCACAGTTGGCGATTCTCGGTGGCAGAACGGGATTGTGGTGGATCTATCGACGAGGCGTACGTAGACACACACATAAGTCGTCATCCCACACAGCAGCTCAAATTCCGGGCAAAAGAGCCGATACAAGATATTTCTGAGAGCAGAGGCCAAAATAGCTTGAATGGCCTCATGGTCAGATCTTGTCAAGCCTTGTTTCAGACAACGCAGTCGCCAATGACTAGCAATAGAGAGTTTTGGCATGTAATCTGACGGTCGCTCTTGACTGTATCTCGACTGTATCTGGAAGATCCGTGGGTACCGGATTGTTACTTCGTCGTGGACTCAAGTGTGTGTTGGCAAGTAAAATTCTGGTAGTTTGACGGTCCTGTACAGGGTGTGACAGGCCGCAGTCGGTTCCGTGATGCATCCAGATGTGTGGTTGTGCGAGTGCTTTGTTGGTGAGTGAGAGCGTCATGGCCGTTCCGTCAAAAGCTGGAGAGGCCCTAGTCAAGCAGATCGATGTCTGGGCCAACCAATCGCAGAAAAACGCCTCTTTGTTAGGCATGGACTCTTCGCTTTTTGGCGCAACTACAATAGAAGTATCAGTGTGCGTACAGCGTCCTGTGGTGTGGATGGGGGGGGGGGGGGGGGGGGGCAGGAGAGAGAGCCGCGAGCGCGGCGATGAGCCGCGGTGACAGGCGGCATTGCGGGTGATGAATGTGCAGGCGTGGCGTGGGAGCACACGACAGGCCGGGAGGCAGCGGCGTACCGCGGAGGGGCCGTCGCCTGCTGCTCAGAGGTGCGGCTGCCGTGCACATGGGAACAAACAAGACAAGCCCAAGAAATAGGGCGGGGGGGGCTGTCCTGTGGCGCGCAGTCTGCCTGCACAGATAGCAACATGCTGAGCGCGCAAAAAAAGACTACATACAGCCGTTCTCTCAAAAATCCCACACTCCAACTGTTGCAAAAGAGTTCCAAATCGGCCACTACGACCCCACAGAGGCCGATTTGGAACACTTTTGGAACAGTTGCAGTGAGGGATTTTTGGGAGAACGGCTGTACAGTCTTTCTCCAATGCTGTCCACCCTCTATGGCGATCGTACGACCAGAAAGTAGCCCATATTTTTCGTGCAGAAGACGATGATCGGGAGCCGCGATCGCCGTTGATTGTACCGTAGAGGCCGGTCGATCGCGTTCGTTGCTATCCCCCCCTGGACAAGAACGGAAGCGACAAGAATGGAGAAAGACTGTATAGTGGGGGAAGGGCGGGGCGACTTTGCCGCTGTGGGGCTAGGGGTCGGCATCGCAGCCACAACGAAGTGAGTGGTATCGTACTCGCACAGTGATGAACTTTGGCGAGACGAGGAGCGTGGTCAAGGGCGGAAACCTCACCACCCACCTCGTCATCCACGCTCTCAAGGAGCGCGGCAACGCTTCATCGACACGCACTAGCACTGTCACCTCCCTCCTGACATTTGCGGCGGCCAATGGGTCCATCTTCATGAGCATTTACGTGCTGAAAGCCACGTTTGACGAGGACGGGCAGTCAGACGTCAGCTTTACGCTTCAACCAGCTACCAGGGTCACCCGTCGGTCGTGGCCGCGCTACCTTTAGTGGACAGACACCGGCTTCTTTAACACCAAGCTGTTTGGGCGCGTCATGGACCTAGTAGCCGACGAGTGGGAGGTGCGCAACCCTGGGCTTCCCCTGCTCCTGTTTGGCGGCCAGTTCTCGGCTCATATGAGCACCGAAACACTTGAGCGGGTCTTGAAGCGGCGGTGTACCTCTTCTTCCTTGTAGCCAACGCCTCCCACTTCCTGCAATCGCTCTACGCCTTGCCCTTTGCGGCATTTCATCGCTTTTTGCGCAGGACAAACGAGGCGTACGTGTTCGACGCCATCATTGTGGGAAAGAGCACCCGCGACGCGCTGCTAGCGGCTGCCCACCACTCCGAGAGACGCACTCTCAGCCTCCGAGTCATCACCAAGTCGTTCATGACGACGGAGCTGTGGCCGCTCAACATCCCGGTGGTACTCGCCCGGGCGCACGAAAACCTGGGAGTGGCGACCGGTGGGGAGACCGCACGCGACTAGGCGCGCGTGATGGCCGCCGAAAACATTGCCGCTGCTCGGGAGAGGTCGTCGAAAGTCAGTGCGGGGGTCAGCAGCGGCACTGTCTCGGTGCAGCGGGCCGCTCTTCACTCGCCGTACTCCCTGCTTGCTGCCGCCCGCAAGCGCACCGGCGAGCAGGAGGAGGAGGCTGCCCAGCGCCGTGCACGCAAGATGGCAAGGATGGAGAACAAGGCTACCAAGGTCAAGAGTGTCCAGCGGGCCGCAGCGGCACGGTTGCTTCTGACCTGTCGTGTTTGCGCCGTCAGCCGTGACCGGGGCGGGGGGGGGTGGAAGGTGTGTCTTTGCGGCAAGTGGCGCGCGTGTCCCAAGTGCAAGGACGATTTTTCGACGTCTGGTTTGATAGCGACGCACATGGAGAACTGCTCTGCTGGTTTTGGCGGGTCGTCCGAATAGGTATAGCGTGTAGTGCCCGTTTTGTTTATTTCTGTCTTGTGTTCTTGGTCGGTATCTCGTTCGGCAATTGAGATTTTATGACCAGATCCGCAATGTTCCGACGACGTCTCAGTGACCGGCTGGATGTGATCACCTGTGCCGCTGTGAATGGGGGAGGCACGCCCCAAATGTACCACATCGGGTCGTACAAATACGTGTTCCGGCCGCGCCAACCGCCTTGGGAGCCCAGCAGGCGCGACACGTGGTCGGAATGCACAGCCGATGAACAGTCCGCTCGACTCGGGCCCGACGGTATATCCCGAGAATACCGTCGGCCACGGTCGGTAATTTGTGTATCTCGACGGTATCTCCGCAACGTGGCACGACGTACCGTCAAATGACCGCCGAAGCGACCGTCGAGTAACATGCCAAAACTCTCCAATCTCTGGTGGAGAGGCTCTGGTCAGTTTGTTTGATTGGCAATTCGAGGAAGGCTCGGCTGACAGATCTCTGTCGCGCCCGCCACGTGACTGGCGCCAAGCTGTTGATCTGTCGGGCGCCCTCTGCTGAACCCACTCCACTCCCCCGCTACGCCAACCGCCCATCGACCGACCGCCACCACCCCCCCACGTGCTACGGAGCCTCTCTCCCGCACCCCCGCCGTCGTCACTGACTGGGTTTCCCCCCCCTTTTGGCGTCCCACCGGGTGGGCGCGGCCCGACGCGGTCCTGCCGCTAAGGCCACCGCGCCGGCGCGGCCACGGTCGGGTGCCGCGGCGCCGTCGCTGTGGCTGCTGCCGTCGCACCCCAGCCGACCGGGTCGACCGGCGCGGCTGCGGCTAGCGGCCAGCAAGCGCCCGTGCCCGAGCGTCCGGGTCCGTGGCTCTTGGTTGCCTCAGCCGTCTCCGTGTCCGTCGGGGGCAGTCGGGCAGTCGCTGGTTGCCGACGCCGGACGCAGTGGACACGTCGGCAGTGGGCTGCTGCCCTCCGTGGACGTTTCGCTTGCCACCAACCAGCGACACATCCCCCCTCTCGGCGCCCCCCCCCCCCCCCCCCCCCCCCCGCCCCCCCCCCCCCCCACGACCAGGAGCGTCCCAGCCCCCATGGCCAGTGCGCCGACGCCGGTGGAGGCGCTCGCCAAGCTCAGCGAAACCACATATTTCGAGCGCGGCCTTGTCGAGCTCGGGCTATGCGCGGACTCTCAAAAGAGCGTCCTGCATTTGTGGGCACGGCGCCTATCCCTCGGGATGTTTAAAGGCCACCAGAGTGGGATCCCCGCGCCGGATCACCTGACCTTTCACGTCCTTACCAAGCGGCTGGTGACGAGCTTGTTTACTCTTCTCGCCAAGGACCAGCGTCAGCGCGTCGGCTTGTCGCTCAAGGAGGCGCTAGCGCGCAGCCACTACTCCAGCACGACCATCTACAAAGTGAAGACGGACGCTGTGGTATCGATCGGCATCTCGGAGTGGGCGGCGACGCTGAAGGTGGCCTGTTTTGTGTTTCGTCGCGTGCTACAGAGCGCCAAGGCCACCGCCGGTGCCACGCTCACGACGCTGCAGGCGGCTCATGAGGTGGTCGACGGGTACACCGCGCTGATCAACGCGCTGTACTACCTTCCCCGGGTGGACGTCGACGGCGAGACGGCTTGCCGGTCACGGCACACCACGGCCGAGCTGCTGGCGCTTTCCGACCGCTTCTTTATGCTCGTGTGCGCCGCCTGCCTCCTCAGGGACACCGCGGCCTTTGAAGGCAATACCGACGTGCCCAACCTACATCGGTTGCGGGAGCTGCTGCACGCCGTCATCCGCCTGCTCCTCCATGTGCGGCATTTGCAGGAGCTTCTTTTTGAAAGCGCCCAGCAACCGCGCAAGCGCACTATCACAACGGGAAACGGCCGCAATGACGCGTTGCGAGCCGTGCGCCGCATGCAGCAGTGGGAACTGGCGTCCCGCATCGCCCTCCAACCCGCCTACATCGGCATTGACCCCGAGTCGCTGAAGAACGCCGAGGTGATGGCCCACTTGCGCACCTCGAAGCCGCTGTGGAGCCAGGCAAGCGGGTACTGGCGGTGCTCTGGCGGCAGGATGTTTGGCAGCCAAGTACCAATTGCTGCGCGCGCACTCATTCAGGCCGGCTGGCACCAGTCCTTTGTTGCCAAATTGAAGGGCCGCGCCACGCGCGGTGAAGACAGGCAGCTGGTGCTTGGCGATTGTGTGGGTTTTCTAGTCTTTCCGGTTGCCGCGCGACGCGAGGTGTGCGTTGCGCGCCGGGAGGAGGTGCGCGGGCCCCTTTGCCCCACGGCGTACTTTCGCACTGTTGCTTTTCTCGACAACCCAAGTGGGCTCCCCGCAGCTGTGGTCCAACCGTTCGTCCCCATTCCAGACTCGGAAGACTTGCGTTTCGACTCTGAGCGCTTTCCTTATGTGCCTTTGGTCCCTGGTGTGCGCCGTGCGATGCTATTGCACAGCTGCTGATGCTCGTGCTCCATGCAGCCGTCTGGAAGCGGCCGCTCTTTTTCCAACCGCTGGAGAGTGTCTAGTCGGCCAGACGCATTTCCGTCACAGAGCGGGTAACACGGTAGGGTTGGGGCAGTAGACACGGCTGGGAAAAGGGGATTATTTGATAATACGTGCTGTTTCTTTTTCATGTTCATACACGCCCTACTACCGACTCAGGCTCCTGAGACACTGTGCCGTAGAAGGCCGCGTTTGCGATCCACTTCCACCCGAAGGCGCCTGGCTTCCCCCAAAGGAGGATCCATCACCAAAGGTGGCGTCGACGCTGGGGTTCGAGCTGTTGTCGGCGCGACAATTGGTCAGGATGACGTCCTCTCGGCGGCGGTCAGCCGCGGCGCTGTCAGGTCCACCTCTTGCCTCCCGTCTTTACGCGGCATCAGCAGCGTCCAATCGCCTGTCGAAACCCCCTCCTCTGCCTCCCTGCGGGGCTTGGTCAGCCACGCGCGATCGGGCGACACGAGCAGCCCCCGCAACTTCGTCGCAAACGAGAAGACGGCGCGGTTGTTAAACTTGTGGGGCGTCCGTACCTCGGCCGGCAGGATCCTCAGCGCAATTGTGCAGGTTTTCGGTGCAGGTAATAGTATGCTCGCCTGTCAGCGCTGAGCCAGGCTCGGCGTCGGTCTTGTGCTCGGGCGCCGGCAGGTTACCGACCGCGATTTACCCCGAGCATGTTGCCGTGAGCGTAGAGGTGACGGCAAAGTAGTCGGCGTCGGCGCAGTCGTGGGAAGACGGCTTGGTGGCTTCAGGGTCGGTTAGCTCCATGGCCATCGACTCTTTGATCAGGAAATACGCGCACAGGATGTAGAAGAGCTTGCGCGCCCAGCACCTCGGGTCATGAAAGGTGCCTCGGATGATGGGGTCGGTGGCATGGTCAACCCGATCCATGGCTTCGGGGTCGACGCCGCTCTTTCCGCGTACAACATGCGGCTGCTGCTGTAGGGGCCTCCTGGATCTTGCCTGCACCACGCGCTCGGCGACACAGAGGCACAGTCTTTTGAAGATGACATTGGGGAAGGTCCGCAACAGAATACTCGCCGGCGGGAGGGATACCGTCACGGTGTCGCCCTGGTCGTTGGGCATGTCTTCAATGAAAGACAGCATTATGTTTTTCAACACGTGAGCGTGCTCCTTCGGATGGGGGGGGTCGGGAAGGCCTTTTTTAGCGCATTGATGAGCACCTATTCCGTTCTTTGCGTCACCGGCCGCTCATGCAGGATCTTCTTGAGCGAAGCGTCAGAGAGCTTGGTCAGTTCGCCAATCACTGTGTCGCCCATCTTCTCCACGTTCACAATGCGCTACTAAAAGGCGTGGAGCACCATTTTACGGCCGTCTCCACGTCATCCACAGAGGTGCCGTTGGCGGATGCCTCCGACACCGCCGGTGCCGCGAAGCCACCGCCCGAGGAGGCCGTACTTGCGTCGACTGGCGCCGCCGCCACCCGCGCACGCGCGAGCATCTGCTCAAGATCAGGCCTCATGGCGGCCATCATGGCCCTAACGATGGCGTTAATCTCAGGTTGACTCAGCATTGCGCGCATAGTTCGTCCGCGACGACTCGGAGGTGACGCGTTAGTCGGTGACCCGGGGCTTGGCGGGGCGGATGGCACTGCTCTTCCAGTTGGCACACGAGAGAGCTTTCCGCTGCCTCCCGGCGGCATCTCAGCGGTAGGGGGGGGTGCGGCGGACCTACGGAAGGCCGCGGGCGCCTCCGCGAAGCTCTTTCAGGAAGCGCGGACGTGCGATTGGTCGTGGCCGACGCGGAGGCTTGCTGGCGGCGGTCGCGGCTGGCTCCGCCAAGCCACTACCGATGTGCCCCCGCGCCCGCGGCGGGGCGGGCGCTGGGCGTCCTCCTCACGGCAGACGGCACGCCGCAGGTAGTGTCGCCAGGCGCCTTCGCCGCCACCACCGCGTTGCGCCCGCCCGTAGGGGTGGTTTACCTGCACGCCAAGACAGCGGCGGCGGATGTGGTGTCGCGAGCGTCTGCTCGCCGCTTCCGCTCGTTGAGTGGCGTCGGAGCAGGCGTTCCCGAATGAAACCAGCGCAGTCTATTGGTGGAATCTAAGCGGGCTTCCAGGTCGCAGGAGGTGCCCATTCAAATTCAAAGGAGCCGGCCTGCACACAGTCCCTCAGGTCCACTTTCACCCGCGTCCAACGCCCGACGGCCTTCAGATACAGTCACGGCGCTCTCGCCTTGCGCGTCTGCTTGCAGCGCCGCGGCACGCGCTCCTCTACACACCCGAGCAGCGAACGCTCAGGCGCCTGTCGCCCGAACCTGCTCGCCGGCTCGCCGCGGTGTCGCTCTCGCTGCCCCAACTGCCCACCCGAACAGCCGCAAGCAGAAGGATTAGAGGTGGCCACCTGGCCACCTGGCCAGCCACCAAGGATGTTATTGGATCGCCCGCCCGACCGCCGCCTGCAACTGCATTTGGTTCCACCGCTTCATACTATCCACGATCGTTTCCACCGTGCGGGCTAGTACAGACGCCCCGGTCGGGGCGTTACGTTGACGGCGGTGCCGCACCCCTTCGAGGGCACGGGGGGGGGGAAACCGCTGCGGACGACGCGTGGAAGTGCGTGTGGGGGTTCCAAAGCGTACCTTGTGCGCTCGTCGCGGGCGGGCGGCGGCGGAGGTGGTGGTGACCCTGCGGCGGTCCCACGGACGCAACCGCTGCTCTTGGCGTTCGCCGCGAGCCCGAGCGCCGGGTGGGATTGAGGCCCGCGCAGCGACTGCGGGATCGCAGTGTAAGCGACTGACGCGGCGGCAGTCGTCGTCGCGGGCGAGATCAGCTAAGAGACGCGCGCGGACGCCGTGCCGAGCGTGGGGGGCTTGCCGCCGCACTGGAAACGTTTCCCACGCGGGACGGTACTGGGTGTACCCAATCCCCCCGTGTCTCTCACCTGGACAGGCTTGGTCATGGGTCGCGCCCTTGATGTTGGTGGAGATGGAGAGCGCGCCACTATCTCGCGCCAGTCACAGCGCGCTGCTGTTCGTCGAGGTGGCAGTGGTGCGCGCGCCGTCAATAGTGGCATGGAGGACAACCTTCCGTAGCTCTACAATCTGCTTTGGTGAGGGACTCTACCATAGCGCTCCAAGGCGGAACTGGTGGTGGAGCCGGTCAGCACGACGCAGGGAAGCAACATTCTGATGCGAAGCTAGCATTTGACGGTGTGGCGGCGGCCGTCGACGGAGGTGTGCTGCCAACGGACGGTGTCTTCATTGGGGGCGGTGAAGGGGTTGGGGCAGATGTCGCAGATGGCCTTCCTACTAAATTTCGGGACGGCAGCGAGGATGGAAAAGTCCTGGAGAATCCGGCAGCCAGGGAAGCAGAGAACGCTGCCGCCGCGGAATTCCTGTAAGGGCGGGGACTGAAGCAAACGGACTGCCCGACGTCCGACGACAAGGAGTTCTTCCTGCAAGAGGAGATGATCACCTCCATGACGTCGGACGAGGAGACCGGCGGGGACGAGACCTCCCGTCAATCCACGGATGCCGACTGGGCGGACCTCGGCCATAGCGTCATCTCTGCGGGTGATGGGAGAGATGAGGATATCATCGACGGCGTCGTGCCCCCAGCATCCGACGTGCCAGCAGGTGTTAGTGCCGCAGTGACCAAACCTTTCACCTGTGTCGAGCACCTGTAAGCATACTCGCTGCTGAGCGGTCAGGATCACATCACGCCACAGCCGTACGAGGGGAAACGCGCGGCGTTCAACATCGCGTCCCCCATCAAGCTCCCGTCCATCAACACCATCCGCTACGAGATCTCCCCCACCATTGAGCGCAAGTGGATGCTGCAGACGAGCACTTGTACGGCGCCGCAGGACGGCAACAACGGGCTGGGGGAGGTCAACTACGTCAAGCCGAGGGAGCATATCCGCCGCGATTTTCCGTTCGAGAGCACCTTTGCGTTGTTTAAGGAGGCGGACGCTCGGACGGACCTCGACAGGGAGCTCCACCTCGAGTATGTCGACTCGCCACTTTTTCAAAATCGCTCCAACGTCCTACTGGGCGGCCAAACGGTGCCCCGATTTGTGTTGGCGGGCGTCTCCGTTGTTGTGGGTGACTGGCTCGACGTCGACCTGGGGAGCGGCCGCGTCGTGAACGGTGTAGTCGTGGACGATGTATTTTTCTTCGGCTACACATGTGGGCTTGCGCCTGAAGACGGCCACCATTCTGGCGACTTCTTCGTGCGGTGTGGAGTGCCGGGCGGGGGTCCAGCCGATATTGTGGCCCGCCACTGTCCCGCGGCCACCCTCTACCCGTTTTCTTGGTTGACAGACGACGGTGAGGCCGCCTCCATCCATTCACTTCGCAACCACGAGTACGATGTACATCCGCAGTGCAACGGACGTGGCGAGGACCAAGTCACTGCCGGCAGTATGAGGCAGGGGGCAACGGACGGCAGTGGGCAGGCGAACGGCGGGGGGCATGACGCTCTTTCGCGAGCGGTGGCTCTTCAAATCCGGGCGGACGACGCTTCGGGTGGTGCTACAAGCTGCCGAGAACGTGTACGGCGCTCTCCGACTGAAACCAATGAGGAGCAGCGTGCGGGAGACGCGGAGGACTTGGGTGTGGGTGGGTCAAACTCTGCTGGCGTTCTTCCAAGTCGGCCGCGCCGCCTTCTGTCGGGAGGACGAGATGGGGTTGGTTTTCTCGTTGTCTGCCTGTGTTTCTTTCCCGACGACTTTTGTGCTCTGCTGGGGAGGTCAGTCCCTTCGGGGGGTGTCTACATGAGTTACCTGTCGTGGATGTTCCGACACCGCCGCAGTAGCCATTACGTGCGCACGTTAGCAGCGACTCCACCACACGTCGACTCGGACGTGCTTTTGGAAGCCATTGCCCCCGACCTGCGCGCGGGGGCGACAGACGGCTGGTTGATGACGGGTGCCGACGGGACAGACATTCGGGTGTCTGCTGATGTTTGCTTTTACGTGGTTGACTTTCTGCAGGTGGCCAAGACCAGCAAGCTCATGGGCCACGGCGCCAACAGCCCATGTACAATGTGCTCTTATCGTCTCTCTGGAGCGCCTGGGTGTCACTACGGTTTCGAGGGCGCCAGCAACCTGGCGAAGTTTGTACGCACAACTGCACGTACCCGCAGCGTCTGCAAGGACGTTGCTGAACGGGCTGCTACAGCAGGTGAACAATAAAGAGACTCCAATGCTGGAAACATGCAGATGCCTTGAGTCAAAATCGCGACCTTAGGGGCCCTCCGATTCGCCACTCCAAACTGTTCGAGACCCCCTGTATATGCTCGTACAGACAGCCACCACCAATACTACCCGTTAAAGCACGGTCCCCTACTCCACCTCCGGCACCATTATCCCCTTCCCGCGCACCCTCACGCAGTTGCAGGATCAATCTATGCCTACCCCAGGGCGGGCGAGCTCTCCGGCGGCCGCTGACGGGCCGCCCGTCGAAGTCTTGGTCAGCTCCGGGAAGGCCCCCTTGTACTCCACCTCGACGACCATCTCCACGCGGCTCTAGTTTCTCTCCACAAGCTCTCCGCAGGTGTCGGAAGCGGACTTGATCTCTTCGACTTCAGCGCGGCCCTCACCCCGCCCGCCGCCTTGATGGTTACCTACACCTGCAGCGTCTGCACCATACTGGAAAGCTGAGGGGGGAGGCCGCGACTGCACGGCCATCTCGGCTGACGCGGCCTAGGCTGCCCCAGCAACGCGCCGCAGTGTGTCGGCCAATATGACCGCTAACGGACGAGGTGGCGGCCCGCCCGGGGTGCGATTGCGGTGCACCGTGGGGTGGGGAACGAGCTACAAGCAGCACCCTCATGAAATGCAGTGAGGTGCGTAGGCGGGGAGTCCGTAAAAGTCCTCCCGCCCAGGTGATACAAAAAGAACGGCGCTGGTGTTGATAAGAGGCACCCCTCGTTGTAATCTTTGGGTGCGAAGCTCGACGGCGGCCAGAAGCTCCAGTGCTGCTTCACAGTGCGATTGATCAGGTGGTTGTTCCGGCGTGCGTTCAAGACCCCCGGAGCTGTGGGCACAGCTCAACCGCCGTGTGTCCCGTCGCCATCGCCCGTGCCAGTCACGTGGTCAGGTCGGCCGACATAGGTGACGGCCCAGCCCTGGCGCGACAAACGGCAGGGGTGATTATTGATGGCAGAAAGATCTTGGTGATCCGCAAGTCCGCCGGGGAGGTCGGCGCGTGGCCGCGCCTCCGGGCGGCTCGCGCAGCCGAATACAAGTAGCCGGTTGGTAGGGTGGCTGGCACTCTCGACGGGCGCCGATGCGCGCTTCGCGCGAGAGGCGTGGCGTGATCATCGTTCTACGCCGCTGCCATTGGTGGGGCGCGCCTCCAGTGGTGCACTGCCTACGTTTTTTCTGGCGGTGGGGGGGGCGGCTGCACACTACAACGGCGGCGACAGGGGCTGGGCGGCTGATTTGATCGATAGCGGTGAGCCACCGCTACCTTTGTCGCCCCCGACTCGCTCTCCACGTCGATCCCCCCCCCCTCTGTCATTAGCTCCACCTCTTCCCCCGCCGCAAGCTCCACCTCTGGACCGCCGCCGAGAGCGTCCATTTTGGGCGCCTCCGCCGCCGCCGCGACGGGCGAGAACGCGGCGGCGGCGACCGCGGCCATCGCCACCAAGCCGCCCTCATCGTCCGATGCGGCCGTCACCTCAGATACTTTTACGTCCGTCTCGGCCACGCCGACGCGGCGGGCGGCAACCCCAGCCCTGGTCGCCACGCCGCCCGTCGCCGCGCGGGCGTCGGCGACAGCCACCAGCGCATAATGGGCGCGGTCGCCGCCCGCGGGCACGCCCTGACATCCCCGACCCACAAGGCGCCTGCCGCGCGGCCTCTTGTGCAACTGCTACCGGCCTCTAAGGCCTCTGATGGGAAAAAACGGGTAAAAAATAGAGGAAGTACGAGTACAAGAAAAGGAAGGAGGAGCACCAAAGAGGGCTCGTTGAGCAGAGGATTCTAAACATGTGGTGAGGTCAGCATAAAAACAAAATGGTCCACATCAAAGCTCTCCCCACCTCGGTGAGCAGCGTACGCATCTTCACCTGAGGGAGACCCATAGAAATCCACTTGTATGCGACAGCTTACGCATCCAGCGCCGTTTCCGGCGCGCAGCGCAGTCAGCCAGGGCATTGCCGTCGTGTGTGGCAGCGTACGCTTCCAGCGCCCTTTCGGGCGCGCGGACAAATCGGCAGCCGCACACGAGCGAACGCCTCCGACGCAAATAAAGAAGGCAGAGCCGTGCCGTCCCGCGTGGCAGCGTACGCTTCCAGCGCCCCTTCCGGCGCGCAGAGCAGTCGGCAGCCGCACGCAAGCGATCGCCTCCGGCGCAAATCAAGAAGGCAGAGCAGTGCGGTCGCGTGCGGCAGCGTACGCATCCAGCGCCCTTTCGGGCGCACAGAGCAGTCGGCAGCCGCACACGAGCTAGCGCCTCCTGCTCAAATCAAGTAGGAAGATCCTTGCCGTCGTGTGCGGCAGCGCATGCATCTAGCGCCCTTTCGGGCGCGCAAAGCAGTCGGCAGCAGCACACAAGCGAACGCCTCCCGCGCAAATCAAGTAGGAAGAGCATTGCCGTCGTGTGCGGCAGCGTACGCATCCAGTGCCCTTTCGGGCGCGCAGAGCAGTCGGCAGCCGCGCACGAACGTACTCGTCAAGTGCGGTGATGGGAGCAGGAAGGCTGCGACGACAGGCACATTGGAACACTGCGCATGGAGAACGCGGCGCTGGATGATCCAGGACAGTCTGGCAAACTACATTGAAGCGCCGGCCTGAAGTCCCAATGGCGGCATTCGAACCTCCACGGATTTTGCTTCGTGTCAACATGACTGGGATCCGCCTGCACTCAACTGCTGTTCACATTGTCAATTGCGCAATTGTGGATGGATCCGATCCGATTGAGACGGTGGCGCCGTCGACGTGTCGGAGCCACCGTTCCTCTTCCCCACCGTCGTCGTCCCATGCTTCCAAACGCACCCCCCGTTGATCGGGTCTCCCCCATCCCGTCCTCGCTCAATCCTTCTCTCCCCCTCCCCGTTACCACTCTACCCCATCCCCATGCCTTCCAAGCGGGCACCACGCTCCAAGAATCTGCATAGCCTGCAGCGGAAGAAGGTGACAGCAGCAAAGGCGGCAGTGGGGGCGCCGGCGGCGGCAGCAGCGTCGCCGCCGGCAGATGGCACGGTTGCCATGGCCGCTCAACAGACGATGCCGGAGGGGGAGACTACTTTTCCTTTCGCGACGACGCCTGTTGCGCCGCCGCCGGTGGACGAGACCGAGATGGTCGAGACGGAATTTGAGATACTGATGGAGGGGCGTGTCGGCGTGCCGCACATTGGCTTCCTTGGGTCGTCCGCACCAGAGCTCCACTTGGAGGTGGAGGCCAGCCTGGCCAGGCCGGGAGACGCAGGCGTCCTGACGCTGGCCAAATTTATCAACGAAGATGATGCCGCCCTGATGCAGAAGGCCGCTGAGCCCTTCAACGAGGAGAACACCGCGCTCATCTTCAACACCTAGCCGGTCTCCGAGATGCGGGGGCCAGGCGCAGATCTCAATCGGCGCCAGGCGGTGATGAAGGCTACCTGGGCGGCTCTATGTGTCGTAGTGGCCCGCCTTGAGCGGCTGAGTGACCTGTTGTTTTACATGTATGGTCGGCGGTATGTCGCTTCCGAGGCGAAGATTCTGGTTTCATTGCCAGGCGCGGAACGGCAAATGCCGCATAGCGACGATGCGGAAAAGAAGGATGTCAGCACCCCCCCGCGCACGCTGGGCGTCTTCATGGCGATTGACGACACCGCCTTCCTAGACACCCGGCCGAGGAGGTTTTGTGATGATTCGACTAACAAGGAGCTCTTGTCTGTTGTGTATCGGTCTGAGGTGGAGCGCGTGCACGTCAAGAAGGGGTGTATCATCTTTTTTCGAGGTGACAAAATCCACCGCGGGGTGGAGAACATTTCCACGGACGACCTCGACCTCCGCGTCCATGCCTACTTGCGGCTGGCTGATGAGCCCATCAGCACCGAGTGGCGCTACAAGACCTACCCGGCCAAGGAGATCATTGACTAGAAATAATTCTTGCACACCTGTTGTTTGCTCACTCCACCCGCGCAGAGCCCGCACTCAAACGCCACGGACGACCACCGACTCCCTGGTACTGCCGCCGTCGTCGTCTTTGCCGCACGTGCCGCCGGCCCCGCCACCGACCGCGCGCACCAACCCCCGCCCCACCGACTCTACACCCTTGCTGCCGCCGCGCCGGGCCGCCGAGGGCGCCGACTGCTCCCTGCCCTTTCCGCCGCCGTCGTCACCGCCATCGTCGCTGCCGCCCAGCCTCCCGCGTAGACGCCGCCGTGCCAATGCTATCCTGCGACGAAGGCGGCGGTGGCGGCGACAGAAATCGCGCGGTGGCGCTGCGGTCACCCTGCGCGGGCGCATCATTGAAACGGCGACCTGCTGCTGTTGTGAAAAGGGGGCGTTGAACTTTGACATCCCCGCAACGTTGCTTGCAAATAGACCTATCAAACTCGCCTAAGAACAGTCCGAACGCATTTGTGTAACCAAAGTTATGTCCGATTTTTACCTGCTTACGGGAAGCGTCCGGCTACAAGTGCTCCGTCGATCGGTGAGACCGCTTAAGCTCGCAGAGTCCGAAGCTCCCCCTACATTTAACAGCGTATCATGTAGTCTCTGAGCCCGTTTCTGCAGTCAAAAACTGAATCCGAGCAATTCCGGAGTACTAGTGGCCATGTGCATACGTGTACCGCTGTAGCACTGAAGCGGCAACCTGCTGCTTTTGTGAAAAGGGGGAACTGAACTTTGACATCTCCGCAACGTTTCTCGCAAAGAGACCTATCGAACGCACCCAAGAAGAGTCCTAACGCCTTTGTGTAACCACAGATATGTCCGATTTTCACCTGCTTACGGGAAGCGTCCGGCTACAAGTGCTCCGTCGGTCGGTGAGACCGCTTCAGCTCGCATAGTTAGAGGCTCGCCCTATTTCTGGCAGCGTCATGTTGGGTCTTTGAGCCCGCTTCTGCACTATAATTCAAGCCGGATGTGTAACTTTCTAGGGGTCATAATTTTTCACTGAATTCAATGCGTCCTACCACGTCACCTTCGCCGAGCGTCTTCACTCGCTGTCGTCGCCACCCTGCCCACCAGCCTGAGATGAAACCCTGTGACGCCGACGGCCATTCTGCTTAATGCCTACTGCGTGGCGCCAAATACCGGCGTGCGTCTCGCCGGCGGCCGACGTGCATCGCGCCGGCGGCCGCGTGCGTGGCGCCGACGGTCGCCGGGAGTGGCGCCGGTGGCGGCGGCGGCAGCCACCGGCGACCGTCCGCGGCGTGGGCGTCGCCGCCAGGAATTCGGAGGCACTCAAGGACCAGGAGGCCGTGGCGGCGGCTACCGTTGCGAATTCTGAGTGAGAAGGGAGGCGGGGGAAGGTGCATGAACATGTCTGCTGACGGGCAACACCGGCGATCAATGAACTATATCAGCATGATCTTATCTGTATGAATACCCCACACACAGAGTGCCACAAGTCACTGTCCACCACGCACGACTCCACTCACACCAGAGTCCGGGGCAACCTCCACGGGCCCGTCAACCGCCGCTTCTACTAGTCCAAGCACTTCATTGGTTGCAAGCTCAACAACTCATCACGGCAAGGTGAGAGTGAGCTTGCCGCACGTATGGCGGTCGTCGAATGCCAAAATTCCCGTCACTCCGGCCGGACACCATCGTAGAGAAGCCGGACATGGGGCATCAGGCGGAGCAACGAGGCCACAAGATTTGTCTTGCGTGCAAGCGGGTGTGCTTAAGCATGGCAGAGGCAAGGCGGAAAAACACCTCATCCTCGCGCACAGCCACGTCGACGAGTTCGCCAGTTCGGTGGCTTCGCAGTACGTACCACTTGCCACCTTGGTAGTCGCAAAGCCACTCAAACAGGACGCGCGTGGGTGTAGACCCGTCCTTGCGAGCAAACCGGCGAAAAAAGCACCACTTGCGAAGCGGAGCCGCCAGTCCCAGCGCTTGAGGCAGGTCGTCGGGGGAAAGGAACTGCTCTGTACGTAGCGCCTTACCGCGACTGGAGGTTGACGAGACGTCGTAGGCCAACGACTGCATCGGGAAGAGCTCTTCCAAGGCCCCCTTGTTTGTTACCATGTCAATTGTGAGGGTGACGTTGGTGCGGCTCTCGGCCTGGCTGGCCGATCCCCGTGCTTTGTTCAGCTCGGACAGAGTACGCATCTTAAGCCGCTCCACTAGGCGACACGACAGCCACCGCTGCAGCGCGCGCCCCAGCGGGTAGTGATCGTGCTGTGCTATGGCTTGCAGCGCCCGGATGCCACTGAGAGATAGACGCAACGCCGCCAACTGCTCTTTACTTGAAGCCATGTTCTTTTCCAGCGCATCACTTCTTTCCTCCAGCTCTTTAAACTCCTTGTTGACGCGGTTCATGGCTGCCGCGGGCTGCGTGCAGGACGCTGCGGGTGGAGCCGGTGGAGCTAGGGGAGCAGGCTGTGCTGGGGGGCCGGGGGGGGGGGGGGGGGGGGGGGGGGGGGGGGGGGGGGGGGGGGGGGGGGGGGGGGGGGGTGTCGAGCGGGAGCGCCACGGCTCCAGGTGCGGCTGAAACGGCAGGCGCAGTCTCCATGGCATCCCTGTCGGCGCTGGAGTGGTCGGCGGGCTCAAAGGGCGACGTCGTTAGCGACTCCCGGCAGCAACACAGCAGAAGAAGAGCGACACAACATCAAACTGTACTAAAGGAGCGACTTAGGAGAAACGCGGCAGTAGAAGACCGCAGGCGGTGAAGGCGAGTCACGGCCTGAGAGAACAGATCTTCCGCGGACGACGGCCCATGAGGCAACGTCCGGTCCGATGAAGACGGTCGCCAAGTGACGGCGGGAGGACGACTGGGCCTGGGGCTAATACCTTATCAGTGACACACGGCTTGTAGCCCCGCTCTAGTTTCGGCTGACACCCGCCGCTTTACTGGGCTTCGTTCCAACGTGGTGGTTGTCAGTGGTTCCAAGTGCACGCGGCGCGCAGGCCACATCGCGCGCAACGCGCTCGCGGGCGCTTGTCAAAGGCGCCGGTGCCTTTGCCTCAGCTGGCCCCCGTCACGTGCCGTTTGGGACCTGCGTTCTCCTGCTTCTGCCGCCCCCGTGCGACTTTGGTCCCATACCTCCTACGCTCGCTTCTACCCCCGTGGTCGACGCCCTATCATGGCATCTTTTTGCCTGAAGATCGACGTGGTTTCTCAGCCCCCCCCCGCCACCAGCAACCAACCGGCATCCTGCCAGTTGCTGTCACCACCGGCTCGCCCGCCCTTTTTACCTCGATGACCACTCGTGGACGGCAAAGCGCCCGTGGTGCTGTCCCATCTTCGTCCTCAGACGGCTTGAGTAAACATTTCTCGATGAGCCTCTGTACGCCCCTGTGTACTTTCTTGTGTGCGTGTCGGGCTCGTATGCCTGTCTATCCACTTGGCAGGGATGGTGGTCGTTTGACTTTGTCGGCATGGCCCAGGGCGGACATGTGAGTCGTGCTAACACGACGCTGACAGCGAAGCTCTCTGTGACTCGCTGTAGTTGTTGTTGTTCTTCTTCCATTTGCACATCTCTCCTTCCATATATGTCCTTTGTTGCGCGCTATGCTCAGATCTACGTGCGTGTTTCTCTGTTGAATGCGGTGAGGTTTCTTTGGGAGAGTGGGGTTCTCTGGTCGGGGAGCGAGGACAATCAGGGGCGCGCGGGTACAAATCGCCGCCCTCCTCCGAGAGCCCAACGCCACGATTGCAGGGGGCGCCCTGCGTCGGAGAGGCAGTTCGGTTCTAACTGGTCTGTCTCGAACCCTGTCTTGCGATGGTGTGCTTCGGTTGCCTGTTTCTTTTTGGATACTGATTTTTTCTTCCCGTTTGACATAAGCAGACGCATCCTGTCTCCGATTGTCTGAGATGTCAATGGCAGTTCTCCTCGACGGGTGCTCTTGTCGGGGAGCGCGGACACAGAGGTGCGCGCGGGTACGAATCGCCGCCCTCCTCGGAGCGCCCTACGCCATGGTTGCAGGGGGCTCCCTGTGTCGGCGGCGCAGTTCGGTTCTAACTGGTCTGTCTCGTACCCCGTCTTGCGATGGTGTGCCTCGGTTGCCTGCTGTTCTTTGGCTACCGGTTTTTCTTCCTGTGTGAAATAAGTAGACGCATCCTGTCTCCGACTGTTGGAGACGTCAATGGCTGTACTCTTCGGCCGGCCGTCACCGTCGGGCGCTGGTGGGACGACACCGCGACGGCGCGGCGGCGGGAAAACGCCGTCCTACGTGCGACGGTGGGGAGGGCGCGCCATGACAAGTGGGGCGACCGCAACGGTCGGCGATGGGGGCAGCGTGAGCAGCGATGGCGGCCGGAGGCATCGCCCCCTCGGCCCTGCTCGCCGGCGTTGCGGACGGCAACCCCCCCCTCGGCTTCCTCGCCGCCTGGCAGCGCCTCAACACCGCCTCTCGGCGGCGGCTCTGTACCACCCCAGTGGCAGCGTCGGACATCGACGAGTCGGCGAAGCACCTCGCCGCCGCCGCCGCCGTGTGCAACACGACCGACTCGGCCGGCCGTGCGTCCCGCACCGTCGACGCGGACGCGGCGCGGGTGCTGCTACGCGATCACCGAGGCTGAGGAAACCCCCTTTTACGCTGCCCTCGCCGTGGAGCTCGCGGGCGGCAGCCACCCGGCTGGGCGGGCACTCACTGAAGTGCCGTGGGATGACTGGGCACGGCTGGACCGGGCCGCGCCGGTCGTGGCGGCGGCGGCGGGCCGGGGGGGACGGGGACGCAAGACGCGCGGAAACGAGTGGAGCACACGGTGGCTGCGGTGGGTGGCAGAAGAGGCTGGCGTGGGGGAGACCGGTGGCGGCGTGGGGGGGCGGCACGGGGTGGAGGGAGGGCGAGGCGTGGAGCACCGCGAGGGGGGGCGCCACGAACGGCAGCGTAGCGCAATCCATCGCTTCGTTTCAATTTCTGGCCCACTCCCGCAAAGGCTCTGGCAAGAAGGCGGATCATATGTCTGCTGGTCGACCCCCAAAGAGGTCTGGTTGACGAGCTCGGCCGAGGTATTGTTTGCGACCTGTGACGAGCTCTGTCGATCAAGCTCAGTACTGCTTCTGGTGTCCAGCCTTCAAGGCCTCGGCCACGCTATCTCTCGTCGAGCTTGGCGCCCGAGCTCGGCGACGTTTCGAGTCGCGAGCTTGCACGGCCTCTGCCGACAAGGTCCAGCTGTCTTGCGTTGAACGTCTCTGGAAATATTTGGTGGGCAAGCTCTGTGTGCCACGAGCCACAGATCCTGTCAGCTATATGAAACCGAGTACAGTGCTGCAAGTTCTATATTTTTATTGCGGTTTCTAGACGATCAGAGCTTGAGGCCGAGAGATTGGATTGGATATTGCAGTCTGCTCAATTTTGCCTGTCTGAGTTGGAACAGAACACAATCACGACGGACTCTGAGCCACCCATTCAGCCGGATACGAGCTGCTGGCCAATAGGATTCCGTCCTGATTGCGTTCTGTTCGGACTCAGACCAGCAAAATTGAGCAGACTGCAATATTCTCATCCGATTTTTGAACACCTGTGCAGGTGTCTGCACGGCTTGAAGCTGATTGGATGTGTCCAAAGGCGTGGACCAGACCGGACAGAGTCCCTCCTCAGTACAGTTCTCGCTATGGGCTCGGGGGTGACTGAGCAACGCCCTTGCAACTTTTTCTATCTACCCCCCTTGACGACCTGGAAACGCAGGTCATTTCGGAAACGATCTCATGGCCGGCCATCTGAGAGAGCTTCCATCCATCTTCATGCCTGGTGCTCCGAAAGCTCCCCCTTCCCTTTACCGTAGGAGCGACCCGCCGTCCTGCCCCTCTGACCGAATGCCGGCCGACGACGGGTCGCCCGCCTGCGTCCGCCCCCGTGGCTGGCGGCGCGACCACCGGCAGGGTCGCCGCGGCGACCGCCACAGAGCCTGCCGGGCTTCTGCCCGGCACCGCGCGGCCGACATGGCGCCGAATTCACCCGATCCCTCGGGCGCCACCCGCCTGGCCCATCCGACACCAGCCGGGCACCGTTTGCCGCTGCCTCCCGGCACGCACCGCTGACGTTGCCCGTGCACCGCGCTCTCCCGTTCCGCGGCGCGTGTCAGTCGCCGCGCCCACGCATCAGGGCGCCTCCATCGACGCCGCACACCTCGGCCGACGAGCCACTGTCCCGCTCGTTGCCGCCGGTCCCTACTTAGAGTCCCAGACCTCCGCACAAATACAGGGCGGTTGGGTGAGCGTATGGACCCGTGCTCCAACAGGGCCCGCCTCGCCCGCGTGACGTGCCGCTCGGCACCACCGCCCCAGCGTGGGTGGCGCCACCGTCGGTCGCCGCCGCCGGTGGCACCGCGCGTGGCGCCCGCCTCGATGTCGGCGGGAGCTGTGGGGGGGTTCACGTACTCGGCGGGTGCTGTGGGTGCGAGGGGGGTCACTGAGTAGGTGCTGCCCCCAACCCCACAACCCCGACGCGCCTGGCGGTGGCGGTGGTGGTGGTCGCCGGCCGACGCGCCGCCGAGCTCGCCGCGTCGCCTCCCAGGCCACCGCCCAGCCGCGCCGCCTCCCAGACCGCCCCCGCGCCGCGTCGCCTCTGCCGCCGCCCCCCCGCCGCAGGCGATGTGCGCGGCGGCGGTAGACGCGACGGCCACGGCAGCGTGGCCGCTCTCTGGCGTCCACGTTGCGGCGCAGACGCCCGGGGGAGCGTCGCGCGCGCCGCCGCGGCTCGTGGATGACGCGTGGCGGTCGGCGGTCGTACCTGTGCGGGTGGTAGGGGGATGGCGGCGGCGGGGGTGCTGTGGTTGCCGCCGCTCGAAGAAGGGAGGACGCGGCCGCCACAGACCCACCAGGGGACGGTGCACCGAGTGTGGCAGACTTGCTCGACTTGCCCACAGAGGAGGACCATCATGGTACTCCTCCGTGGGCAACATCATGGTGTTTCTCTGTGGGAAAGTCGAGCGATGCAGCCTGTCGAGGTGAGAGGAAACAATGATTGTTTCCTGCCTGTGGAGGTGAGAGGAAACAATGATTGTTTTCTCTCACCTCCACAGGCTGCATCATGCAGCCATTCATGACAAATGGGGACCACGCTGGTCTCGCTTGGTATCCGAGACACGTCGACTTCAACAAGCTGGGAACAGGCGCAGCCGTACAGTAACAGAACGCGAGAATGCCCTGGTGAACTGGGCGTACATCCCTTGTGCGGCATCCCCGCCCAAGAAGCCAGTGACGCGGCGGACAGCGCAGCAGCGGGCCGATCGTTTTGAACGGAGCGAGTGGCCAGAGTCCGCCTCGCAACCTGTGTACGCAACAGTCTGCTGAGTGACCCGCGTGGGGCACGCTCGACGTTGGCAGGTGCACCGAGCGAGAAAAGGAAACATGGTCCGGATGAGCCGTCGGCCCCACACTGGGCTTGCGGACCACCACCCACTGACGACCCCATCGCTCACCTGTCGAAGTAGGATTAGATAGTGGCCCTAATGGGCGGCTCTACGGTACCACGATGGCCCCTCGTCCGGGAGATCTGGGATTTAAAACACGGGGTCCTCTAGCCGGTTGTCGCGCGGGCGCTGTAAATCGTTGGCGCCTCGCGCAGGCACGGCATGCATCCGCAAGACCGCCGATTGTCGGCTGCAGAGCGAGGCCCCAGTGCAAACTGCACGCTGACACTGCCCTCAGTCTCGCCCGCGCGAGGCGGGTGGGGACCCCGCCCGAAAAACTGAGCCCGGCGCGGTGGTGACGCGGGCGGGACGTGCCCCTCGCCCGTAAACGCACAGCGGCAGGCGCTTGGGCGCCGCTTGGGACCTCACCGTCGCTCGCCCGACGTCGCGCCTGACGGTTGCGCCCGCATGTCTCCTATCCCCGTGATTGGGCGGCGCCGAGCTCAATGCCAGCTGCGCTACGCTCTTGATGCCCTTGGAGTTGAGGCAGTACTGCATCTCATGCCTGCGGCGAGGATCACCCGCGGAGGACCTCCGACGTACACATTGCCCTGTGTTTGCCCGTCTCTTGTCAAAAGGAAGAGGCACTGGGCAATGGGGGACCCACCTCAATCGTTGGTTTATGGTGACCACGGGACCACGCTCGCGCGGTGCACCGCGCGCCAGATAAAGCCGGCCTTGCGGTCGTTGCTCGGTTAGCACCCCCGACCCCGTCAACACAGGAAGACGCCACTCGACCCCTGACCCACTGCCTCCTCCTCCCCCCCCACCCGAGCGCTGCCACCGAACCGGCCATCCTGCTCACTCCTAGGCCGTCGTTGTCCCTCCCCTCTGCCACGTCACCATGGGTGGCGTTACCCGCCTCGCCGTAGCCGGCGCTGCCGCCGCGGTGGCGCTCGCCACCGCCGCCGCTGCGCAGTCGGTGCCCGTGCAGACCTTCCTCAACGCTGCCTGCAACGGCCCCGTGCAAACTGGCAGTACGACCATCACGGACAATGGCGTCGGCACCTTTGCGTCGTCGTGCACCATCCGCGTCGGCGCCGGGCAGGATCTCGACTGGGGGGCGGGCGTGTCGGTGACGCTCCCCGCCGGCGCGGCCTTGACCGTCACAACGGCTGGCGCAAGTACCGAGGCGGAAATCTTGGTCGGCCCGGGAACGTCCATCACGGCGGGCGCGATCGCCTGGTCGACGAGCGCCGACATCATTTTTGACGGCGGCTCGACGGTCGCGTCCACGTCGGCCGGCGGGGTGTCGCTGACGACCGCCACGACCATCCGATTTGGCGGTGTGATCGCCGCGTCGGGTGGTGGCAGCGTAACCGCATCCGCCGGCCGGGAGCTGCTCATCGGCCCGTCCGCAACGGTCGTTGGTTCTGGAGCGGTGGCCTTGTCGGGCGACGAGAGTGTCGACGTGGCCGCCCCAGACGCGACGGCGGGTGCGGCAACGGCCGTGCGGTCGACGGGCGGAGCGGCGGCGCTGACCTCGTCGGCCGGCAACGTGCTCATCGGGTCGGGCGCGGTCGTGCGTGGCGCCACGTTGCTGACCGTCACTGCCGCCGTCGAGGTGCTCGTCGGCCCGAGCCAATCGTCGTCGCCGTTTGTGACGACGCTGTCGTCGGGGGCGGGCGGGTTGACGGTTGGGGGGGCGGAGAAAACACTCATCCAGTCGGGCGCGGACGTGTCGTCCGGGGGGTCGGCGACGATCGGTATCGTGGGAGGGGGGGAGGTGCTGCTGGTGGGGGGGGCGGACGTGTCCGCCGTGGGCACGTTGGCCTTGGTCGGTGACAAGTGTACGGTGGAACCGGGCGCGAGTGCGTCGGGCATCCCGCTGGTCGTGTGCTAAGGTTGAGAGGGGTGAGGGGGCGGGGTCTACAGAAGGGTTAGGGTGGACACCGGGACAGGCGGGAAGGGACGTGCGTCAGGATGAAAAGACTCTGTGGCACTTTTTTTTTCTCGTCTGGGGCGGACCACGCCAAGTCGGACGCCTGTACAGGGGGAGGGCGAGACGTGATGGTAGCCCGCGTAGGTCCCGTCAGAGCGTCGCCTCACGCGGGCGGTGCATTGGTAAGCGCGATCTATCGCCGCAGCACACGCTACGTGCAATGCCGTGGTAGCCGCGCGCATCCTCACGTGCGCGACGGGCAGCCTCCGTTTTGGGTCGGCAGCGCCGCTATGGCACCCATCTCTGCGTGTCGTCCGAGCCCGTGTCGATCGACGAGGCGAGGCGGGGGCACACGGCACAACCCACGGGTGCCGCCATGCCGAGCGTGTCTCTGGTGGGACATGAGGGAATTGGGGACGACGCCTCCACAAACGTGCAGGCGTGCCAACCCGCGTCGCGATGTGGGCACAGCCACGGCAGAGGCTGCTGGGGAGCGGTAGAGACACGGAAGCGAGGGCGGCAGCGGCCTGGCCGCCGCCACCCCGTCGGCGCGACGTATCTGCCCTCCCCCCCTGGCGGTGGCGATTGTGTGAGCACGACGAAATCGACCCTGGGTTGTGCAGGGGCAGATTCGAGCTAGCTATCCCCACCGCGCAGACGGAAACAGACTCAACGAGACACCCAAGCCACGAAAGCCCCAAAGCTCCACCGCAACCCCGTCACCAACCACAGGGCCCACGCGCAAGGCACTGCAAAGCGCTCAAGCACAAAAAAAAAAAAAATTCAGTCGGCTCGCCTCCACCGCCACCGTCCACACGCCGCGGCGTGACGCCCGCCCGACGGGGCCGCGGTCGAGCGCGCCGCAACGGCACCCGCGCGTGGCCGCGTCGGGCGGCGGCGCGCCACACCGCCGACGCCACGCCTGCACGCGGCACCGCCCGCCGGCCGGCTGTCGGCCCGCGCCCCCAACCACCGCCCTGT
>Ga0209093_1000199_pt1 | contig 30146 bp, 29 predicted proteins | sample SidtaG_4_FD_187450 | JGI IMG/M metagenome (GOLD analysis project Ga0209093, IMG submission 187450) | Marine algal microbial communities from Sidmouth, United Kingdom - Sidmouth_Male1 metaG (SPAdes) (version 2) | ecosystem: Host-associated > Algae > Red algae > Unclassified | place: Sidmouth...
CACTTCCCCCCCCCCTCTCGCCGTGCGCGCCGCCGCCGCCTTGCCACCGGAGCCGCGACCTGCGCCAGCAGTGAGACGTCTGCCTTCCACCGCTCACTTCCAATCTGCCGTTGGATGCGTCCCCCCACGCCGCCGGAGTGTCAGTTGCTCAGCTGTCGACGACGGTGATAAATTCGCGACGAGATCGTCGTAACTACAGAGTTATCAATGTGTGCACCACATCCATTTACAAACGAAATTTAGATAGTTGTGAGACGAACATCTTTAAATCGCGATCAATTGTGACATCGGGCACAGTCTTGTATTTGACACTCTGCAGTCCACGCCATCATCCATTCATGTGGCACCCACGCGCATTGTTATAAGCGTCCTGAGAAGTTGGACCTTGAGCTGAGGCAAATATTACTCGATAACTCCGATATCACAACACAGTACCGTTGTGTGGAAAGAAGAGTATTTGCGTTTGCTACGAGGCCCTGCGTCAAATGTACTTCTTTCAGCACTGACCGGTGGGGAGCAAGTGAAGCTCGTGTGCGTGTGTGGCAATCGTCGTGATCTGAGTCACTCCCATCGGCAACGCATTCGCGACCCCGTATCCGAGACGCGTCCTCGTCTCCACTGGCGCGTGCGGACGACAACTACCGCTAGGCTGATGTCGTGTCTGCACTGCCAAGCTTCTTCCACACTTTATGAAGCGGAGGCGGTGCACTGCCGACGGATAGGATGACCGGCGTCTGTTCACTCCCATGCACTTTGGCCGTCACGAGCGCATCAGGCACCGGCTCGCAAATGCCGCGAACGGCGCGGACAATGCTGGGACTGCAAGACGCCTGGCGATGGGGAGCTCAACAGAGGAGGAGGATGGGGGGGCTGAAGATGCGACCAGCGAGGAAGAGGATGCCGGAGTAGGGGGGGGTGGAGATGACACTGGCTGGGAAGAGGATGTTGGTCATGATATGGATGGTGGTGGTGTTCGGGATGGTAAAGGAGGAGGGGATGATACATGGGAACTTGGCTCGGTATTCGACGAAGCAAGCTCCTCGGAATACGACAGCGACGCCTCGACGACAACTGACGACATTTCTGGTGCGTTTGTGAGTGGGGGAACAGATGATGGCAGAACCGTCGAGATGGGGGCCGCTGACGACCTGCACGTTGCGGCTGGTGCGGACCGCGCCACTGCTGTCTTAAGTGATGGTGACCTCGGTGACACGCTTTGTGGGAAAGTGTTGGACTATATCGATGGCTGTGGAGACGAAGAGGTCTGTCGCTCGGTGTTCGAGGACGACGCCCCGTCGGACACTTTTGCTTTCATCACACCATCACTGCGTGATGTCGTTTCCAACGCCTGCACAATGTCTGGAGCGCGCATTGCAGCTGCACATCGGATGTGCTTGTCGGTCGAGAGGGCGACCGACGCGACGACAACGCAGTTCAAGGACGCGTTCCCCACGCCAGCATCTCTCAAGACCGCAGCGCGGAACGAAAAAAAGCGCATGCTACGGAAGCTGGGATGGATGGAAGCCGTCGTCAAGACAAAGGTTGGTACGCACCGTATCCACCTCCGCAAGGGTCTTCAAGCTGTGCAAGACTGTCTTTCGGGGGCCTCGACCGTCAGGTGGGAGCGGGGATCTGATGAGTGTACCTGTGCTGCGGGCGTCTATTACACGCCAAATGCATCCCACGTTGGGTCAGATGCAGACTCCCAAGACGGGGCAGATGCAGCAACATCAAGATTGCAAGACGCGGAAGTCCATCCCCTCACAGCGACGCAAACAACCACGTGCGCTCTGTGCACGCCATCTGTCTCGGAAGGAGGCGACGTTCCAGACTCACCCTTGCTGCAAGACGGAGACATACTGCGGGACATCTTTGATGGTCGTGCATATTGGGCCCAGCGCGCGGATGTCAATCACGTGTTTGGCTTGCGCGCACTGATGCTGGCACTGGCACTCTACTCAGATCGGACGGTGGTGACCTCCTCCGGTGGTACGTTCTCTCACATTCACGCTTCTTCACATTGCGCCGGCTGGTTGTGGCCAGTTGTAGCATCACTATACCATCTTTGACTCATTTCTATACCATCTGTACCGTGCATCTCGCTACATTCCAATAGCTAACGGGCCCGTGCCTCTCCTGTTTTGGCCTCTCTGTCTCTGCTCATTGCTTTTCTTGCAGGTTTTTCGGCATACCCACTGCGAATGAGAGTGATGAAAATCGTGTCAAAGGCGCCAGAATGGGTCGTCGTGGCACACATGCCTCAGGTGCGGTCTCGGTACGAGGCAATGTCTCAATCCAAGGCTGCAGACGCTCGAGCAGAGATCCTCCAACGCACCATCGCGCTGGTCTTCCGAGATGTCATGCTTGCCAGTCACTTTGGCGCGGAGATGACTTTGCCGGACGGTGTGGTGGTGAACATCAGTCCGAGACTTATTCTGTACGTGTCGGACCAGCCCGAAGAGCGCGACGTTGTGTGTCTCAAGCGGCATGGTAGCGCCTACGACTGCACGCCATGTATGGAACGCTCTACATCGAGTGGAGTTCGGCCTTCCAGGGGTAACTCTCCCAAGAAGCGGAACGTGCTCAAGACCGTCAAACTGCAGCTCAAGGGGGCGCGAATGCGGCGTATACGGGGTAACGGTGTCGTCATCAATGCCATTGAGACCGTCAACAGCATCCACTGCGTTGTGCCAGCACTCGCCGGCTGGGCAGGTCTGGGTTCCGGTCCGCTGCTGCTATACCAGATCCTTGGGTTTGACCGGCTACATGTACGTTGCACGTTTCTCTCTTCTTTTGATTATTTCCTACTACTTCTTGCATGCGATTGCGCCAGACGGCATCTTGACTGACCTGGTATCCATGTACACTCCATGCAGCTCACACCCTCGTGCTCTTTATCTTGCCGCCCACAGGTGTTGGACCTCGGCATCTGCAGGACGCTGACAACAGCTGTGCATGCCTTTGCTCATGAGCTCGCCGGAACAAAGAGGCTCGTGCACGGCACAGCGGGAGAGATGCTGCGGATCGCCAACAAGCGGTTTTTGTTCGCGTGCCGAACGCACCGCGTCCCACACATCTTTCCGGGGTATGTTCTTGCTCGTCTTGACAGATGCACTGTTTCAACGGTGAGCAATGTGGTCAAACGGACATTGCAATGCAGACAGATGATGGTGCGCAATGTGATCCAAACATTGCATTGCAATGCATGCAGATGCTGACATGGACATGATGTTCGCGCATTCTGACGTCGCTGGGCATCGCCCTTGCTGCTTCTTTCGCCTGACTCCATGCGTGTTCCACAGTTACTTTATCAAATATGGAGAGAAACAAGCTACCTTGAAAGGCAGAGAGCACCGTGAGGCCGTGCACTTCTTGGCTTTCGCCGCGGCCGGCTTGTTCGGGCGGACAGGCGCCGGAGGGCGGCATCACCGCGTCCTCACGTGGGTTCTCTGCGAGCTCGCCGCGATCCTGAAGAGTGCCTTCGACGTGCGGCCGAAGACTTGGGCGCAGGCCAAATTGGTCTGTCGTCGGATGAGTCGCTGGATTGAGAACGACTTTCAGACCCTCTCTGGGCCCTCGCACACAACTAAGCTGCATCGCGCCGTGTCGCATTTGTTGGATGAGTTTATCCTTCGAGGCAACCTCCAAGACGGCAACACAGGTGTCAACGAGGCGCTGCACAAGTTTGTCAAGCAGACATTTGCTCTCACGAACAAGAGTCGTGACAAGGCAGCACTGCAGATGGTGTTGGCGGAGCAGATTGAGAGCCTCGTACGTCGGTCGCGGCAGGAATCAAAAACACCTGCCAAGAAAGCTGCAACGGTGCCCCGCGTGCGTGCTCGTGGAGCGGTCAGCTCTGTCTCGGAATTCGCAGCCAAGTCAGGCTTGGTCGAATTGGACGAGGCCTTGCATTGCTCTACATCTGACTACATCACGACTCAATCTCGGGCAATGCTTCCTGGTGCGGGAGACCATCGAGCGCGCGTGGAGCGCACTATGCTCTGGGCAACTCGGGACCTGGGCGGACGCCCATGGTATGACTGGGTGCGCTACCGTGCGGACGACGGGACTGTTCGTGTCGGGCAGGAACGGGAAGTTGTTGCGGCGCACAACGGCACCCTCATGCGCACTGTTGTTCTGCATCGTGCTGAGTACGCAAGCAGCGTACTCGACTGTCCCTTCACGGCGTATGGGTGCAAGAGGCTGCAGTGGTGCAGTCAGGTTCGCGAGGGAAAGGTACGCCTCGACCTTTAGGCCATTGCTTTTCACCAGGTCATCGAGGTACTGTGCGTAGAGCACGACTGGGAGGAGTGAGTGGATCGTGTCGGGGTGTGTCGATTTCCCAAGAGCTTCGCTTCTTATGCGAGCGCCTGGCGCGACTATCGCTTCTTCATCAACAACTTTGTGTGAGGAGAGGGCGAGGGGCGAGAGAACGTGATGATGTGTACATAAACCTCTTCTAGCATCTAGATGATTTTGCTGACAATGTACTGCATTTGACGACATTGGATGACATCTCATCCGTCTCTGCATTGGATGACATTGGATGACATCTTACCCGTTACACCTCTTCCACGATTGGAAGCTCGTCGGGTCCTCGCCACACCAAAGACATGAATCCCTGCCAAGCGTGTGATAGAGATTCTCTGAGACGGCCTCAAAGACCCTTTTGCTGAGGCTCGCGCACAGGCTAAGTCATTCGGGAGTGTCTTGGCCGTGAGAGCTGTTCAACCCAGAATCGCGGTCGCATTAGGGACCCCCGTCCTCGCTGTGGGTCTCTCTGGTGGCGTCGAGGAGGCACACCTGCGTGATTGGCGATTGTTAGACCACAGGTCCAACGAATCATCTGCAATCAGTCCTGCACGGACGCGGTTTACTTCCTTTAGCCCCCCAGCACGTGGTCAAAAAGCGTTCCTCGTGTTTTTTTACAGGCACGGCGACGCTCAGTTGGGCCACTGGACGCAGTGGGGTGGATTCAGGACCCACCCTAACGCTTGAGATGCAGTTGAAGTGATGTCCTAACCGGATCGGAGAACTCCAGCAGACACAGTTGTTGCGGGTGGCCGGATTGTTTCACGCATTTGCCTGCCTTTGGTATCATTATGGACTGCCCTAGGGTCAGTTTGGCGGCCAAGTCCTCACGCTCTCAGTCTAAGAACCGACCGGTCGCGGCCGAGGGCATTGCAGCAGAGAAATGACATATACGGACTAAAAAATGACGACAAGATGCAAACATATATTTCTTAGAGCACGTCGATAGCCGTCCCGATGTCGTGTACAGCGCTCGAGATGCGGTGAGATGCAGCAAATGACATCCAGATGCAGGTGGGCGCGGCTGCCGACGATCAACACGCATGCAGGGAACGGGGGTGCGGAGGTGGACTGTGATGTGGTGAATGGCCTCTTCCACTCTTTGACCGCCGCCATCTGTCAGACACGTCTCCGCCACATGGACTCCGTCGGCATGAGATTGCGTGTTAACGGCTGTCTGCGGTCACGGTTGCGCGTGCGTCGGGTGACGACTCCTGACGGGGAGATCGCGGAGACGGCAGACCACCTTCTGGCGTATTTTGCGTTTCTCTTGCCCGCTGAGCCGAAAGCAGCAGATCGTCTTTTGCGCAATGACAATGGACTGCAGTGGAGCAAAGCCCATGCCCCCCGGCGGTTACGAGGCCTCGTCTGTCGCATTTTCGAAGCGCATCGACCGGAAGGCGAGGTCTGGAATGAGCAGGAGCCGGGGGAAGAGCTATTGAACGGTCGCGACGTGTCTGAGGACGAGGTCGCTGACAGTGGCGATGGCGTGCGTGACTTGACGGACGACGACGATCCTGGAGGAGGCGGCAGCACACGCAATGGCGGTCGCGATGGCGACTTTGTTTTCGACGACCAACCGCACGGCGGCGGCCAACGACGGGGACGCGGTGGAGGGCGTGTTGGTGGCGACGGGGGACACGTGGGCACCAACGACGACGCCGCCGGCGATGTCGTCGCCGACAACGGACGTCATGGCGGCGGCGAACGACACGGACGCTGCGGAGGGCACATTGGTGTGGACGAGGGACTCCTTCATGGAAGTGACGCCGGTGACGCTGGTGGCCACGCACGCGGTCACGGCGCAGGCGCCAACGACGACGCCGCCGCCGACGTCGTCGTGCACGACCGACGACAAGACGGCGGCCAACGACAGGGACGCGGCGGAGGACATGTCGGTGTCAACGGGGGACACGTGCACGCAAGCCACGCAGGTGTCCGCAGTGGGCGCTCCCTAGGTCACGTCGTGGGCGCCATCGACGAAGTGGCCGCCGACGTCGTCGTGGACGACGGACCGCACGGTGATGGCCAACGACAACGACGTGGAGGAGGGCGTGTTGGTCACGACGGGGGACTCGTAGGCTTAGTACCCAACGATGACGCCGCCGCCGACGTCGTCCCTGACGTCGGACGTCACGACCGCGGCCAAGGACACGGACGCGGAGGAGGGAACGTGCGTGTTGACGGGGGACACGTGCACGGCAGCCGCGCCGGTGACACCGATGGCGACGGTGTTGTCGACCACCAACCACTCAGGGGCCGCCAACAACGGGGACGCGGCGGAGGGCATGTCGGCGTCGACGGGCGACTCGTGCACCCACGTCACGCCCTTGACACCGGTGGTCACCCTTGATCACGTCGTTGGCGGCGACGACAACGCCGCCGCGGACTTCGTCGTCGACGACCGCCGACAAGGCGGCGGTGACGAGCGACCGGGACGCGTTGCAGGGCGTGATGGTGGCGACGGGGGACTCATGGGCGCGAACGAAGACGCCGCCGCCGGCGTCATTGACGACGACCGACGTAGCGGCGGCCGCAAACGACACGGACTGGGTGGAGGGCACGTTGCTTGTGGTGGCGGACATGTGCATCAAAGGCGTGCCGGTGACGCCGGTGGCCACGAAATCGTTCACGGCGCAGGCGCCAACGACGACGCCGCCGCCGACGTCGTCGTGGACGACCGACAACACGGCGGCGACCAACGAAACGGTCGTGGCGATGGGAGTGTTCGTGTCGACGGGGGACTCGTTCCTGCAAAGCAAGCCGTTGGTGCCGTTGGCCACGGGCACAGCCGAGACGTGGCCGACGGCATTGCCAGCGACGCATGTGGCGGGGGGGATGCACACATGCAACGCGGAGGTGTCCATGCTGCTAATGACGGTGAGCATGCACACATCGAACACGCCGGCACAGGGGAGGATGAATCCGTAGAACGTCGTACCGTGCGAATTGGCCGTCTGGGGGGTGGTCTGTCGTTGTTGGGTGGAGTGTCTGTCTCGTTTCGCGGTGATCCATTGTCTAGCTTAGACGCCGAAGATCTCAGGTTCCTTGCGGGCGCTCTGTCTTCGTCTTGCCCGCCTGAAGGACTCCCGAGCCGTTCTGACCTGTCATGCCCGCACACTAGCAATGGAGAGCAACTCGGGGCTGTGGTTGCTGTCGCGAGCGCCTAGAACTGCGGTACGTCCGGAGTGGGTGGCGGCTCAGAGATGCCCGCCCACGGGCTTGGGACTTTACAGCGATGCGTCAAGCAGTTCCACTCAGCACCCATAACTGAATTAGCATCGGTGCCTGAATTTGGACTGCACAGTCTGATTCGATCTAACAGTGGGTCAACTCGGACTTTTGGTGCGCACGTGTTCCGCATAGTAGCACCCGAGAAACGTCCTGTGTCCAGTCGTTTGCCAAAGCGACTTTTCGAGGACAAGATCAGGGTGCGGGTTCAAACCTTTCCACAGTGCCTGACCATTGTGTGCGACGCATTCTATGGCCAACCTGCGGCAGACCCTAGCTTTAAGAGCCAAGAGTTACGTGCTCAGCTGCCGTCGGGACGGGAAAGGCGGTGGTCAGGTGCGGAGATCAACACTAACGTCAGCGAGAGTGCAGACACCCTACGAGCGGAGTACAAACACTTTGATGTGAAACGCTTGCTCAGCAGCGTGAATGATCCGAGCTTGACATGGGTGAGACGGACAACCTCTGGTGGGAACGAGAAGATGGTGTTGGGGGGTGATCCAAGACCAATCGATATGTGCTATCTTTCAGATATGTCACCTCGCAACGAGGACGGATGCGGCAGGAGCCTTGGTGAGCCTGCGTGTACCGCCATCGCGGCTCGTGTTCCTCCTCGCGAGCGATTTGAAAATCCACGCACACTAAACCACCACACCATGCTCGGTGCCTCATCTACGTACGAAGTGAGTAACACCAACTTGCTCTACACTGGTTCCAGAGGCTCCCACTTCAGCTGTCACGTGAAGGACAGTCTACTACAGTCCACATCGTAATTGCAGAAGGGCTTCAGCAAGTTCTGGTTTTTTATTCCTGCCCCCGAACGTCCGCGAGCGGAGCGCGTCATGCGGGAACACATGGACCCGGCTGTACTGGCAGCGGCTGGAGGGGATGTATGGGAGGTACTCGCTGCGAAAGCGTGCCTGTGGCCTGCGACTCATTTTCTAGCGCATGGCGTTCGCGTTGGTTTCCACGAGATGGAGACCGGTGACTTCGTTGTAACGGGGTACGGGGTACTGCACAGTGGCTTCAACGGGGGACCAAATATAGCCTCGGAGGTGAACCTGGCATGCACCGGGTGGCTCTCGTATGCGATAGAACATTCCGCACACTGGCGTACAAAGCTCAGAATCCACATCCCTTTCGAAAGGTTACTGCTGCTTGCGGCTCAGAAGCTAGCCGATGGGGAATGGTGGTGCGGCGACGCAAAGACCTATGAATCGTGGGAGCCAGACGAGTTCAAACGCGATGTGGTCGTGATGGTGCCGTACTTGGAAGAATACCTCAAAGCTGTCCTCAACTTCATGGAAATGGATTCCCAACCCGGCTGGGGGGGCAAAACGCCCACTACTGTGGCCCTGGAACGCGCCTCACGAGCTGTCCAACAGTTTATCGTTGGAAATGCGATCCAGCCGGACGGTAAGCCCTTGGAGCTCCCGAACGAGATGAAGGGAACTACTACAGACTACTCTGTCGACGGCGCGTCATGCCCGCACTGTGGTGTCGTGACATGGGTTTCGACGGTTGTCTGCCCGTCGTGCATTTAGCAGCTCGGTGATGATGTGGTTGCAAATGATCCACTCTGTTGCTGGCGGTGTGCACGTGGCATGTTCAATGAAAAGCACGATTGGCTCCGCAAGGGCCTGCCGACTTAGAAGGGCCTGGTGCGGCGTCATGCTCCTGTGTTGGTGCAGCGGCTGGCCAACGGTGACGTGTACCTGTTGATAGACAAGCTGAAGAGGCTCGGTGCGGGGGGGGGGAAGAATGGCTCTTGAGAAGACTCGTTTTTGGTTACCATCGAGTGTATTTTATTAGTCTCCGGGTCTTGATATCGTATTTCTGACGTTCCTGGGGGGGGGGGTGGGGCGCGGAGGTTGGTGTGTTCGCCGCATTCTCTTCTTCGTGTGATACTGCCATGGAACTGTATCTGAAGTTCTGTTCCGTGAGGTGATGCATCCAGAGAAAGCAAGATAGTAGTTTGCTCAAAACACCCCCCTACCGCATCTCCAGTGGCCATGCACACCCCTAGTCACCCACTCTTGAAATGGAAGCCAGATCTCTTGGTGAACATGATGTTGTGCTGCCCTCAAGGTAGCACGAAGGCAAGCTGCCTCACACGGTCAGCTGATATCAAAGACAATCCAGCTACAGTGTGAATTGTTACCTCAGCAGGCTGTCCTAAGACGCTAAACGCCATCGCTGGTACCTTTCACGTCTCGCAGGCGATATGGAGCTCGCCATTGATGCTTCCAATCGACTGGACACGGACAAAGCGCCATTCTTCGCTATCCACGACATCGGAACCGGTTTCCTGTTCGGGGGCGGCTCCATTCTCAAGTAGTGACACTGTGGACCCTTCTCGGATGACAAACGATCCATGCGCTTGCGTGGCTTGGCGCCAGAATTCCAGAGTCTCGCTGGGCGCACGACTTCTACAGAACTCCTCCGTGGTTCCCAGAACCGTGCGTGTGGCTGTTCTTGGACGCCAAAGCGTGTTGGTGCACGGTGCTTGTCGTTTGTGTGGGCCGAGGCTATGAAAAACGACCGACTTCAAGGGCTGGACTTCTTGACCGAGAAGCCACGAAGCGGGAATCCCATGTGCGCCTGGCATGGCCATCACCCAGGAGTACTGCTCTGTGTCTCTCCACCTTTGCATTGAGTACTCAGCGGGGTTCCGACTGTTGCTCTGGCTCACCTCCCGCTTCGAATGTTGGTGGAACGTCTCTAAAATGAGCTCACATATCGCGGACCCCAGCTGTGCAAGTGGGAGAGTGCGATATAGCCGTTCCAGTACACGATGCACGGACGGTCGCTCCCAACTTCCGTTAAAGGGTAACAGTCGACGTAGCTCAATCATGAGTCTCTCGCCGATAACTTGGAGTGCAGAGACGGTCTGCCGCTTTCTCATGGCCTTCACCCCGTCGGACGAGGCTGTTGGCACATAGAACGGAGCAGTGGAGAACCGTCGCAGGGCCTTAAGAGCTCTGAGAGTAGCCACTGCATGAGGTGAAGTGGCAGTGTTATGAACGAGATACTGTAACACTGTGGGGCCTTCGGTGAGAAGCACAGCATAGTCTGACATTGACAACGTTGTGCCACCCATTTTTTCTGGCTCGAATGAGGACAGTATTGTGTGTCTCGGAACATGCTTCGCGCAGCGGCGCATTTCCCGCATGAACCTGTCTCGCTGCTCGACCGAGAGTGCCTCGTACGCTTCCATACGTAGGTGTGAGCCACTTTTGTAGTACAGTAGATGTCAAGGAGCAACTATGCCGTGCTCGTGAATGTCAAACATTCCAGGTCCTCGGGCCTCGGCCAGGCGCATCATGAGACTGCCATCATTGTCTGTAATGCCGTTCAGTAGGAGTGCGTCCCTCACTGCGTCTGTCGACAGCCCCGGTGTGTACTTTATAACAGACATGATGAGAGAAGTTCGCTCTTGCGTTCTCGAGTACCGTGAGTCCTTCACGTTGAAAGAAACAGCAGCAGCTCATCGCCCGCTCGTTTCTTTCTGTGACTGTTTTTTTGTGGACAATGTCGCAGCTTGTGCAGTGCTCAGTGCCTTGGGCGCCGATCGAGTTAGAGAACTTTGCGGCTATGGGAAAATCAAAGACAACGAGACATAAGTATACCCGAATGACAACGCTCTCCTTCTTGAAAGCTTCATAGACAGCCAAGCCCTCCTTACCCGCTCTTATCAAGTCGTCGACGATATTTTTGAGCAGGAGTTCCGGGCTTGCTCCTGGGGGTAAGTAGAAGAGAGGACGAACAGAAAACGCACGATGCTCCAAGCACAGAGACGTGTTACCCCCGTAGTAGCCCTCCAGGCTTCCACGGCGACGCTTATGCACATTGAACTCATCCCCGTACAGCGACACATACACGACGTATGGATCCTTCTCAGAGAGGTCTTCTTCTCTCGGCTCAGCCGCACAGGACAGCTCTAAGGGGCTGGCGGCGGTCAACGCTGACCATGAATCTTTTTCATGCTCGGTGGACTCCCGGACGGCGATAACAAACACTCCACCAGACCGCGTGAAGCGTAGTGTAACCCGGCGTTCTTCCGTGAAACATGAAGCCCAGCGCTCTCGCGGCATATTCCCGGGAAGGGCCTCAGACAGCGCGATGGAGTCACCTACGCGTAGCGTGCGTTCAGATGCATACGTGGACGCCGACGCAGTTACGCATCCATCAGGCGCAATAGAGGTGCTTAATAAGCGGGCCTCGAACGCGGTCGCGTCATCAAAGGAGACCTTGGCAGTGCATCCAATGTCGAACCTGTATTGTTCACGGAAGAAGACGTTCTTCAAATTAAACCTGGCGGGGTCTCTGGCTGCCACGGTTTGAAAGAACTCGGCCGGGCGCTCAGCTGTGCCCATTCGCGAGTCCCCCTTGTTGTGGAACAGAGCTGCCGTCACAGGATCCGCAAAGTCTCTCTTTAGGTGCTCAGAAAACGTAATGTATGACACTTCCACGTCCGGCAGTGTACGCATGGCTTTGCCTTTTCCAACAGGCAACTGGCGCGTTGTCTTTTCCCGTCGCAAGGGGATTGCAGACTTCAACATGTGCTCGCGCAGCTTTCGCAAGCGCCACCGCGACGGCCATTTTTCTGTCGGATAAATGGAGTTTTCTGCCTCTCGCACAATGTCGTACTGCCTCAGCGTGACACGCGCTCCGCCGTACAGGTATCCGAAGCACAAGAACTCGCGACGCGATGCAAAGCCCCCAGCATCGCGGTCCTCGTCGCTGGAGAAGTCCGAGTCTTCCGAGGGACACCCGTCACGCCCAGAGTCTGAGGACAGAGCAACGTCCTCCCTGGTGCCCGAATCAAGTGGGTTTTGGCTTGCCACACTGCATTCGGTATCGACCAAGTCTACAGCTGGTGCGGCAGAGCCCGATGTCGCTTTGTGTTCTTCCATATGCAATAGGTTCCCATCATTGAGATCAAAGAAGGCAGCACCTCGCGGGCCACGTCTGCGACGCTTCATGTTTTTCTGGATGAGAACAGGTTGGACTGCAGAACAGATACTCGTACCTCTCTGTACGAGGGTACGTGGAGTCACACAGCGAGAGTGGTGGAAGCACACAATACGCAAAACGCCGAATGGAGTCCGCTGCTGGTTCAAGTCAAAGCATAAGACAGCCGAGTAACATCAGCTACGCATGTACAAAGTACGGAGACATCCACAAGATCCAGGCACTGACGCTACACGGTGCGACGGGAGGATAGGGGGTACCACAAGCTCTGCATGCGCACGGAGCGGAGGCGGTGAGGCGTGCACGACGTCGAAGCGAAACTTTGAAAGGGCAACGGAGGAAGGAACTCTGGCGAAGAGTGGGGCAGAGCAACCTCCGCTCGTGAACCAATGGGAGAGGCTCAGGCTCATGCGCTAGTGGCAAGCGAGGCTCCCGTCTTCAGATCAATGCGGTGTGAAGCTCCTCGCCTGATTCCCGGATTCGTGGCCTCCCAAGAGTATCCCGGCTGGTGCTACAAGGTGCACGGCCTACTCCTACTGGAGATTTGTGATACAGAGCCTTCTTTTCTGCAGTGATTTGTCTGGCCCACCAACTGTGACCAGAGTCTATGTTCTGGCTGTACCCTAGGCGTATGCATCGCCTTGCCCGTCGTTTGATCTCGCACACTATCTGAAGGACAGTCCCCGAAAACAGACCTCACCTGATCTTCAACATTATCCTGGAGACGGTCCAGACGACGCAACAGGAAAAGCTCACAGGATAGATTCATGATTAATTCCACGACTCGTCCTGTACCGAGTAGGAGATCTCGTCCGGACAGTCCTCTGGAAAATTCGACCGACTTCCCTGAGCCGATCTCTGGATCTGTACAGGATGATCTCATGCTTGCGCTAAACCAGCCTAGAGAATCGATGTGGCTGCATGTGAAATTCTATCCTCCATCATATCCTCGAGAAAATCCGATCTTGGGCACAGGATTAAATATGGGCGCGCTCACGTCTCGCTGTCAACGTGCCCTAGCTCTCAAAAAAATTAAAAACGGTCTTCACCATGTTAGTAGATACTGCGAATCGACAGCTTCGGCACTGTCAGCCTTGGTGTCCACCTCGCGCACGGCGTGATGCGGGACGCCTTGGCGTTGGCCACTGACTTGTCACGGTGGTGGGTTGGAGCCACTCGCGTCGTCTGATTGGCTGGATGGGCGCCACTGGTGGTGGACCGGGTGGCGCCACGCTGCGATTGTGACGTGCCCTTGCGGGCCAACCATCCCTGGTAGGACCCGTTTTCGTCTTGATGCTTGACCCGGCGCCTGTGTAGTGGCGTCGGAGGGCCCTGGCCGCTGTTCAAGCGGCGGGCCTTCGCTTTATTGTTGGCACCCGGGCGCGCGGACGCGTGCGCCCTTGTGGAGGCCGCGTGGGCTCCCGTCCACGCCTAGTCAACAGGCAGTGATCCTGCTCTTCTGGGACTTGAAGCGATTGGCGGGCCTTTGTTGGCTGCTCCGTCGAATGCGACAGCACATTGGTCACAAGTGAGAGTGTCAGATCGGGCATGTGTAGTTTCAACCGTAATACAACGTGGATAACATCATGCCCTCTGACCAACCCTGACGCGCAGTACAGCAAGATCGTTTTGAGAGGCTTTCGTGAAAACCTGGTCGCAGAGAAGCCGTGTTCGAACGGCCACCCTACTCCATCGGAAGCGACATACATCACGGCAGAACGACAGAAGCGGCAACAACTCCGGCATGTGGCAGCATCGCCACACGGAGGCCATCTAGACTTGACAGCTGATGGGGCCATTAAGTGGAGGGCCCACAGGCGGACACGCCGTTGCGGCGGGTCTTGCCCGGAGCTCGCCTAAGTAAGGCTGAGATTCCTGCTTACCGGGATTAGCTAGACTAAGCAAATTCCTGCCGATCATGAGACCCACTTGGTGCGATCGGATCGTGGTCGGGATGATCCACTTGTGATTCCCGGAAATACCACTCTACGGTCTTCTGAGTGATGACCGTATCCTTGATTTGTTCTTTTCGTTGTGAGGAGTCATATCTGATGTTCTCAGTGCATCTCACCCTCGCCTCGGGGATTTTGTTGGCATGTTCTGATTGGGTCTTGGGCACACCCCAGGCGGCGGGTGTGGCCCGCGTTTGACCCCTGTTTTTGTCCCACTTGGGAGGGTACACCTGAGGGTTGAGGGAAGGGGACCGGTGGGTATATCTGAGCGGGACAGCAGAGCAGTCCCGGACCCCCTCGAGGGAGGCAAGTAAACGTTGAGCCTCACAACGCTGTGTTGTGTTTGCGGCTTGTCGCTGCCGCCCACTCCAGTTGTGTGTGTGTGTTTTGGCGCTTGCTTCCGGGGTCTTTGACGAGACTACCGGGTGCCCGGTCGGGAAGGCCGCCCGAGTAGGGTCGGCCTGACTGTGGTACCACATTTGGTGGAGCAGCAGGGGAAGGAGCACACTTCGCTACCGTCGTGATCGCGACGCGAGATGGTCGAGTTGACCTTCTTCCCCTAGCGATCTTTGTTCCTCCGTTGCAACCCCGCAACGTTTGATTGGTGAGCCTACTCGGTTACCGGATGTCAGGAGGGGAGGGGGGAAACCCCTCCACAGACTCTGATGCGGCTAGTGAGAGGGGGAGCACGGCTTCGCTTCCCCCTGGGCCCACGCCACCAGGAGGTCGACGTGTCGTCCCACGTAGCCAGGGGGGCGGAAATGTGGGCGGAGCCGGACGTGGCTCCTTGTTTCTTCCTCCGGCCTCCTCCGTCGGACCGGGTGGAGTTCACCCTCCGGCTGGGGCGACCACGGTTCGTATTGACACCGTGGAGCCCCCGTCGGATGCCAACACTCCCTTCGGCACGAGACTGCCGTACGTAGCTGGGAGGACGGATGGTACGTCTCGAGTTGCGGTCGGTGAGTCGGTGCCTCGGCTTGGAGACGAGCCCGCGGGTGGCAGCTCTAGTCGTGCTCCCCGCGGTTCGTTGGGTGGATTATTCAGCGTCGGTCCTGAGTTGCAGGACGCCATCGCTGAGGCGGTACGGTCCGAGATCGCCCGTTCACTACCGGTTACGCCCGGTTTGGTCCGGAGCCCTATTGCGGGTCCCGACCCTCGAAGAAGTGGACACACTCAGTCCCGCCGACGACTGCACTACGCGTCGCAATCGTCTGATGGCGAATATTCCGGCGGCGATTCTCCGCGCGGTGGCAGCCAACGGCGAACGCCACGGGTCACTCCCCGGCACCGCCCAGTGCATGCATCTGGTTCGGCTCGTCGAGTCCCAGTGCCGTGGCGTGATCGCTCAGAGGAGCGCCCAACAGGGCTAGTACGAGTTGTACCAGACAAGATCACGGTCAACAATCCCCACTATCAGGATTTCTTTGATTGCGAGACGAATGCGCTGGAGAATAAATCGGTCTCCTACACGCGGGAGCACGCCCATACCATGGGGCGGCTCAAGAAGGATGTCATGCATTTCTTTCGTCACCGCTCAGAATGGAACGGTAACGCGCAGCATAAAGTCTTCCAGTTCTTGCGCAAGTTTTGCAAGGCGTGAGACGACAATGACTTCTCGGCAGGAGAGGCCTTCTACGTGTTACAGGATTTTACCTTGGAGCCACTTCGCACCGAGATAATGGGCGTCATGCCCGCTCGACGTGGCGGCAACCCAGGAGAGGTCAGCTCCTACTTGGAGCTGGTCAACTGGATCATCCGTATGCATACGGATGAGTCAACCGTAGCCGGCCTCGTGGAACAGTTCCACCAGGCGCGGCAAGAAGAGAACGAAGATGAGATGTGATACGCTGAGCGTCTCAGAGTATTGAACACCTCATGCGGGTTCCTCCACTCGATAGGAGCCCTCAAGGGACGCTATGGCGAAGGCGTTCACCGTGTGGTTCGCGCTACCTTACGCGAACGAAATAAACCAGGGATGACCTTGGCAGATCTGTCCCGCATCGCCCAAACTCGAGGCGATGAGTACCGCTGGATGCAAGCGGCACAACAGAAAGAGCGAGTCGAGGAGGCCGCTGAGCTCGCGGAGGCAACTCGCCTCCGTCGACAATCACAGGCTCTAGTAACACCCCGGTACCCGGTCCGTCCGAGAACAACTCGCACCGAACCAGTCGAGGAACGCGTAGCCACAACGACCCCGCCCCAAGTAGGCGGGAGTGGAAAGGCTGCAAGTTTCCCGTGCTGGCAGTTTAACCAGACGGGCCACTGGGCGGAAAAGTGTCCCACGTTGGACCCGCGTCTCCGTGCGCGACTGGCACAGAACAGTCGATGGGCCAAGGACAAGTCTCGTCCTGCCCGATTCCAAAAGAGGACGAGGCCGACTGGGCCTCCCGTTGTCACAACAGCGGGCGACAACGAGTCCTCAAGTGGGAGTGATTCATCCCTTGAGAAGGGGGAACCGAATCCCTAGGCAGGCACGCCTGCGGCATCCTCCTCGGAGTCGGATGAGGGAAACGCGTAGCCGCTGGGATGAAAGAATCCCCGACGTCCCCAGTGGGTAATCAATGGACGCGACGCAAGAGCAAAGTCAAGCTCCTGCGACGTCTTAAGGGGATACGTCCTCGGGACATGCCAATCCCGAAGGACGTGGATCGCAGTAAAGTTGTGGCGATCCTGACAGGGAGCAACTATCATGCTGCAACCAGAGTATTGATGCAGGACGGGCACCTCCTGGAAACCCGGGCCATAATCGACACCGGGTCTGGCGTGTCCTTGATTCGAGAAGACCTACTCCCGAAGGAGGTGACGGTTTGTCCACTTGACAAGTCCACACCCAACATGTTTAATGTGAATGGGAATATCCTTCCCATCACAGGGCTTGTCACCCTCCATGTGCGCATCGGTACGTATGAGACGACGCACTCGCTGGGCGTCGTTCAGGGCATGTCGGTGCCCTTACTCTTGGGTGCCCCATACTCGGATGCCCATGTCCCAATCATTTCGGGACCCCGGAACTTTATCCAACTGAAGGATGGGTGCCGTGTTCCCATCCTCCGCCGGGGTAAGAGCGTTGCACCGGTGGCGACGTCAACTGCGACGCCGTGCGACTGTTCCTCTAAAGGGAAAGCAAAGGTGCAAATGGCACAGAAGCAATCATAGAGCCCAAGTCAAAAGGCTATGTGAAAGTGCAAACTGCCTTCCAAGGAAACTGCCTGTTTACGCAGAGGCAGCGGGTGTTTGAACGACATAGACTACAATTCGCTCCGGGCACCATTACTTGTAGGACAGGTGAGCCTTGGTGGCTAGAGATAATCCACACCGGGACGAACAAACTTCGTTTTCCCAAGGGTATGTCTCTCGGCACAGTCGAGGCGTACGAAGGTAACATCACCGTCGTGACTCCGGGGCAGTGGGGAAAGTTACTCCACGATAACGCCACGACAGAACCAGTGGCGTCGTCAAAACCAGTGGGGAACCGGGAGAATGATCCCCCTATTGCCGAAGAGAACGTCCCGGAAACTCTCCGTGGACGTCTCAAGGCGCTAATTGATCGACACCACGGGTTGTGGGATGGGTCCCTTGGCACCATCAAGGAGACCGAACACCGGATGAGATTAAAGCCTGGTGCCCAACCCGTGCGGCTTTATCCATACCGCATGGGTCCCCGAACCCGACAACTCGTCGGCGAGCAAGTGGACAAGATGATGAAGCTGGACGAGATGGAACCCAGGACCAGCGAGTGGGCCAGTACGGTTGTTCTTGTGCCGAAGCCGGATGGATCCACACGCTTTTGCATCGACTATCGTCAACTCAACGATAGAACGGTGCGTGATACGTATCCGCTCCCAAGGATGGATGACTGTCTGGATTCCTTGGGAGACACCAAGTTTTTCTCGACGTTGGACTGCAACGCGGGATACTGGCAGATACCCGTCGCCAAGGAGGATAAGCACTTGACCTCCTTCACGCCTCATGTGGGGACGTACCGGTGTACACGCCTCCCCATTGGACTTTGCAATGCGCCTGCCACTTTCCAGCGCGCTATCGACCTGAACCTGGCCGGAGTAAAATGGAAGTATGTCCTCGTCTACCTAGAAGACATCATCGTCTACTCCGCTGATGCGGAGTCACACCCCTCCCACTTGGAGAAGGTGTTTACCTGGTTGGGTGAGAGCGGTGTCACCCTCAAGGCAAAGAAGTGTCACCTCTTTAGTAATGAGGTGGAGTACCTCGGTCATGTCATACGACCGGGGCGCATCAGTGTGAATGAGAAAAACCTCAAGGATATCATGAAGGACATATACCCGAAGACACAAACGCAACTGCGCAGCTTTCTGGGTATGTGTATCGTATATCGACGTTTCACGGATGACTTCGCCAAGGTCGCGAAACCCTTGAGTAAGTTGGTGAGCTCCTCGCTACCCAAAAAACTCTGCCCTCCGACTATGGAGGAGCAGGCAGTGTTCGACCAACTCCGCGAAAAACTGTGTAGCCCTCCCATCTTGGCACTACCAAGAAGGGAGGGGAAGTATATCATCGACGTTGATGCGAGCTACGACCAACTCGGTTGTGCTCTGCTGCAAGAGCAACCCGCGGGGGAACACCATCCCGTAGGCTACTTCAGCCGGGGACTAGAACCCGCTGAGCAGAACTACACCGTGACCGAAATAGAAGGTCTTGGCGTTGTGTGGGCAATGACGTCACTGCACCCCTACATCGAGGGTACCCGGTTCTTAGTCCGGTGTGACCATAAGGCGCTGAATTGGATACTCACCACCACAGCATGTACTAACAGCCGCCTGAATCGATGGCGAATACGAATAGCCGCGTTCGACTATGACGTTGAGTGTAAGCCTGGTCGATAACATGCCATCGCGGATGCACTCTCCCGCATGTCGACGGAGGGGTTGGATACTGAACCAATCCCCGAAGAAATCCCAGTGTTTGGGGTGACTACGCGGTCGGGAGCCGTGTTGGACCCCCGCCGACCAGAGAACAAGGGACACGTACACATCTCGATGGCTGAGTTGGCCAAAGAGCAACTGGCCGATAGTTTCTGGCAAGAGATCCGTAAGGATATGGACACAACGGACCGAACTCGGTTCTATGAGAATGGCGACGGCATGCTCTGCCGTCATGGCCAACAAGAGGGAACACAACAAGTGGTTGTGCCCCGCTCCCTCGTGGCTGACAGAATTGAGAGGGAACACTCTTCCCGCTTAGGCGGTCACCCGGTGGAGACCAAGATGTATCGTACCCTACGACGAAGGTCTTACTGGCCTTCGCTCGACGCCGATGTGCTCGGTTGGGTCGCGGCTCGCGCCACTTGCGCAAGGAACCGGTTGATGGAGGTCCGAAGTTCCTCAGCTATGAGGTTGTTCCCGGCTACGGAACCCTTCGAGGCCGTAGCCATTGACCTCCTTGGTCCTCTCCCCGAACTCCAGAGGGATATGTGTACCTCTTGGTCATGTGTGACCGCTTCTCGAAGTTGACTAGGGTAGTACCCCTTCGAGATGTGACGGCACTAGATGTACTCAGTGCCTTCATTGATGTTTGGATTGCCAGTTGTGGCATCCTTGACTCGACTTTGTCAGATAACGGACTGCAATTTGCATCCGTACTTTACCAAGGAGTCTTGCAAATGCTTGGTGTAAGTACTAATTACGCCACGCCTTACATTCCACAGACAAATGGTCAAGTGGAGCGCTTCAACAAGACGCTAGTACCGAAACTCAGGCAATCTGTAAGTGAACATGTCGTAACCTGGGCCAGGTATGTGAGCCTGCAGGTCACCGCTTACAACTCTCAAGTGCATAGTAGCACAGGGGAAGCGCCCTTCTCCTTTGTGTGCCCCCGGAAACTCAGCCCGGTGGCTATCGAGCGCCTTACCCAAGGCACGGGTGAAGAGGCCCCTCCCTCGACACCCCGACAAGCGCGTGAGAATTTCCGCAAGCGCTTGGATGAGATGATCCCTCTTGCCCAGAAGTCAATGGACAAGGCCCAGGCCCGCTATAAACGGCACTTCGACAAACGATTCAAGAGCCGGTGAGAAGCTCTCCGAGTCGGAGACTGGGTCTTCGTGAAGTCACAAGAGAACCAGGGAGGTAAACTCAACTTCAAGACGAAGGGGCCGTATCACATACTCAAGACTGATGGCCGTCGTCTCACCAACAAAAATACCGATGGGATCCGTACCATAAACGGTAACCACGCCACACTGGCACCGGAACCGCCGGAGGGTGATCCGGCGTGGGAACGCGCCCTTGAGGCATGGCGTGTACCTTCCCTCCCGTCTTCGAGTGAGAAGACGATGGAGGCTGTCTTCGACCAGTTTGTCGGACAGGGGTATGATGACAACGGGCGCCTTATGCTCAAGGTCCGCTGGTTCGGGTACGGACCAAGGGAAGATACATGGGAGTATGTCGAGGACCTTCCGACTGAGAAGGTCCGGCAGTACTGCCAACGGCATCAACTATCCGTGAGGCGAAGACGTGGCGTCGACGAACTCTCGTAGACTCCACAGTGAAACAGCCCCACTATAAGCCTCAACTCCAGGCAAAGGTGGGACCCAAGAACGACACAAGTTGGTCTGGATGTGGCATGATGGTGTACTGTGACTATCAAAAAGCAAGAAACCCCACCCAATCATCTACGACTAGAAACATGAGACCCCAAGGCCCTCTCTCACTTGGCCTTGATCCGCCCACCCCCCCTCACGACTGCATGTCGGGGCCGTTGTCATCGTTGTGGCCGCCCCCCTGATGCGAGTCGTTATCAGCGGGACCACCCCGTGTACGAGGGCTCTCGGGGCGGTACAGCGGCGCGTTGTGGTAGTACGGCACCGGCGGGGCGTAACTCCCATCCGCAGGGGGGCCGGCATAGTGGCCGTACCCCCCGGCCGACCCATAGTTCTGCGGCGGAGGCGCCGGCGCCCGCCCATAGTTGGGAGCGTTGTGCCACTGCTGCCCGGACGCAGGGGCGACCCCATCACTTGGGTCTTGGCCGCCCGAAGAGGGGGGGGTCGACACCAAGTGCGGTGTAGACCCTTGCCCCGACCCATACGTCGGCAGCTGCGACAGAGTAGTCGACAGCTGGACCCGCAGTTGTTCCTCGAGAGCCCGCCCCGACAATTCGTTAATGAGGCGTTGGGCCAAAACCGGCTGCCCCGCTTGGTGGACGTCAACCGCCGAGGAAAATACCGGACGACTGACCCTCGCCAAGACTTCGGCGAGGGCGATCACAGCCACGACGGGCGAGGCATCCCAGATGTCCGCCCCGACCGGGGGGAACAGAGTCAGCAACCCCCGGGTGCACTGCTCCGGCAAACTGCTGCCACGACAGAAATCCGCCCGCACGTTAGCGGCGGGGAAGGGCTCGGCAAGAGCCGGCGACTCCAGCGGCGTGACCACCACAGCGGCTGCCGTAGTCGGCAAGCCCCGGTGGACAACCTTGGGCGGCGGCAGAGTAGCCGCCGCCGGCACATCAAGGTCGACATAGGCCGCCGCCCGTGCTTGGGATGGCCCGGCTCGGGAAGGGCCCGCTTGGCTGCTTGGCCCGTGGCCGCGGAGGTTCCGCTTGGAAGGGGGTGGGTAAGTCACCCGTCGCTCCGTGTTCTTGGGGGGCGCATGGCGCTTCCCCGAAACCATCCAGCCACTCGCCGGCGGCGGCGACTGTGCGCCAATGCCGGGGCTGTAGGGGTAAGAGTCCAACCCCAGGCCTTCTCGGAGGAGCGACTTGCCCCTCGAGAGCCCACAAAACCAATGGACGAAGCCGCGCGTCGTAGCTTCCGCCCCCCCCTCTGTCGCAGTCCGACGGAGGAAGGGTTGGACCGACACCCAATCCAACGCGTTGTGGAGGATGATCATCTCCTCGAGGAGCTCGGCATAGTCTCCGTCCCGCCCATCGCCCAGGCGGGCAGGGGTGAGAGTGCGCATCCCCTCGACCAAGGCATTAGACAGATGCCACAGGTAGCCCTTTGACTTGAGGGACGCCACCCTCACGGACGCCACCTCGACGACCCACTGCGTCGCGAGGATGGCGTAAAGTCTGAGCCCCTCCTCATTCGGCCGCATCCGCGACGAGTAGTAGGCGAGGAAGCGGGGGAGCATCGCCGGGAAGCCCATCGGGACCTCCACGTCCTTCCACCACTTAAGCAGGACGACATAGTTGCCGCGACGGTGGTCCCGTGCGCGGGGGAACTCGAGTTTAAGAACCGAGTCGAGGTGGCGCTCGTCCCGCCGCCAGACGTACTCATGTCGGGCGGCTGGGTGGTTAACATGCGGGTCCCCCGTCGCCAAGTAAGGCGGGGCCTGGAAACACCAACGCCAATCGACCACTGGCTGGTACGCCGCCACCTCGTCTGCTGCCGTACTCTGGGTGAGGCACCGGCGTACGCGGTCGACTTGACCCCAATCCTCCCGTTCGAGTAAGGCGGGAAGATCCACCAGACACACGGCAGGTAGAGCCACTTGACGGGGGAAGCGCGCGAGTCGGTGATTCCACGCCGTCACCTGCTCCGAGTCGGGGAAGGTGCGGTAGATCGAAAGGAGGTGACCCCCCTCGCCCATAGCGGTTGGGTGGGTGGGAGGGACCCACCAGTCGAGGTCCTTCGGTCGCCCAGACGCAACGACCTTGGGCGTCGCCGCTTGACTTGGCGCTGCCGACGCCGCGCCACCTTCAAGAGCACCCGACTCGGGTGTCGCCACGGGAGGGGGCGCCGGAGGAGTCGACCCGACCGCCCAACCCGCGACGGGGGGCAACGCCGACTGCGGCGTCATCGGCGGCGCCCCGGCCGCCGCCCCGTCATTCTCCATCTCGGGGATCGGCTCCTCGACGCGTAGGTCGGGCGCAGGCGTCGTCGCCGCCGACACCACCCGTCTCGCCCGAGTAAGGGGGGGGACCAATGGAAGGAGGAAGCGCACCCGAGTGAGGGGGATAGGGACTCAAAGAACGCGCGCGCGCGCACGCACACTACGCGTGGTAGTCGATGTGTGGCAGCCAGACTGAGGCTGACGCCGCGAGGCGACCGCTAAAAAGAGTCGCTGGGCGGGTGCGTGAACGGTACGCACACCCACCCTCCCTTCTCACGTCCCAGGGGACGGCACAGGGGAAAAGTGTCCCCTGCGCCGCACGCCGGCCTGGCCACCTCCGCGCAGCAGGCACAGGGGAAGAGTGTCGCCTGCGCCTCCAACATCAATAGGGCGGGCAACGACCCCGCCCTCTCAACCCCCTCAACGTAAGGGGGGGGGATGACACTGCTGTCATATCCCGGCGCCACGCGACATGCGTGCGCCTGAGGCGACCCCATCTAATCAAAGGGGGTCGCGTCACGCCCACTGCGAGCGGACCACTCGTCCGTTCCCGGTCAGCCGGGACGGTTGACTCTTGAGAAGGGGAAAATGTGGCAGCATGGCCACATGGAGGCCATCTGGACTTGACAGCTGATGGGGCCATTAAGTGGAGGGCCCACAGGCGGACACGCCGTCAGGGCTGGTCTTGCCCTGTGCTCGCCTAAGTAAGGCTGAGCTTCCTGTTTACCGGGATTAGCTAGACTAAGCAAATTCCTACCGATGACGAGACCCACTCGGTGCGATCGGATCGTGGTCGGGATGATCCACTTGTGATTCCCGGAAATACCACTCTACGGTCTTCTGAGTTATGACCGTATCCTTGATTTGTTCTTTTCGTTGTGAGGAGTCATATCTGATGTTCTCAGTGCATCTCACCCTCGCCTCGGGGATTTTGTTGGCATGTTTTGATTGGGTCTTTGGCACACCCCCGGCGGCGGGTGTGGCCCGCGTTTGACCCCTGTTTTTGTCCCACTTGGGAGGGTCCCCCTCAGGGTTGAGGGAAGGGGACCGGTGGGTATATCTGAGCGGGACAGCAGAGCAGTCCCGGACCCCCCCGAGTGGAGGCAAGTAAACGTTGAGCCTCACAACGATGTGTCGTGTTTGCGGCTTGTCCTTGCCGCCCACTCCAGTTGTGTGTGTGTGTTTTGGCGCTTGCTTCCGGGGTCTTTGACGAGACTACCGGGTGCCCGGTCGGGAAGGCCGCCCGAGTGGGGTCGGCCTGACTGTGGTACCACACGGCACTGTTCACTCTTTGGCAGCAATGTTTGGTTATTTCTGATCCGCTGTGCGGTGTGCTGCATAAACAGGCACGGCCAGAGCACGTGCAGTTTTCACAAAAAAGATAGCTGTCAGACATACGATTCCGTGTTCACGGCGTTGTCAGCGGGTCCCAAATGCTCCGATGCTCATTCTGACGTCGAATTCTGGGCCAGGGCACCTGATGTATTCTAGCAACCATAGGGGGAGCTTCTGGTTGTGCCTTCTGGCACCCACAGACCCCCCCGACCGAGATGGTATGCCGGCATTTCGGGCCGAGTCAAGCGATCTGGTGGGAAAACGGACACACTCCGGCTGTGTCTATGCATTGTTGACTGTTCTGTGGTTCTTTCTGCTGCGCTGTGCGGTGTGCTGCATTACCGGAACGGCCAGAGCACGCGCACCACAAAGGTAGCTGGCAGGCACACGTGTCAATGTACACGGGGTTGTCAGAGGGTCCCAAATGCTCTGAACGGAGAAAAACACAATGGTCACACAAGAGACGGTGGCGTGTGGCGAGGATGGCCGATAAACAAAACGTGGCGACGGGGGTTGGGTGAGTCTCTCTCTTTTCCTCACTTTGCGCACGAAACTCAATGTATGTCCGCCCCCTCCACCTTCAACCGGAGCTAGCGGCTCTCGCCAAGCAACGAATGAACTTACTTCCGCTTTTTATCGTCATCCGCCATATGGCGCCCAACCTCAAAAGGATGGCGACCAGGCAGAGTTGACAGGGGAACGCAGTTCTAAACTCGCCTGCAAGACAAGGCACGGGCAAAAGACGTGATCCGCTCCGGATCACGTCTGACGGCTGAAGTACCGGTGACGCCGGCGACCTCGCTCAGAGCGGCCATTAGCAGGGGTCCGTAATGGGGACGCGACCCAATTTTCTGTCGACCACTAGAAGTTCAGCACGTTGCCGAGTAACTTTCACCGATCGAGTGTAATGCCCAGACCCAGAAGAGCAGCCTTGACTAGGCGTGCCTCTGGGACCCTCTCCCGCACCTTTGGGTACGCCTGGAGGGCGGGTGGGGACCGGGGGGGGTGGCCGCGCAGGGTAGATAAGAGGAGCCGCCGGCACCGGCTAGCGAGCGGCGGCCTCCTGCCCATCAGAATAGACATCGTAAAGGCACCACACCCGGGCTGGGTGTGCGTGGTTGGCGGTGGGCTACGTCGCCCGCTTTTGTGTCTGCGCTTCCCGTCGCTGATTTCCCAGATTGGCGAATGTGGCCACAACAGCTGATCTGCGATCGAGTAATCTGTGGCCTCAAGTCTGTCAGATTCTGCCTGCCTACCCCCCAGGAACACCTCCTGAAGAACGAGATTTATGTCTTGCAACGTCCTTCTGTGTCTCATCGTGCCAGTTATGACCCAACTCCACGATCGAGCGCCATGCGCGCCTCGGATCGTTGTCGTTTCGGAACAGATTGTCCAATCAGCTGTAACATATGACGTGGGCTACAAAGAGCTCCACCCTGCTTTACAAGCGGACAGTGACTGTACTCGATGGCGAACCACCCACCACTTGTATTTATGATCGCTGCAACTGCTTGCAAGTGCGGCGGGCCCCGCTCTGGAGCAATTGAGTTGCGCTCAGTTATTGCTGATCCCCCAGTTCTGTCCTCATCGACCCGGAACGGTACGACTCTTGCTTGAAATAGAGGCCCCTGATTGGTCGTGAGGTCTGCGACGGGCGCCTTTCCGGCCGGATCCGTACACAATGTGTCCACACCGCCGGCAATCGCGCAATCGATCCACTCAGTTCTCTAGAGTTTTCTGCGATTCTCAAGCGTTCTCGAGGATAATCTCAATATCTCGCGATTCCCGGTGTCCTCACCACAAGAAAGCGAATAAAAGCTCCAGAGAAAACGAGATCTTGACTCTGCACGGACTTGGATGCATTGCAGCCAATGGGACACCTCAGGTTTGTGATTTGCAGCACTTCTGGACCGATCGTAAACCGGTTCTAAGAATTGCACCGTTTCCAGAAGGCGTTCCAATTGATGAGGTCAGAATTTGGGGATCAGCAATAGAAGATGTGCATGTTATAAGCGGGAGACATATTGCTGATCCCCCAATACTGTCCTCAAAGCTTGGAACGCTTTCTGGGAACGGTACAGTTCTTAGAACCGGTTTACCATTCGTCCAGAAGTGCTGAAGACCACATTTAAGAGGTGTTCCATTCGCTGCAATGCATCCAGCTCCGTGCAGAATCAAGATTTCGTTTTTTCTTGAGACTTTATTCGTTTTCTTGTCGAGAGGAAGCCGGGAATCGCGAGATATTGAGGTTATCCTCGGGAACGCTTCAGAATCACAAAAAACTCTAGAGAATTGAGAGGATCGATTGTGCGATTGCCGGCGGTGTGGACACATTGTGTAAAGATCCGGCCGGAAAGGCGCCCGTCGCAGACATCTCGGCCAATCAGGGGCCTCTATTTCAAGCAGGAACCGTACCGTTCCGGGTCGACGAGGACAGAACTGGGGGATCAGCAATATACGTGCGCATTACAGGCACGTGCGTGCAATACCCTGGCATTCGGGGCGGTGGCGCGCTCGGCGACGCATCGACACCGGGCACGCCGGCCAGCTCCGTAGCCGAAAGCGCGCATGGGGGCACGTGCAGCCACGTTGCCGTGGCGAAGGGGACGTAGGGCGGGGAAAGGGGTGCCGCAGCCGCCACAGCAGCGGCGGCGGCCTGCCGGCGTCGCGTGAGGCCGACGGAAGGGGCCGTCACTCCGCCGCGCAGAGCACCTGCGCACGGCGGGCGGGGCGGCCGACACGGCGCACGGGCGGGCGGGTGGGACCGACTGCCGCGCGAAGGGGCGCCTCTAGCCGCGCCGCTAGATGGCGTCAGAAACCGCCGACGAGCCGCCGCAACAAAAGCCGGCGCGCAGGCACGATCTCCCACGGGTCATCGCGGGCGCGTCGAACGCCGGAAGGCGCTGCGCGCGGTTCCCGAGCGCAACTCGGGGCGGTGGAGCACGCCTAGTTACGGCTGCTCTTCTGGGTCTGAGCATTACATCGCCAGGATGAAAAGTCCAGCTGCAACGTGCTAAAAAATGAGTGGTCAATATGAAATACTCCTCTCAGAGAGGCCGTAATCGAAGAAACAGGGGACGTCCCCTGTTTCGGCCTCTACGACCCCTGTGAGAGGGGCGACACCCCTACCAATTTCGGCCTGTGAGGGTTCTTTGAGAGGGGTGCCTGAAGATTCAGGATGAGCCGTGGGCGGTGACTTGATCCGACGGATCACGACTTGCCCGCGCGTCGTTGCGCCCGTCGTCCGCAGGAGATTATTGTCGCAGGGCAGTTTCACGGATCAGTGCATGGTCAGGGTAGAGGGGGGGGTGGGCGTGGGGGGGATGGGGGAGGCGTGTACGTCCCGAGCACACGACGGGAACGACGCTCATCCTCCCTCCCTGTCCTTCGATGTGCTCTGTTGGTCACCCCTGTGTTATCCCCTCTTTTATTCTTTGGTTTTATTTTTTTTGCAAAAATAGGGCAACCATAGCAGACAATGTCGTCGCGTTCCGCGGGACAGTGTGTCAATGGTATGTAGAGCCCGAATATCCGGACGAAATGCGGATCCGACCACATCCTGGCTCGGGCAGTACCGTGTACTCAGAAACAGGTTTCATCCAGCTACCTTTTGTGTGGGAAGATTGGATGCTTTAGCGGGAACTATGCCTGCAAGGTTCTACATAGCGCAAGAAAAAGAGCCAAAGAACACATCAAACGGACAAGCAGAGCCAGAGTAATGCTCGATTGCCTCCAGACTGCCCGACACCCGCATGAGCAGGTCGCCGTACATTGTTCCAAGCAAGTGGGACGCGAAGAGACAGATTCTGAAGTCCGTTCATGAATCGGACCACTTCCTGCGAGATGCCGACCTCATGAATGCAGATGACACTCCCTTAACTATCTTTTTTCTGGTCAACTGGCGTGCTCTGGAGGTGACGATTACTACACGAGGGCGCACAGCGCAAGAAAATGAGCCACAAAGTGCTTCAAGAGCATGACCACTGTCGGAGGTGTGGCTGCTGTTGACCTTCTGCAGTGTGCATCGCTTCCGTGTCTGTCGAAGCAGGCTTGACGCCACCTCGGTGCATGTCAATTTTCTCGAAAGGAGCTTGAAACCAGAGCATCCGCACCATCCCCTCAAGGCCAAAGAGAGAGGATGACCTTTTCCACGTTGTAATCCGCTTGAAGATTTTGGTGAGGAATCTGTCAGCTCCCCTTGTGACCAATGAGCAGTCGTATTTGACGGAGGAGTCAATCCAGGGCCGCCGTTCGATTGAAAACCCAGAAGAGCAAGAACACTGGGTCTTAACTAGGCGTGGGGGGGGGGCAGGGGGGCGGGCGCCGTCCGGGCCCTGTGACCCTTGTGGCAGGGCAGTCCTTTTCAGCCACGTAACTCTAGTCGCTTTTAGCGTCATCGCGACCCTTCCAACGCTGACACGCACTGCCACCTCTGAAACGGAGAGCAAGTCCCGTGATCTAAGTATATGTGCGCATCACTACACTTTGAGAGCACCCTGTCCTAAAGGCCAGAGAAATGACTATACATCCGCATTCATCATTGCAAAAAGAACGCTATGTACTGTTGGCACCCTGCGATTACGCCCCTTGAGTCTCATATTGCTGATCCCTCAATTCTGTCCTGATCGCCATCGTCCCGAAAATGTACCACGTACTGAGAACCAGGGGCTTTGGAATCAGGCATTTTTTGTTGCATTAGGATATATTCCACATCCCCTGACATGCAGTCTGGATTGACTATTTGACAAAGACAACTATCCGAAATCGGATCTTGCTCGGACGGAGAGAGTAAGGATCAGTATTATAATAGGATACTCAATTAGTGCGATTTCGGATATAGTTCGGATAGACTGATTGAATATTGCTGACCTCCAAAACATGGCGGTTGCAGAGTGGTTGCAATCATTCAGCAGCGTACGTGGACCAATGGAAAGGCTGGGAATCATCCCAGTTCCTTACACAGTCTCCCCATGCAGCTCTGCGCACTGGAAAAGCACATCAGGATCTCAACAAATCTGAAGAAATTTGTTGATCTCATGAGCAATCACAGGTCTGGCCCAGAACCCTCTCCATGCCCCCTTCAGACCCCAGCAAGCGGCCCAAAAATCTCAGGAAATCTCCTTGTGGGTTGCAATAGCTCGGCGTGACTCCTGCAAGACACGGTGATTGGCTTGCAAGATTACTGGCGGCAACTCTCAGCCAATAGTTCGATCGTGGCTTGTCGAAGAGTCAATCCGACATCATTTCTACGCCCTGTCGTCGGCTCTGCCTCGTTTCTCTCTGCAACTGCCATTTTTTGGAGGTTAGCAATATATTCTCTTGGATGGTGGATCTGGACAATGATTTGAATTCTCGAAAGGAAACATCTCACCAGGTACAACCCTACGTGTGCTGGAACCAGGCGCTTCTCATCACAAGAATTTATTGCGATGAACAGCCGTGAAGTACCTCTGGTTGTTGGAACTGATTTTGATGATGCAGCTGTCCTCGTCAGTAGGGATTGTTGAAACTCTCGTGTGCTCACCAGGGGGTGCCC
>Ga0209093_1000200_pt1 | contig 30090 bp, 37 predicted proteins | sample SidtaG_4_FD_187450 | JGI IMG/M metagenome (GOLD analysis project Ga0209093, IMG submission 187450) | Marine algal microbial communities from Sidmouth, United Kingdom - Sidmouth_Male1 metaG (SPAdes) (version 2) | ecosystem: Host-associated > Algae > Red algae > Unclassified | place: Sidmouth...
GCGGCCGTGCGTTGGCCCCCGTGCGTTGGCCCCCGTGCGTTGGCCCCCGTGCGTTGTCCCCCATGCGTTGGCCCCCGTGCGTTGGCCCCCGCGCGTCGGGGGTGGTCCGTTGGCGGCGTCGGGGTGGGGAGCGGCGTGGCACGCTGGTTGGGCGCCCGCGTGGGGGGGCTGCGGCACTCTGGCGGGGGGGAGCGGCGGCGTTGACTTGCGCAGCTGCCGCGCCCTGTGTGTGGCGGTCACCAGCAGTGGCGGCGCCGCCCGTCGGGGCGGGGGTGGTGCTGCGCCTGGTGGCGGGGCAGAAGCAGTCCCGCGCTGTCTGCTGCATCACCGGGTGACGCGCATGCTGGGGCGTCGCCGCCTGCACGGTGGGGTGGGCACCCGCTCCCCCCATCGGTACTGCGTGGCCGTGGACTGGAGCGGACGGACAGCACAGCCGCCACGGGGAGGGACGGACGTTGCCTCGCGAGCACGAAGGGGGGGGCGATGGCTGACCCCCAAGACGGCTGCTGCGCGTTGGAGGTCGACGACCGTCGGGCGTGTGCCCGACACGGTGAACCCCTTGTGGCGCGCCTGCCTAGTCGCGCGAGTCGTGGGTGGGGCGTGTGGGGGCTGCGAGAGGCGGCAGCGGCAGGAAAAGGATGGTAGGCCGTCCCTCCGCTGGTCGCCGCTGGCTCCCCTTTGGCTCGTTTTTCTTGTCCTCTTTTTTGCCTGCACGACGGGTTCGTTTTTCCCCCACATTGTAGGCTGGCGTCGACCGCCGTGTCGGACGCTCCCGCCCCGCGCTGTACGCGCCCACTCGCCATGACCCGTTCGCGCGAGTCCCGTCGGTCCTTTTCTTGTGGGAGGCGAGGAAACGGGCACGCCGTGGCTGACCGACGGTCGCCCGACTTGCCTACCCCCCACGCCTCTCCCGCCCCGTGACGCACGACAGGCCGTGCCGGTGCCATGCTTTTCGCCTCCTCGGGCGCCATTGGGGCCCTCCTGCTGTGCCTCGCGCGCGGTGTCCCTCGGGCGGCTCAGCGTGCGCGAGGGCGGCGCAGCCGCCTCCTCGGGCTTCCGCGGTGTACCCGAGAGGCGTGAACCAAAGGCTCGTCTCGTTTTCGTTGTGGGCTGTGGTCCCCTCCCGGCTCCTGTTGGTGCGCGTGCGGACGCCGCCGCCAGACGGTGTGGTCTGCCTCTGAGGCAGCAATGGGGGAGGGCGCGCCTCGACACGAACCGCGCACACGGCCAGGCCGATGAGGCTCGGGCTCTGGCCAGAGTTCCAGCGCTGGAGGGGCCCAGGAGTCCGCGCCTGCGCGCCCCGGTCGGGTGCGCCAGGGGAAGCCAGCGCGTCCGCCGTGAGGGCGGACATCGCCGCCACGTGGGGGACCATCGGTGGCGCAATCAATGACAGTGTCTTGTGTCAAGGCGATCCACCTCGGCGGCACCCCCGGCAGCCGTTTCCGAGCAGCGGACCCACAGGGCCCCGGCGGCGCGCACACACCGCGGCCGAGATCTGGGGCTGTGACGCGACGGTCACTCCTTTGTTATTGGCGCAGTGGAGCAACAAGGTATGACAAGAGCGACAAGCGACGCGCCGTGCTGCGCACTGAGCGGGGGCCCCGTGCAGCCGCGTCCTGTGTAGCGCCAAACCAGCCTGTCTGCCCGCTGTGGCCGCGCCCAAGACAGTGAGAAAGTCGGGACGCGTAGAAAATGGCCACCATCCGGGGCGGTCGGGGAGAGGCGGAAGGAACTGCATGCGCCCGTTTGGTGCCCTGTGGTCGGCGCGCTCTGCTGACGTCTGTCACCCGTGTGTGTGTGTGAGCGGCTGCTGAGCCCCCCGCCAACCCGTCGCAGGCCTTCACACTGTCGCCCCCACGCCGACCGCACCGTGCGGGGCCCGCGCGGGCCCACGGCGTCCAGCCTGGATAACACGCCCAACCGGCAATCTCCACGCGAGAGAAACAGTGGGAGAGGGCACGGTTCCGAGACCAACGGGAGCAAAAGCAGAATGTGGGAGAGGGGAGTGGTGGAAACAGACATTGGCGTCGGACAGACACGGCCGAACCGAAGAAGCCACTGCCGACGTTTGGCCAGCACCCTCGACTGGTCGCGAGCTCCCATCGTGTGGATATTGGCGTGCGCCGCCTTCCTTCCATCACTTTTGGGGTGGAGGAGATTGGGAGCCAGTGCGAGCGTTTTGGTTTTTCTCGTTTCGAGGCGCTGCAGCCGGTGTTTCCCCCCCCCCCCCTAATACTCGGGCGGGCGCTCGGAAAACCCCTTTTTTACCCACAGTGCAGCAGTGGCAGGCGGGTACGCCGTGTTCCGCACAGCGCGTGAGTACATGTTCCACCTGAGCACGACGTGTGTGCCCGCTCCTGCCTCGACCGGTGCCCATCGCCGGGGGCGGCTAAGGCGGTGTGGGAGAGAGGGGCGCGCCGTGCCATCGGCACGATGCCGCCCACTGCTGTTTCAGCAGAACCGCGGCGGCCGCACAGGTCCGGCGTTGCGTTTTGGACGCGTGGGCACAGCGTGGCGCGGCGCATGTGATAAGAAGCACTGCGGTGCGCCGCAGACGACCCCCGCCGGTGGATGCGTACGGGTGCGTGTCCCGCCACTGTCCGTACTGGTCATCAACACGGAAGCGGCGTGCCCTGTAGTTGGGCCGCTCCAGGTGCCAACGGCACCTGCGTATCAAGGTAAGCAATGGGGGAACCGTTGACGATAGAGGCTGTCCTGTCGCCCTGCAACAGCTGTTTCTTCCAAGAAGCAGTCGCTAGGGACACGGAAATGGGCAGTGCACGGTCATCAACAGCTTTTCTAACGAGAACGGTGGCTGCACTCGCTTCCAATGAAGACTGGTACCCTCCTGTGCTCTACCTCCTTGGTCGTGACCCGTTGACGCTGCCGCCTCTTTTGGGTTTGGGGGTGAGCCCGGTAACAACGACAGGCCGTCATGGACGGCCACTCCCCGCCGCCTCCAGCCGCCCCGAATACGACACCAGGCGTGGAGATGCCAGACGGAGACGGAGGTTCCATGGGTGACCCCGACGAGGACGCCATTGCGCCTCAGCAAGCCCCCCTCATTGCAAACACACCTCCCATCGTCCACGAGTCGTCGTCTGATCCGGAGTGCCCGCAAGATCTGGTGCCCTTTTGCTACCTGGACCTTCCCCTCACGGCCCCCCCTATCGATTCTCTCTACCCTGTTGGCTACGAAGAGCGCGGTGACGAACCTGGCGTCGACGACGGCGAGGGACCCCTCCACCACCCAAATGCCGTCGGTCACCCCATCCTCTGGGATTCGTGGGCGCAAGCGCTGGAGGACGCCCCAGAGGTTAGTCCAGAGATGGTCGATTTCGCGCATGCGCGGGGCGCTGCCTTGGAGGCGTGGATGGTCGACCACCGTCTCGAGCGGCGGCATCAAGAGACGGGGGCGGCTGCTGAAGAGGAGGAGGGAAACAACGCCGCTGCGAGCGCGCCGGCATTGCAAAATGGTAACCCCGACGCGAGAGTAGTCGACTGGCCAGCTGCCATCCATGGAGCCGCGGGGTGCACCCACCGCCAAGCGGTGGAGTCGACCGTAGACGGCAGGGCACCCCTCCCCGCACCCCCACCACCGCGGCCTGGGGCAGGTTTGGCGGCACAGTGGGATGCGCACCCCAACCACACCCCCCCGTCGGCCGCCGACCCAAGGCTGGTCGGAGCGCGCAGCCGCAAGAGAATGTCGAACTGCCGGAGGGCGGCCGATTGCCGAGTTCGTAAGAAGACCGCACGCAACGACGCGTACAACCTGCTCAACCATAGTCAGCTCGCGGCCGTCGAAGCCGCGTCGCAGCAAGATATTGGCGCGTGGGAGGTGGCGCCGCTGCGCGGATGTCAAGGCGGCGCTCACCTTGGCGGGACCACCTGCAAACAAGAGTTGAGCTGTGCCATGCACAGCCGCGCCATTGCCATTGAGCGGTTCAAGGCGGCGCTGACTGCTGAGGACCGGTGCCGACATGCCACGCTCCACAGCCGCATGAGCGTCAAAATTAAGGGGCTCCAGACGTCTCGGAGCGACCATCTCCGCCGTTTTCGCGACGACCGGTTGTTGGAGGCCGCAGCCGCGGAGCAAGAACGTCGTCACGCCGCTGCAGCTTCCACGCCGCCACCCACTGGGAATGCCTTCGTTAGTGACATCCCGGGGCGCAGACGGGCTGGATCCCCTCCCCGCGCAGCCTACGCCGGGGTGCACCACGCAGCTTCAAGGCCTGCGGACGTTGAGGAGGAGGAGGAGGAGGAGCCTCCACAGGAGTAGCGCCCGCCACCAGACGAGGTGGAGTATCAGGTACGTGCCCATGCCGAAATACAAGTGGAGGAAGAGGAACTACCCGATGAGAAGTGGGGCCCTTGATATCTTTGGTTGATTCGTTTGTCGCGTGAGGGGGCGTTGCCTGCAGCCACGTTTGACTGCCATAACGGCCGAGACCGCCATCACTGGACCATCGCGAGCCACTGATGAGATGGAGGGCGAGCCGGGGTGCTTGAGAAAGCCAGTGAGGGTCTCTGGACAATTCTCCGTGCGGCAACACCACACGTGCTAAATATACAGCCGTTCTCCCAAAAATCCCGCACTCCAACTGTTGCAAAAGAGTTCCAAATCGGCCTCTGCGGGGTCGTAGAGGCCGATTTGGAACTCTTTTGCTACTGTTGGAGTGCGGGATTTTTGGGAGAACGGCTGTAAGCCCTGATGCTTCTGCCACGCTGGCGCATTGGCCACTTTTCATGCACTCCGATTGACAAGTGGGCCCCCACAATGTCTGTTTTTCAGAATGTCTATCAGATTGATGTCCCCCGACGCCGCTTCCGGACAATGCACTAAACTGTAGAAAGGCGCGACAGAAGCCACTACATGATCTGTCATCGACACTCTACGGCCTTCTTGTGCTCGCTTTTGAAGCGATGACAATGAAAAATCCAGCCAGACAGTGCTGTTCATCTATCGGGCGTTGGAGCGTGCGGGACGGCCGGTGTCCATCGATTTTTTTTCAGTGGTTATTCTGATGTAGCTACCTGTCGCTGACATCTTTCGCTGTTCACAGCTGACGCTGGCAAAAAAAACAACAGAAGAGAGTGGCTGTGACGAGCGACTCTCGGCCGCCAGTGGCCCATGACCGTCAAAGCCAACGATGACCAAGAGCGAATGGGCACGGTCCCTGAGTGCTCTGGTGGTAGACGCCTGCCTCCAAAGGCCTAGCTAGGTACCGTGTCCTCGTCACAAGGGGCGCAAAATTGAGGCCCACAGCCTAAGCAACTGCGTATTGTCTTTCGATTGGAGTGTGCCGCGACAGCCAGAGTCTGCAGCCGGGCGGGCTAAGAAGTCGCTTCTTGTGGCCCCGTTGTCAGGTGAGATTCAAAGAGAGCTGCTAGCACCACATCAAAAGGCATCTTGCGAGGCTATCTCCTCATTTCCTCTTCGTGAGATGGCCGTCCCGGAGCTGCACCCCAGAGTGGTCTTCGCGCCATCCCAGGGGGGGCAGAAGAAACCCCTCGTGATGAAAAGGGCCCTGATTTCGTGCTTTGATCGAGCTTCTGCCACCGAGAAACGATGCACGTTGGTGAGTGCGTCGGGCTCGGGTGGCTGCGGGAACGAAGCCGCGTCATCCCTGGTGGCTGCACTCAAACGGGGAATTGGTAGGCGCCCAGGTGCCGCCCATTCGAGCAGCTTCTGTGCTCTCCTGCGAGCGAGCCTCGATGTCTAAACAACCAACACAACCACCAGTCTTTGCTGAGGAGACAGCGCACTCATCTGCCCACGCCAAGCCCCGCCACAGAGCCGGCGCCCGCCCGTGGACCTCGTCTCACGCTTCCTCGCGCGAACACGAGCCACGTGTCTGTGGCATCCCCGAAGTGCCGTTGGCCAGGCGTCGCCTCCCAGCAACGCCGCCGCCTAACAGCAGGTCGCGCTCGGCGCGGGCCGTCACCCCACCACCTCCTCGTCGATCGGCTCGTTGCGGTCGCGTTGTGGCTCGTCGGGCGGCTGCGCGGGCTGCTGTGCGCGGTACTACCGGCCCTCCCCGCACTGTGGAGTGCCCTTTTGCCGGGGCGTTCACGACCTCTCGTCAAAAATGAGCGACGGGAAGGGAACACGCGGCTCCGGGTCGGAGTGCCACGGGGGACGGGGGGGGGCGAGGGGTCGGGACGGTGAGCGAGCGGGCAGCTTGGCGAGGGGACGGGCCACCCCGCAGATGGTGATAAATGGTTGCAATGGGTGCGTCACGTCGGTGATACGTTGAGGGCCTGGTACGTCTACGTATCGAGCACCTTTAACGGGTGCTGCGCATGACTCACGTTGCCGTTCCCATCTCGCACCTCACCTATGCCCCGCTGCCGCGAGATGTCTTCGGTGTGTGGTGTGTGGCAGACACACAGTCAACGCGCGGCCTGCCTCGGTCGCGCCCTGATCAATCCGAAGATATGGCAGCCTGTGTGGCCCTGTGCTTCAGCGTGAGGTGTTCCGGCGGCCGTGCTCGCAGTGGACCGCGTGGCGCACCAAAGCGTGGCTGGCGCCAACGGCAGCCACGATTATTGCTGACCCCAGTGCAAGGCCTCCGACAGCCCGCTCCATGTCAACCAAGCGAGGTGCCTCGACACTCACTCTCTAACTTCCGTTTGAACCCAGTTAACAACCACTGACCCCAGATAGCAACCATACTGTATGGTGCGTTTTCCACAGTGTCTACATGCAAAGTCTCTTTCTTGATTTTCCAGAAAAATGCGCGAGCTATCTTCATGCTCATGCATAAACGGCCCCCTATTGGCCGTCAGTGATCAACAAGCACAGATGACAGCCGGGCCAAGCTCATGCGGTCGCCAGTCACCCATCTGAACAAGCCATGGCGATCGTCTCTGTTGTGCCACTCGTTTGAGAAATGATATTGATGTTCAATCATCGCCAACAGCCGTTCTCTAAACAATCCGGCACTCCAACCAACCTCGCCAAAGAGATCCAAGTCTGCCTCTGTGACCCTGCAGAGGTCGACTTTGAACACTTCCGCAACGGCTGTACATGTGGAATTGTGGAGGCGCCGAGGAGGTAGAGGGGGGGGTGTCGATACGGAGCACATCTGCCAATGAGGGAGTTGCCGGCGCGGTGGGCGGGGGCGGGGTGAGGGTGCTGATGGACAGCAGAGGTCGCCGCACCCGGCACCAGTGGCAGCCTGTCAAGGCCGAGGCCAAGACCGAGGCAGCTTTGTAGGTAACAGGAGGAACAGCACACACATCATCATGAGACACCTGATGTGTCTCATGGCTGGCAGTGTGTACGTCAAATCGGTGCTCCCGATGGATTCCCCACGAGCCAAGTAACAGCGACTACTGTTGGGGCAAAAGATTACGGTAGCCCAATCGGGCGGAGCCCAAGGGTTGGGAATTTGACTGAGGCGGGGTCCAGATTGGACCGGCCCACACGACCTTTGGGGGTGAATCGCTTTGTTGTCGTTCCCACAATAACTGCATCGTGAATGCCTTGATCATCATTGAGAATCGCGGTCTGAGCCATTCAATCAGCGATTGACGATGCCCTCACGATGCCGATGCTTACGGATACTCTTTTCTTGGAAAGCACAATACAATCCGCAATACGAGGGGTCGTAGGGGCGGAGTCGCGTAGTGGCTGCTGCTATTGTGGCGCGACGTGAGAGCACGAGCGCATGCGGAGCCGCCAATGCGTTAGGCACTGAGAGACACCTGCAGGAGCCAAGAGCAAGCACGGCCAGTCTGAGCGACAGTCGGGCCCACGCGTGGGTGAGAGCCAGATGGCCGACCACGGCGCCGGTGGTCGGTAGATAGCAGGTGGGTGGTGAGACAAGAGAGGAGAGGAAGAGAGATTCAAGAAACACACTGCCACCACACCATCCACATGCTCAACAGCTACGACGGTGCTTCGTGTGTTTTCTACTGGTCTCTGTTCAAAGGAACGAGAAGGTCATGGGCTTTCTATCTATGTGCAGCACTCGGAGAAACCGTCTGCTCGCTGCGAGACCGCCATATGTCCGGCACACCCACCGCGGCGCTTGGCCAGCGGCGCTCGCTAGCGGTGAAAGAAAAAAAGAATGGCCAGCGTCGCGGCCGACGCGACGGCCGACACTACCACCGTCCGCCTGCTGCCCGGTTAGCGGCCGTGCAGACACGTGTCTTGGAACGCCTTCCCACCCCCCCCGAGCACGCGGCCAACTGGAAAAGCTTGAGGGACACAGACGGTGCCCAGACGGCCAGCAGCCCCAGTGAAACAATGCCGCCGTGGCGCCGCCACGGCCGGCATGACAGCGGCAGCAGCGATGGCGGCGGCGGCTCAGAGGCGTTGGACGTGGTCCACGATTCCTCCATCCCGCAACAGCGGCGTGACACCAATGCCGACAGCGCGGCGCGCCAACGTACCCGTCTAGGTGGGCTGCCGCAGCCACGGGTCGGACCGACCCCCGCCGCCGCCGCCGCAACACCCGCCTCTGCCCGTCGCGCCGCCGTCGTCCTCTGGCGCCTCGCGCTGCTGCCGGCGGCGGCGCCAGCACCGCGGCGACTGCGACAGCCGCGGAACCGGCAACTCCACCCGCTGTCACCGCCCCCACCGCCGCCGCCGCCGCCAGCCGTAGCGGGCACGGCGGCGGCTCCCGCGTCAGCCGACGGCCGTAACGCGGCCGCGCTTGGCACTCGTCGGAGACGCGGGCGGGACACTCATCGCCGGCACTGCTAGGCGCCGACGCCCATTTACAGCTACCGCATCTCTCGACAAGTGCCTCGTCTCCGAGGCCCCGCTGTCGCGGGAGCGGACTCAGTGCCGATGCGCCCGCCGCCGAGGCGGCGTCGCCGGTGGCCACACAATGGTTCAGGCGCCACCTCGGCCAACCGACGGGGCGCACTTGTGGCCACAGCGTCCGCCATACAGCTACATGTCGTACAGAACCGTGTGGCCGTGGGGTAGCCGCACGGCCCAGACCGCCGTGGCGTCTAGGGCCAACCGCGGGAGAGTGGCGGTACTGGCAAGGACAAGACGCCCCCCCGGCCCTCCTGCCCTCCCCTCCCCGCCCGTCCCGCACCGCTGCCCAGCACTTGACGGGCAGCACCGCCGATGGCGCGCGGCCGCCGCTGAACCCCCGTTGCCGGCCGCCACACGATAGGTGCGCCCGCGGCGTTGCCCGAAGCCGACGGCGGCCGCGCGCAAGGCCCCCGCCCGGGCGCGTGCCGCGGTCGCCGCCGCTGCGTTCGCCGCGGCCGCCGGCTGTTGCCGCCGCCGGCGCCGACACCCCCGGCCGCATGGGCCGCGGCGCCCGCAGGGGCCGCCCGTGCCGCCCCGCCGCGGGGCGCCGCACGCCGACGCGTCGGCGGCGGCGGCGGTGTCGCCCGCCGGCCGCGCGTGGTCGGTCGCCAGCGGCGGGCGCTGCGCACTCGCGTGGCGCGCCAGTTAGTGAGGGCGACGGACATTCGCCACGCGCCTCCCCCAAATACATAATCTCGCTTTCTGGTAGTCTAATCCAGATGACTACATTCCTGTCACACAAGTTAATCTTTTGTCGGGTTTTTTTTCGAGTGCGGGGCGGGCGCGACGCGCGTCGAGGCGGCTGGGGGACAGCCACTGCCGCGAGCAGCAAAGGCAATAGCACTGTTGTGCAACGACCGAGCTCCTGACGCAATTGGCAGTCGTCGACGGCTCATTGAAGGCGACCAGGCACGACGGAAATGGAGACAGGGCTGTCTCATTCAGGAAGCCAAGCTCGTGGCTGGCCGATGCTCTGCCAGGTCACCCATCTTGGTTTGGGATGGCTATCCGCCGTCCGTTGGCTATGTGAAGCAAATACGCAGCCAGCGCTCATGGCTTGCGCAGTGCACCCAAGACGTGGGCGCCCCGTGATGGTTTCAATGGTCTCAACGCCACACACAGGGCTCTCCATGCCCGTGCTCATCGGTGGGGTGGCGCAGAGAGGGTGCGTGATCGGCATTGGCCCCCGCTTGGACACTTTAGCAGCACAATCGACCAGACGCAGCTAGTGCCCCTCACAGCAGGAAGGGGGGAGCCGCATCCGCTCTGCCTCGGCTGCGGGTTTCCTCCGAGTCGGGACCACAGGCAGGTCGCCTGGAGAGACAGGGACCTGCACCTGCCTGGAGTGCGCGGCGCTTACCCCTCCACGTGCCGTTTTCTGGACACCACCGCCACACATGTGTGTGTCAGGATGCTGGGTTGGAATCGAGCTCTTGCTCCGCTGGACCTTGCCACATCCTTGCGCGCAGGCGTCCACGGTGCTTCTCGATCGGCACCCCAGACGGGCCCGAACTGCATCGCGCCGGTCACTTACTGGAGGGGGGGGCTAGGTCCTCTCCGAGGATGCTTCTGTGATGACCGTGACCTAACCACTTGGAGCTCCTGCTTTGTTGCAGCAGGACGCTCGTCCAAATTGTTCGACTCAAGTTGATTGTTCCGTGTCGCCCACGATGACCGGGACACAGCCAGACTCGGGTACGGAGGCGGTGATGGCGTGCAGCCGGAGGTGTCGCACACGCCAGCCGGGGCATGTGCCAACCGGCTGTGACTTTCCGCGTCACACGTGGTTGGGCAGGCGTCGGAGACTGTCCGCGGTGTCCGCTGAGGCTGCCGTTGCGCCCCATCTAACACGCGCGCGACGACGTTGGCGACATTCCAGTGGGGCAACGGGGTTGGCTGCCCCCCTCATCAATACCCCCCCCTCGTTCTTTTCTTTTCGTGGCTGCAGCCGGTCCGCCACGAATCAGCGTCACCCACGTCGTTAGGAGGCGGCTCTCCCTTCACGGTCGTCACCTAGATAAGGGGACCGTCTGCACAGTCGGCCTGACGGTCGAGGTACGTGCATCCATGCCTTCTTCTCGTTGTCTCCCCGGCGTTGCGTGGGGGAACGGTGCGTGGGCATTGTGCAGACAACGAGAGACGTGAGCCTTGTTGACGCCTCCTCAGATGTCACCGGTGCGCATCGTTTTTGTCCAACGCGATGCGAATCACTGACGGGGGCACTTCTTGTGGCGTGCTAGGCTCTGTTTTGCTCCTTGAACTGATGGTCTTTGTCTGCTCAGTTTTGGGTCCAAGCGGCCGACATCATGAGCTCGCCACCAGCACTGCCAGCGGTGAGCTCAGTCGCTACCCGTCGTGGCTGTGCGTCAGCTGGGCACCAGTTGGCGCCATCTTATGACGGCCATGCGTATGCCGACGCTTCTCACCCTTACTACGACGAGAATCTACTCGATCGCGTGAGCGCTGAGCCTCCCTTGTGCCCTATCGATACAGACAATCAGTCGTTGAAGCAGCAAGATGCGTCCGGTGCGGCCGTGGCGTGCGACTTGAACAACTTTGGTGGTGATCCGAGCTCGATCGAGGCGTACCACCAGGACGCCAACGGCGGTGTCGGGATCATCCCCAACGCAGAGATGTGTGTCGCAAGACATGACGTCTGCTCGGCAATGCATGAGCTCTCACGCACGACAAGGCGTAACGAGTGCGACCCAGGCGCATTCACCGACGTCGTGGGACTGCGAACTCCTACGGCGGCTGGTCGTGTGCCGGCACCTAAGAGTGACCAGCAGGTCTTGGTGACGCCCACGGAGCAACCCCAGGTGAAGATGCGGGCCCTGCCGCTCCCTGAGCACTCGATGCCCGACGGGCTCATCGGCAAAGAGGTTGAAGCGGACCTCGCCGCGGTTTCTGGGCAAGAACGCATCGACACGATTGGTGGTATCGGTAGCCATCGTGAGCAACCGCCGGTCAGGGCCATGGCGGTGTCCGGCCTTGGTCCTTCGGCGGCCCCAACTATACGCGACGCGCGGCCTTCTCTGATGGCGCAAGTCAAGGACGGGCAATCGGCTTCGTCTCAACCGACTGGTCCCCATATCTTCAAGCCAGCGCGGAAGCAACGCAAGAAGACGGACGAGCAGAAAGCAAAAGACCAGCTAGGCGCGGCTAAACGCCGCACACCGAAGGCCCTAATGAAGGACAAGATTCTCGACGGTCTCTCCCCGGCGGAGAGGGAAGAGTGCGAAGTCATCGCGGCAGCAGCCGCAAAGCGCGCTACCATCGCCATCAAGGAGAAGACATGCAAGGCCAAGGACCGTTTCGGCGTGCTGCGCGCGCCCGACGCCACGTGGGGCGCCGCAGAGGCCGCTGCGGCACGCCGGCGTGAGGCCGAAAAGCTGTCCTTAAGCCGCGCCCGTGGCACACCCAAGCAGGCCGACGCGGAAGCCCGCTTCAACGTCGCGCAAAAGCTGGCCAAGGCTTTGCAGACGGCGCGGTCTACGGAGGTCGGCAAAGCCAAGTTGGAGGCGCTGCGCGCGGAAGCAGACGCAGCGCGGCTGCGCCGCCAGCGCGAACCCAACCACTCGCGTGCTGGAGCGGCCGATGGGCATGTAGGCACTCCCGTTGGAGCATCCAGTGTTCCGAACGGGTTAGGGGGGGTGGCCGTCATGGACACTCAACCGGATGCAGTGAGGGCGGGGAAGAGAGGGTTCCACGGCAAGAATGCTGAGAGTGGGAAGAGTCCATGAGAGCGCCCGGAACGTTTTTCCTGTCGGGGTACTTGGGAAGGAGAGGGGCGGGGGTGTGGTTGACGTTGTACATAGCCTGGGAACTACTCGTGGTGCTCCAAAGGTGCGCTTCCTTTCCTTCTCATCGGACGTCTCCGCTACATGCCCTCCCGGACGGAAAGGCGTGTCCACCACAGTAAACTCTCGCAGCCCCACAACACCACAGCCAGTAGCAGAGCCTATGGAAAAGCCTCCCTCCTACAGACCTAGGCTGCTGCCATCAACAGCCGCCACATGCGCACGGCGGCAGCGCTGGTGAGGTTCCTACACGACGCTGCCGACGTCCCCGTGGATATGCCCCCCCCTGTCGCCACCCGTTTGGGTGCACCCGTGGCGGCGTCCGATGCTGACTGCGGCCGCGCGCGAGCCGCCCGCTCGGGGGTCTGGGCGGCGGTCGCCGCAGCTGCGGTGACCGCGGCCACCCCTAGCCGCCGGCGCCGGCGTCGTCGCCCCCCCCCCCCCCCACCCGCCGCCGCGCCCGCCGTCGCCGCCCGATCCGCCCCGCCGCGGGGCGCCACGCGCTGACGGCGGCAGCGGCGTCGGCCGCCGGTCGGTTTTGCCGGCCGCCACGGGCGCCGCCGCCGCCGGTCGGCGGCCAACCGTGGGTGGGGCGGGGGCGGGCCGAGCGGCCGCACCCGCGGCGCGCCCGCCGGCCCGCCGACGGCCGGCGCGCGGGGGGGGGGTGGGGGTGGCCCTTGTGCCCGCCGCCGGCGACGCGGTCGCCCACGTGGCGCCACGGCCGGTGCGGGCACCGCGCAGCCACCACCACGCCAGGCAGCGGCCGGCGCTCTGCGCTCTACGTAGCGGGCGCGGGCGCCGCTGCCGTGGCCGCCACGGCGAGTCGAGCGGCGCAGCGACAGGGCGGGGGGGGGGCGCGGGGCGGCTGCACGTCGAGTCTCGTGTGTGCCGTCGGGGTGGGGTCAGTGTGCAACGCGGGCAACTCGTACAAACTACGGGTTGCTACTCCTCTCTGCGTCATACAGCCGTTCTCCCAAAAATCCCACACTCCAACTGTTGCAAAAGAGATCCAAATCGGCCTCTACGACCCCACAGAGGCCGATTTGGAACACTTTTGGAACTGTTGCAGTGAGGGATTTTTGGGAGTACGGCTGTAGGCAGGCAGGCAGCACCTAACTCTGAAAGAAAAGGAGGCGCGCCGAGCCCACTCATGGAAAGTTATTACGTACAGATGTGCAAAGTGTGTTCTCATTACAGAGACTTCAGTCAAGAGAATATGGGTCGCGTGTCCTCCATTCCAGTCCGTTTAGGCCACTTTTATTCATATGTGGCTCTCGAGAATGAAGATTCCATCGAAGGGAGCCACATAATTAGCTGAATCATATGGCGCGTCGCCTAAGATTGATCGGATCGGAGAAACGCTCCCAGCAAGTCTTAACCAGTGGAAAGGCCGGGGGAAGAGCCGCCAGTAGCGTGACATGTTTAGTTCCAAAGAAGGATAGACGAGCACCCCCATAGCTGCTAGTTGAACGGCAGCACCGTCCCTACGGAGAGAATACAAAGATAAGGTACAAGACACGAGAAAGAGAAGACCAAAAACGGGCCGCCCGCGCGCCGACCGCCACGACGAGTGGGCGTACCGGGCAGCAGAGGCAAGATGCCCCCGCTGCTTGGGCATATCGCCACCGAGGCGTGTATGTGAGCGCGCCTGGAGATGACCGCGCCGCGGGGAAGACCCGTTGGTGGCCACTCGTATAAAAGAACAAAAAGTACAGAGTGCTTGACCCCCGGGATGCCGTTGCGGTCATGCCTTGGGCGGGAGGGTTGGGAGCGTGATAAGAAACGGACGCTGCCGACTGAGGCGGTCGCCGGTGGACGCCCCCGCCGCCGCGGTTACGAACTGCGGCGGCGCACGCGCGCCTCAGCCCCGCCGCCCCCACGGCAGCCGCCGGGCAAAGGCACCAAGGCATGCCGCCACAGCCGCGTGCCGCCGAAGGCGCGGGGCCGCAGCGTCGCGACCGGGCGGGAAAGGAGAGGCAGCCGCCTGCAGCCGAGGCGCCGGCCGCGACCGAAGCCGCGGCTAGCCGCCACGCAACACAGGAGCAACGGCACGGCCGTGCCCGGAGGTGCGTACACCGATCCCCCCCCCGCGCGGAGGAGGCGGAAATCGTACGGTTGGAAGCAGTGGACGCACCGTTTTGCGGTCCGACCAAAAGGGGAGGCGCGCCGGCGGGCGCGGCCGATGCCCGGCGCGCAGCACGCGCGCACCGCCACCGAATAATGACCTTCACCGGTCACAGGAAAATGCACAATCAAAGTGACAACAGTCACATCAGCTCACAACAGAGAATCCTAAATTTCTATGAACACGAAACCCTCCGACAGAGCCATTCAAGGGCCCTCAAGCAGTCAATTTGTTTTCACAGCACCGTCACAGCAGGCAGACTGTGACCTGATGTGAACTTTTCTCGGATCCGATCAATCTTTAGGGACGCACCATATTGTAACGAGAACGCAATGCGTTTCCAAGAGTACCAGATTGGCCGAGTTCTCCGGACAGCGCGGGTTTCAAGGAACGGATATCGGCAGTACGCATCGACATGAGCCTCCCTGTTGCCATCTACCGTCGAGATTCGTTAAGGCGTGCGACTCAGTGCCCCGCGGCTCATGGACTCAGGCGCCGCCGTAGCGCGAGCACAGTGTCAGGCCACTACGCAGGGTCGTGACACGGGCCAACAATTTTGACTGTGGAAATCGGCAGCCCATCGAGATTGGCGAGTGGATGGGCGCCGGGTGGCAGGCTCCGTCTGGCGCACCGGTCCCAAGAATGGCCGCGCACCAGTCAATTGTCGGGCTGTCTTCTTTTCTCGGGGAGAGTTCGGGCTCCAAACGTCTTCCACCGCTTTTGCTGGTCGATACCGAACGACAACGATGAACACGCGCCTGGCCAAGACTAGTACCAGGTAGTTCACAATATCAATAGTGAAGGTGTAGTTTTTGCCGTCCGTTGGCTGTCGAAGGGAGAACATCTCGCCGTGTCAGTGTCATGGGGCCTCTCTCCATCCTGTTCTGCACCAACCAAAGCTGGTTTCGCGATTCCATGGCGCGTGCTGGTGTTCTTCAGACCACAACAAGAAGAGAGCCAGACACAGGACCATTTGGTTGGGCCACAGTTCTACCATACTGGCCCTTGGTTGCGGACAATGCCGAGCCTCGCTACCTCAGGATTGCAGACTACGCGGCATGGCCGGGCCGCGGAGGGCCTTCCAAAACACTCAAAGAGGGGCACGAAATAGCTTTCCCAGCCGACAGGGGACCACAAGAGGGCGGGTGCACGAGGGCTCTTCTTGTCCCCGACAACCACAGCAAGGAAGGCCACACCAAGAGATCGTCCCTGATGACTCCACTGGGCCCCGCCCTCGTTGTGGCAAAAAGCCTTGCTCGTGTCATGTGGAGGATGGAGAATCTGAGCAGCCAACCCGCAGCATTGGGGGGGGGAGGGGCAGTGGGATTATCTCTTATTGTTCGGCTTGCAGCCATACATCACGCACCGACGTCGGCGCCTTCCGGACAGCAGTACCCCCCGCACCGGCACTCCCCATCCTGTACGCTGACGCTGTATGCCGTCTACTGCGCTACCCCAGTGACCCCCCACGGTCGTTGGCGACGACGCTGCGGACGGCCGAACCGCGCATCGACGTCAACGCCTGGCGGCACGTACCCCCCGTACAGGCGGTCCCCGTCCTCTACGTCGAAGCCGCGTGTTGCCCACCCCCACGGACCCTCCGCCATCGTGATCGTCGACGATACACGACGGGTGCGCCGGTCAGATGGCGTTCTGCCCCACCGCTGATTATAACTGGACAGTTCAGCGCACCCTCTGCGTACTCACAACACGCGCACATTGGTGATCTGCCGGTCGCGGGCGCGCGTGTGGTGAGGCATCAGGGCACGTGCATGGTAGGCGGGCAACAACGCCTCTGCCGTCCCGTAGCTTGGTCAGGTTTGGGCGACGGCAGGGACCTTGGGTCAGTGAGGACTGAGACGCGGGTGTGACTTGGCTCGAGCTCGTGCGCTTGCATTCTTGCACACCGGCGCGGCTTTCCTGCCACTCGGCGCCATCCCTGTTTTACTTTGTGTGCCGTCTTTCTCCCTCTCTGTGGCTGGCCCTCAAGACTCCCATACGACGTAAAGAAGGCGCAACAATGCAACCTCTCCGGCCACCACAGCCTACGAGCGGGGGAGCTCCGCCACGGGCCGCCGTCTCCGGCTGCTCTGGCGGGTCGCCCGGGGAGGGCGATGACGACTTGGCATCGGGCGACGACGGGGCGTCTGACGACGACTCAGCGTCAAACGCAGCCATACATCACACCCACGCCATGACGGGGGAGGCGACAGGTACGGGCAACTCTTTGCCGCGTACCCCAGGGGTGACCGAGGCCCGCCGTTTGACTGGGCCGCCTCTCGCCGTCGGTTTTTACCCGACGACTCCCCACGGCGTTCGTAGCATCGGGACTGTCACCTTCTTCCTCGTCGCGCCGCATGGCGAGTGGCTCGTGCTTGTACTGGTATTTATTGCCAGAGGTGGAGGACGCACTAGCCGCGGGGCAGGTGTCAGTGTTGGCGGCGATAGCGATCGTGGGCGCGGCGGGGGCGACAGCGCGCCGCAACGAGTACCTTCCGGCGGTGACGTTCACGGCGCCATGGGGCCGGCGCATGAGCCACCCACCCCGGCGTCGACCGCCCTCGACCCTTTCTACGAGGTGGCAGCGGCCGCCGAGGCGCAAATGGTCGACCAGCTGCTCGAGGTGCCCCTCCTCGTTTCGGGGCAGACTGGCTACCCGGTAGAGCATGAGCAATTCGGCGGCTTGTCGCCGGATAGCGTCGAGCGCAGCTCCGTCGCACCTGTCGGCATGTTCACCATTGGTGCCCCTTCGACCGGGTCCTCTCGAAACAGGTCGTCCCTGGACTTTACCACTCGCCGTACGGGCACCCCCGCTCACGGTGGACAAGGGGCACCCGCTGTGGGTACTCCACCCGACGACGAAGATGGTGAAATGAGCTGGCGGCCGCACTTGGACGTCATCGACACTACCCACCACGCCCGACCCTCGCGCCGCCCGCTTCCGCCACCGCCGGGCATAGGCGCGGCCCTGCTTATTGATGAGAGTGTGCAGCAGCGGCTGTCGGCCGCCGCGCCCTGCGACCAACGCGCGGCGGCAGCGGCGGCAGGCGATCAAACGACCGCGCCGGATTGCCCGCCGGACTGCCCGCAGTGCAGGCACCGCCACAACCCACCGTCATCGGGGACGCCCCCGGGGCCCCAGACGCCCCTCGAAGCGCTGGCCCAGTGGGCGACCTATGGCTTAGTGATGTGTCTGATGGCGCATGTTGTAGCGGCCGCGGCTGCCGGCAACACGCCGCCGACACCCGCGACGCTACCACCCGTGGGCGCGGCGGCGGTGGCGGATCCGCCCCCGAGGGCGTTGGGGCGGGCGGCGGTCCCTTTGGCAGAAGGTAGTCCGGCGCCACGTGCAGCCGACGGTGTGGCGGTTTACTCGACGTCAACTGCCGCAGTCGGCAGGTCGGCCACGCCCGCTGCGCCGCCCTCAGCCAGCACGTCGAGCAAGACGACCGTGTCCGCCGTGCGCAGCCGGCGCGGCACCGAGACACGCCGGAGCAGCCGCGACGGGTCTGCCGACGGTGATCATGCAGAACACTAGCGGCATACGAAGGAGGTCGGCCTCACCGGTGCGTGAGGGGGGGTTCCTGCCTCTGCTGGTGGCGGGCAGCCTGTGGGGTGCGTTTCCTCGCCAGCCACCGTCGCTGGTGGGCCGCCGCAGCAAGCCGGGGCCGCGAGAGCCGCTGCCGCGGCGCGCGCACCCATCGCGAGCGCGGCAGTCCAATATGCCATGACCACCCGACGCGCACGCGCCCAGTGCAGTGTGGGCGCCGGTTGGATATGTGGGCTTGCCGCCGTCCCCACTGGGGACGGCGGCTTTGCAAGGAAGCGGTGCCTCCTCGACCTGTTTGGAGCGAGTCGGATGGCGCTGCAGAGACAGGTTTTTGTCCTCACGTGTGCGAGTGCTGCTTCTTTTTTCCTGCTCGGCGCCGCAGGCCCGTAGTTGCTCTCCTGTGCGCGGCGCGTCATTGCATGCTATTGATAACTATCAAGCCGGGGGTGTTGGTCGACGACCTCGACCACGGCGCGCCGTGCCACACCGTGTGAGCGGTGCAGAGTGCGCGGGACCGTGGAAGGGACTGCGTTGCCGTGGGGACCACAACGTGGAGGGTTAGCTTCCACAGCGGTGCCCAACAAGAGAACCATAGCCGAATAGCATTGTTTGTGGCCAGATGACGGACACCCCGACGCCTCTGCCTGCTTCCGCGCCGCCGACCGGTTGCCGCCAGTGGCTCGCACGACGCGCCCCAGCTGTGTGGCACACCGACAAAACGGGTGGGCACGCCGACCGCCACCCGACCGCGGCGTGCGCCACCCCAGCGGCCAAGAAAAGCCGGGGGTGGCGGCACCCGGGGGGGGGGGGGTAACCGCCCGACCACCCGCCGCCGCATGGGCCTACGGCAGCGGGCGCAGTCTTGGAGCGACAGCATCGTATGGTGCGGCGCGGCGGCGTGGCAGGGGCGACGGGCGGCGATCGGCGGGGGGGCGACGTCGGACGTCGTGCGGCAGGCGGCAGCCCACCACCGGTGGGGGTGCGCACCGCGGCGCCGCCGACAAGGCCAGGCCACTGTCCGCCGCCGCGTCGGGGGGGGGGCCCGCCACTGCGGCGGTGGCAGTCGGGGTCGTGGGGAACCCCACCGGCGGCGGCAGCGGCAGTGACGAGGTGGCGGCCGTCGCAGTGGCTCATCCTCGGCGCCCCCGCTGCACGCATGGCAGGCGCACGCGGGCGGGGTCCCCCGCGCGTGCGGCCCCCTCTCCGCCCTGCGCGCAACAACGGGGGCGATGACAGCAAGGTCTGGGTTGCGCAGCGAACCGACGGCCAGATCGAGTGGCCGCTCGCGTCCCGCCAACGGACGGTTGGCAGCAAGGCTGGCGCAGGGGCGGGCCGGCAGACCGCCGTATACGCAGATTAGCACCTTTAACGTAAGAGCTCAAGGCTGCGTATCCGGCACATGTCTGGGGCCCATTGACAAGATCCCACGGGCCACCAGACATGAATGTCATCCCGCGGTTCCCCGTGTCTGTCCCAGACATACCAGAATGCGTCTGGCCAGAGTAAGGCCAGCGTCTGTGGAATGGCCGCCACTCGTGTTGAGCATTGCCCAGAGGGAGTTGAGTTCCTGGGACAACTAATCCGACTTGCACCACGTTCTGGATGCCAGTCGCGCGCGTCTGGCACCTTTCCTTCAGCGAAGAGGATGCCGCGTCCGCCTTGACCTGCCACACGCGCACTCGCAGATGCCCGTTTGCCAACCCCCGCGGACAATATTCTCCGTGACCAACCATCGGGATATGGCGCTGGCTCTTCTCTTCTCTTCCGCATGGCCGTACCGCACGTACATTTCTATGTCTCTGCTCTGTGTCCGCGTGTGGCCGATGACTTAGGCGCAAATCGCCGCACCGCTCCAGCGACTCCGCCCCCCACCCCACCATCTTGCCGCTATTTTTTGTTCAATATATCCGCACCACCCCCCCCTCGTGGAGCCCCCGACGTCGAGTCGGACGGGCACTGCTATTTTTCTTTTTGCCAAGACGCCACTGCGCAAAGCTCGTGCGGGCGTCACACAGGTGCTTCTATTATTGCTCCTCTCTCGTACACGGTCACATACGCCACGATGAGGCTCCGCCTTGTGCAAGCGCGAAGTAAACATCGGTTCCCTTTGCATCACAACACAGCCCGATCATAGCACCGTCTTCTCTACTGCCCACGAGCCGATTCAGGCCGCACACAGCAAACAGAAAGCAAACAGAGAAAGCAGCCCCCAACGAAGAACGCTTGCCCCCAAGCCCTGCACACACACTCGTCATCCAGCACCCGCGGGTGTACCAACCGAGTAGCCGCAGCAGCGGCACGGGTGTCGCCGGAAGTAGTCGGCCCGCAAGTCAAAGTGCGGCGGCAGGGAGACCCTTGGCTTGGCCGTGGGCGCGGCGTCATGTGCGCCAGCGGAGCCACGTCGAGCCAGGCGCTCGTCGTCGCGCGCTGCCGCCGCCAGGGCCTCTTGTTGGAAGACCGACTTGGACTCGGCAAACGAGTTCAAGATGCTCGTCTGGTAGCAGAGCAACGCCAGGTAGCCGTACCTCCCGGCGCCGCGCAGGATTTTCTCCATCCGCCTGATGGCTGCGTTGCGCTGTTCGTGGGTGAGGGTGTTCTTGTAGTCCAGGTCACCGTAGGAGTTGGCGTTGTAGAAATGTGAACAGGTGTGATTGCATACATGGAAGCGGTCCGACACAACACACAAGTCACGCATCATCCATGGTAGCTTGGCCATAGCACACCGTACAACTCCACAAGCAAAATCATAGACCAGGTAACGGGGTAACCTGGGAAAGCGTGTAAGAAGAGCGTTGATGAGCACCTGGGGGCTCTCCTTCCGGTCAAGCACAACAAACCCCAGGATCTTTGGATGAGCACACGCGCAGCAGAGGGTGAGCGCGCCGTCCGAGTAGCGCTCCGAGGAGTTAAACCCCTTCTCACACGTCCCGCATGGTGTCTTGTCGGCCTTGTCGAACGGCTCGGCCCGACATTGTTCTCTTCCCGGCGTGTACACGCCCGTGGCGGTAGCCGACGAGGAGGCGGTGGGGTAGCGCTTGCGGAACGCCGCCAAAAGCTCCTCCTCCGACTCGCAATCTCCGAGGTAGCGCTCCATGTACTGGTGCTTGCCGCGGACGTCCACGGCCAACTCTGCGTAGAACGCCCGAGCGCACGCAACGGCGTCGTTGAAAACATTTGCAATAGCCTGCGCAAACGAAGGCGACTTGTCAAACACCAGCGCGGCAGCTTGTAACGCGACCAAGATGTGCCGCAGCTCTGACAGGCACTTGGCCCCCGGCGACAGCGGCGAAGCCGCCCGCGTGCGGCTGGTGGCCTCTGCCACAAACGCCTCGATGCGCGCGCGGGGCTTGTCGGTGAGGAGCGCGTCGGCCAGCTCAATCATGCCCACGAAGTGGCGCACCTTGACTCCAGCAATGACTGGATCCAGCGTGAAGGCCAGCACCATTCTACAGATGTGGTCGACGTCATTGTTGTCCAGCCCCAAGAGCAGCGGCTGCAACAAAGGCTTGGGGATTTTCAGGGCGGGCTCCTCCCCGGGCTTGACGGCGTTCTTGCGGCCGCGTTGACGTTTGGGCCGAGGTTGTCGCCGGGCCGGTCGGATCGGCGGCCGCCGCTGCGCATCCCCCTCGTCACCACCAGATGAATCGTCCGCATCTGCTTGGTCTTTTTCGGCATCCGCCTTCTTTGCAGCACGCACTTCCTTGACAGCGTCGGCGTAGATCTTGACGGCGTCGGGATTGGCGGCCCGCCACTTAACGATGGAGGCCTTGAGCAGGACGGCCTTGTCGGCACGGCGCTTCTGCTCCGCCGTGGACCTGACTTGAGTGCGCTCGTATGCCAGCAAAAGCGACTCGGCAAGCGGCAGAGCAGCCGCCTCCACCTTCCACACCGCCGACAAGAGCACGCGAATGCTGGCGGCGCTGCGCGACTGCACGTCTACGGCAGCACCGTCGGGCCCATTCTCGACGGGGAATAGGCACGACAACGCCAGCTCGGCAGAGCGCAGCGTGCGGTCCGTCACAGCCGCCGGGTCGTCGGGCACGAGAACGTGCCGAAGCATGCGCCGCGCTTGCTCACCTACCACCAAACAGCCCTCACGCCCCTTGTTGTTGACCAGCGGCGCCACCTCGCACACATGCTCAAACGTGAATGGCTGCGCCTGAGCGTCAAAGCCGAGGCAGATGCAATCGGCGGTGACCACGAGATAGCGGCCGCAGGGCAGCATGCAGACGGAGCATTCGTACAGCTCCCGGTCCGGGTCGGCCACCGACAGGCGCATCAAGGTCAGGATCAGCGCGCGGAGCGTATCGGCGGCCCGCCACTTGGCCTTAAGTGGCAAAAGGCCGGCGCGCTTGAGGCCCGCCCAGTCGCTGTAGCACTGCGTCAAGACATCGGAGATGTGGGTGCCCGACCGCACGAACTCGGCGCATTTGCGGGCCCAAGCCACGGTGCAGCCCGACGTGAGGGAGAGAAGGAGCAACCGCTCCTCCCGCCCGTCCCGCGTGATGTGCTCCTTGCACGTCCCACACTGCCGGCGAATGACCCGCATCGCGCACGGCCCCAAGGATGAGTGCATCAGGCCGGTAAAGGAGGTGTCCCCGTCACCCACGCTCGACTTCATACTCGCACCGCACAGCGTGCAATCCTCGGGGGCCTCGAGAACATAGGTCCCACCGTACCGAGCGAGGTCACCAACGAGGCGGTCGAAGGCGATCGCGCCGGGGCAGTTGAAAAGCGACAGCGGCCGCGTGGACACGGAGGACCTCGGGCAGCTTGAGGACGTCACTCGCGGCACACTGCCGTTCGTGGTCCGGTACTGCTCCGCGGTGGCAGTGTGAGAGCACCCGCGCGTGCCACTCAGGACGCAAAAACCGCAGGACACGCCGCGCTTGGGTAGATGGACGGGTACGGGTAGAGCAACACCACGTTGCACGGCGACAACGACGACAATATCGCGGTGGAACCGCCACACGGGCGCCTCGGCGTCGACCTCTCCGTTCGTGTCTGACGTCACCGACACCGAGTCGCCCATCAGAGCGTGGAGGCACACCGCAAAGGCCACCACAGAGCAGCCGAGGGCGTCGGCCATGCGCTCCATCGCGGCGTCCAAACCCAAAATGTGCTCGCAAGCGCTTGGTCGACCGACACCAACATCACTGTTGTACACGTCGCTGCCAACGCACGTGCACCGCACTCGGCCGTCGGCGGCTAGCCACGTACAGCACGCGCTGCGCTTGCCGTGGTCGGTCTTGCCCCAAACCGAGAAGCGAGCGAAGACACCAAAGAAGTATGGAATCGCCCACACCTCCTCCTTGCCGGCGGCCGAGCGCCACGAGTCGATCAAGCTGCTGAAGGCTTGGCGTTGCAGTGGCTCAATGACCCCAAGGCGGGGGTCGTTGAGCAACGAGCCACAACCCCGGAGGTGGAGCCCCTCGGAGAGGACCCGTTGAGCCGCGCGCCGAAAGTTCTCTCGGGTGCGCAAGCCCGTGCCCTCCGGCCGCCCGCCCATGCCCGCCAGGCCCCCGGCGCACCGCTTATTTGCATCGGGCAGAGGCGCGGCAGCGCGTGGGGGGCTGTCAACACCTTGCAGGTCGTCAACATCGAAACCATTGTAGACTGCCGCGGCGCCATCTTGTGAGGGGAGGTCGTCAACAAGGGGGATGCCAGCGAGGGCGGCGTCGGTGAGATGCTCTAGCAGCCCCGAGCTACACGACTCGGGTTGCGTCTGGGAGCCTCCAGCTTCGCTCTCAGTGTCCAACAGAAGCTCTCCACCGGCAGGCAGATACTCCTCCGCGGTAATAAAAAGCGTCGACAGCGTCAGGTCGGACGCCATCGAGGGGGATCAGCGACGCACTCCTCAATGCGGCGCACCGACGCGCCTTGCCGCCGTCTTGAACGGGCCAAGCCAGGACGGGCCGACATTCACATGAAAAGCAGGCGCCGGTGGGTAAGAGCAGGTTAGTGCGCGCTCTCGTCTTCATTACAGCCATCAACAATGCACAGACCACAAACGAGCACCCGCACAACGCTCCATACATACGGTGGATAACCAGACACGCACCCGCCACAGAAGAACTGTTGCGAAGCACACGAAGTAAGTGCAGAAGCGTACCGAACTCCGAGCACAACGAACTCGGTAACACAAGAAGTCGAAAGCACGAGCACGTCCGTGCACCGACACAGCAGCAGCGCCCAGCTGTCGACTGCAGTAGAAGAAAACAGTTGCATATCCAGAAGAGCGTCGGAGGAAAGACGTGCGTTAGTGCGAGCTCCGACGTCGACGAAGGACCAGTACAGATGCACTCAGCGAACGGAGGACAGAGACGCTACAGACGCAACAAAAGTGTGTCACCACCCAATGCCTCCACACAAGATGCAAGATTCACGCAAACGACGCGGACACATACCTCTTCCGAGGCACGTTGAGTTCCCAGCGCTACGAGCAGAAGCACCGCTCACCTGGGTCCGAGCGTCCCCCCTCGTTAGATTGGGGCGTGCAGGGCGTGACACGCCCAAATCACGTAGTATTGCACGCCCCAGGCGAGCACATTGGCACGCCCCAGGCGTGCTGCACAACCCTATCGAAGAGCGACGGGTCAAGGAGAGTGCTACAGCAGGTGGCTTGCGCGAGGGCCGAAAGACACTCCGTCGCTCGACGCTCTCCAATGGGTCTTACGAAAGGGTCTATGCAGAGTTGCCCTTACGGGCTGGAATCGAACTGTAGTCTACGCTCTCACGTGAGCGTCACCTCCAGCTGGTGGCACGTAGAGTAGTCGCGGTCCGGGGACTGTCCTTCAATACATTTATCTTGCGCGCAACGTCAACATGAGCCATCCACCAAAGCTTGACGAGACACAGAACTGATAATTTCGCTGCAGACGAGACTCAGTACAGAAACTTGGTGGGAGACATGCGAGCACGACCACCGAAACCGCTTCCGATCAACCAGTAACGGCAGAGCCGAAGCACACACGGCCAAAGAAAACAATGAAAGGTAGTACGCAGACCACCGGAGCGGGCGAGCTCACCAGGAGGGCCTGAAAACCGGGAGGGCATGCCCACCGGGAGGGCGTAAAAACCCGGGAGGGCGTGCCCACCGGAAGGGTGTGCTCTTCGGGAGAGTTCGCCTACCGGGAGGGCCACAGATCTGTCGTGGCCACCGACAGGGCGCGACATTTGGAGGGCGTGGTCACCTGGAGGGGGACGTCACGTGGAGGGAGACGCGAACTGGAGGGGGACGCCACCGAGAGGGCGTGACCACCGGAAGGGCGTGGCCACTGGGAAGGCGCTCCCACAGGCCCTTGAAGGGGCACGCCTGGCACGTGTTACTCCTTCTGTTGGGGAAGTCCCATGTGCTTATGCGTCCCGCCGGACGACCGACCGCCCGATGTGTACCCTCCAAACGAAAGTCCCCGACACGAGGTATCGGAGCTCGTCGCTGCCTGTAGCGTAAAACCCACGAGCTGTCTCTAGCTCTACAGTGCGCAGCAGTGTGGAGGATAACACCCACAGCGTGGTGCACACGCCCATGGGCGTCAAGGCCACGTGATGGCGCCTCCCACAACTCGCTCGCTATCTCACACAGCTGGGATCTCAACGGGGCCAGCCAACAAACTTGCCACCAAAAACGCCAGCCGCCTTCCTCCGCATCTTGCCCTCCGCGTCCACCTCACTCTGCACTGCTTCGTCCTGCGAGTCGGCGGGCCCCAAGACGTTGGGCGGCCGTGCGGCCGCAAGCGCCGCGGCGACGGGCGCTCTCTTTGCACTCGCCGCCGCCAGTGGCGACACCCGCGGGCAGGTACGCGCATGTAGCACGCTTTCCCCCCCCAATCCCCTCCCTCCAACGCCCCCGCCACCGGCACCGCAGCGCACCGTCAGCATCGCGTCAGCGACAGCACCGCCAGCGCCCTTCGGCCGCGGAGCCGCTGCTGCGTCAGCCATCGGGGCCGTCAGACCGCTGGCCGTGGCCGACGGCGGCACCGCGGGAGCCGCCCGCAGGTGGCCAGCGCGGCTACCGCAACTGTTGCGGTGCCCGCCGACGCATCTCGTAATCACCGTCACTGCTGCCGCCGCCGCCGTCTCTGCCCCTCCACCCCGCACGCATGTGGGCGGTCCCCCCACCTTCGCCCCGGCGACACGCTGCCCATCGCCGTGACATTTCCAGCTGCAGCAGCTCGGCCGGCCGCTCGGGCCGCAGGCGGCACCCAGCGACGAGGCGACCGGCTGCACTGACCGAGCGTTCTTTTTCTGCTCGGTGGGTTTTTCTGACGGCTGGTGTGCGGCCGCGGCCGTGACGGCAAAGAGCGCACGCCGCCGCCCAAGCCAAAGCCTGTGCCGCTCTGTTGCTTCTACATTCCTTTCGAAGTCCATAAAGAGTGTTTTCGCGAACGCGCTTATCAGTCAGACATTCGCACTATCCAGCCAGGGCCAGGGTGTCTTCGCGAATGCGCCCAAGTTGAATTTAGAATTTAAGCTGGGACTACTCAGCTTTGCGTGCAGGTGTCTCGTCCGTAGCCCGTTCGTCTGCTCGCGACCAGGGTGCCGCCGCGGTACAATCACGGGCGCCGCCGCCGCCGCTGTGCAGCGGCGGTGCCAACCTGCTGCCGCAGCAGCAGCCGCCGCACCGGCAGCGGCGGGGAGGGGCATAGCGGGTTTCGCGGGCGTTGATCCACGTTGCCGCATCGCCGGATATCGTGCCGGTGGTGGTATAGGTCGGCCACGCTCTATTGGTGGTGGCAGCTGGGGTGATCGGGGGGTGGGGGGGCGGCAGGACGAGGCGGCGGCCGCCGCTTCGGCCGGGGGCGATATGGACGAGAGGGACGCCGCCGGCGGGGCGCCGGCCGATGGCGGACGGTGGGTAACGATAGATGTTCTCATGGCGCGGGTGCGCGTGGGCGTCGCGTCTGTGGTCACGGATGGCGTGGACTCTTCGTATTTGTTGCCCCAAGCGGAGCTGCCTGCCGCCACCTGGGAGGTGCGGCGACAGGAAGGGCGGCAGAGGCGGCGTCGTCAGCCTCGTGCGCATCGGGCGGCGGCGGCGGCGGCGACGCACCCGACGCCGCCGCCATTGGGAGCCGCAGCGGCAGCGGCGATTGCGCCGCCCAAGGTCCGGTGGGGGTACCGCCCGTCGGCACGGGGCAGGGTGGGCGCGGTGGTAACGGCGGTGGCGGCGGCGGCGGTGACGAAGCGGTCGGCAGCGGCTGTCGCGGCGGCCGCGGCAGCAGCAGAGGCGGATTGGGCGCTCGCAGCGCTGATAAGGTCCTGTCGGGCGGCGGCGGCGGCGGCAGGGGCAGAGGCGCCGCCGTGGCGGCATGCGTCGGACTCCCCGACTCCTCCTTCGCCCCCGGCCCCCCACCGCTGTCGGTGGTCGTGGCGGCCGCCGCCGTCGTCATGCGCGCGCGATGTGGTGCAGGCTGCTGTTGGGGGCGTCAACTGTAACAGCAGCGACGACGGCGAGGTGCGGCGCCGCCGCCCCCCGCAGCAGGATGGCGGCGGCGGTCGGCGGCGGGTGTCTCTCCCCAGGCGGCACCCCCTACACTCGCGCCTGCCCCCCCAGTTGGCCACGCGCCGCGCGGTGTCGGCGAGTCGGGCGTGCCGGCGTGCCGGCCGCCGGGTGCGCGCCTCGCACCTGCCCCCGCCGACGCCTCTTGGCGCTCCGAGGCGTGCCACGGCGGTGGCGGCGGCGGCGTTGTCGGCGGTCGCCGCCGCCGACGCCGTGGCCGCCGCGACCGCCGGTTCACACCCGCCCGCAACTGACGACGAAGGTGCGGTGGCGGCGACTGCGAAGGTGGTTCGCGGCTCCGCTTTTCCCCCCCACGTCTGGCAGCGGCCGGCGTCCGCGTCGGCACGGAAAGGCCAAATCCGCCGCGCGTCGTCGCCGCTGCGGTGCTGCCCTCCCCCCACACCGCGTCGCCGCATTGATGGCCGCTGCAACGGGGGCGATGCGGGCGCACCCTGCGGCGGCGACCGCCAAGGCGCCGTCGCGCCGCGCCACCCGCGGCTGGGTGGTGACCGTCCTCGACGAGGCTGCCGGCCGCGCGGCTGTGGGCGTTGACCGCTCAACGTTGCGCGCCAGCCACGGTGGGGCGCTCATCCAATTCGACGCTCCCGACGCGCCGGGCACCCCAAAGAGGGCGGTGGGGGCGGCGGGGTGTGTCTGGCGGCAGTTGGGCGCGGCCGCGGCGGCCGCGCCGCAGCTGAAGGCTGGCGGCGGGGGTGGTGCAGGCGGTGCCTACGGCGCCGCGGGAGAGCAGCCCGCAGCTGTGGGCGCAGCTACCCGGGCACCCGCCGGCCCTTTAAGCGCTACTGGCGGGCAAAGCGCTGCCCGGCGGGGGGGGGGGGGGGGGGGGGGGTACGCAGCCAGCGGCGCGCAGGGAGCCTATTGCTGCCGGGGAGGTGGTCGCGGGGCCCTCCACGCCGGCCGTCGGACTCGGCGCGGCCGCCATCACCACCCTCTGTGGACGTGTGCCCGGCCTCCAGTGGGGCCGCTCCGCGCCGACGAGCACTGTGGGGCCGGCGAGCGTTTGGTGGAGCGTGCGACCCCGCGGGAGACAGCCGTCTGTTTGTCCGGCGATTGGGGGGGGGGACGCCACGGCGTGGTCGTGTCCGTGACGGGCTTTGCTTCACAGGTGCAGCGCCTCGACCACGCGGCCATGACATGCTGTTGTTTGTCCTTCTGCTTTGGCAGCCCCCACTCGGTCACGCGGGCCGCACACAAATAACCCCGCTGTTGGTCCCCGACGACAAACGCCGTCTGTCCACACGCGCGGGGCGTCGCGACGTTGCTCATCCATCGCCGCGGCAGTCGTGTTCCATTTTTTTTTGCGCTGGGACGGGCTCCCCGTGACGGTCGGTGCGAGAGCGCCGGGGGCGGGGCTGGCGTCGCCTTTTAGTTGGGGGCTGATGTCCCGGGGGGGGGTTGCGGGTTGGGGGGGAGGCGGGGTGGGAGGGGAGCGGCACCGGACCAACTCTCTATCGCCACGGCGGTCATGTGCGCGAATGACTTGCATATTGAATAAAGATGCACTCACAACAAAGCAGTGTACTCCGCATACGCAGGGTGGTCGCGGCCGTCGACGTGGGGAGCCAAAAACGAGTGCAAGCACCGCAGTTGACGGCGCCCGTGAGGGTTCTCCGTGCCACGATGAATCAGGGACGACCGAACAATCAAACACGAGCCCACAGGAACCACAATGCGAAGAGGATCAGGTAAACCCTCCACCGGGACGCCGTCCCCCGCCTCACCTCCACCAAAAAGCCCAGACCAAACATCGACAGAAGTAGGCACCATGAAAGAGACATACACAGTGAGCACCGGGGCGCTCTCACTCACGTCCTCCCGTGTACCCCCATCCTCCTCCCTCTCCTCCACGCCCCCCGCAACGTCCTCATCCCCCAGCATGCTCCCCCGGTCGTCCTCCTCCTCCTCCTCGATGTAGTCGGCGTGAGCCAGCTGGGGGAGCGCCCGCGGCATGGCGATAAGCAGGTGAGGCGTCACTGCGTCATAGGCGCAGCGCAGTAGGCCGCCGAAGTGCTCCGCCACAGCCGCCACGCAACTGCTGACGGCCGACCCAAAGACGCCATCATTTGAAACTGCGACTTGTCGCCGATTGAAGTCGGCCTGGTCTCCCAGCTCCTCAAAGTCCTCCGCCGGATGAGAGTTGAAAATGGGCACGGCCGTCACCGACGACTGCTGGCGGGAGCCCCGCGCCATGCGAGCGAGGATGTTCGAGGCGACGACCTTGTCCAACATCCACCACCCCCGTTCATTCAGCGCCTCTGCCATGTTGGCGTTGGGGCCGACGGGAGCCGCCGCGGGCCCGCCAAAGGGGGAGGGGGG
>Ga0209093_1000202_pt1 | contig 29949 bp, 14 predicted proteins | sample SidtaG_4_FD_187450 | JGI IMG/M metagenome (GOLD analysis project Ga0209093, IMG submission 187450) | Marine algal microbial communities from Sidmouth, United Kingdom - Sidmouth_Male1 metaG (SPAdes) (version 2) | ecosystem: Host-associated > Algae > Red algae > Unclassified | place: Sidmouth...
TGGAGGCATTAACATTCTTACGAATGAAATTCGTTAAATCTAATTCAATTAAAAACGAAAAAAAGGTCGTTTCAAATGAAACGACCTTTTATGTTTATTATGCTAAGTGAAAGAAAATAAATAACTTCTTCATTTGGGGTAGATTATTTTCTTCCTCTTCCCTAAGGATATTTTTGTCTCACTAGACTTTATTTAGGAATATTTTGTATGCATGGAACTTTTGTATTTTTTCGATAATCGAGCCTCATTTTGAGCCGCATACCCTACGGTACGGGGCGAAAAATAGGTGAAGAGTATCGGAAAAAGACAAAGTTAGCTGCATACAAAATTTTTCTAAATAAAGTCTACTACTTACCTGCTAATTTATAATTTAATCTTGCATACACATAGCGTCCGTTGAAACCAAGTGGGAATGTACCGCCATACTGGAAGATGCCACCAAAAGCAGTGTCTTTGCGTGCTTTGTCTGGGTAAACATCCAATAGGTTATTTGCTCCAATTGATACGCGCAAGCCGTCCATGACTTTGTAAGAGAGTTCCAAATCTGTGCGAATCTTAGGTGTATACTCTTGCGTAACGAGGTTGCCCAAGTCATTAAAGTTTGCCCAAGTGATTTGTCCGAAACGAACATTTTTGAGTAGCGCACTGAAATCGCCCACTTTGTAATCAATCATCAAATTGAATACATTAGAAGGTGTTCCTTTTTCCAAGCGTGTAATCTGCATCTCACCAAATAAAGGAATGTCAGTGTATGGTGCAATTTCGTCCGGTGTCGGAAGAAATCTACTGCCGTCAGGATTTTCAGTTACATTGGCAACTTTAGTTCTATTAAAATTGCCCGAAAGAATGAATCTCACTCTGCTATTATCGTTGATAGTCACTCCATAACGTGCAATGATATCAAGTCCCGTAGTACTCGTATTCAATGCATTGGTGAAGTAAGTAGCTGCGCCTGCACGGATGCCCTGGTCGAGTAGGTATACTGCCAAATCATCTCCTCTAAACTGTTCTGAAAGGATAATACGGTCATTTACCGCAATATTATAACCATCAATAGTCAAGGCAAATCGACCTGTATTATAGGTAATACCCGCGCTGAAGTTGACTGATTTTTCAGCTTCAAGTGCTTTCGCGCCGAGTGCCGCCGCTACGCCATCTGCTGCATTGAATGGAAAGATACCCGTTTCGACGAGTTCTGTACCGAACGTTGTAGTCTGAATCGCAGTATAGTTACCTTGTGCCAATGAAGGCGCACGGAAACCTGTACTTGCAGCACCACGAACAGCGAAGCCTTCCGCTATTTCATATCTGGCAGCGAGTTTTCCGGTTACGGTAGCTCCAAAGTCAGAATAGTTTTCAAATCGACCTGCTACACCCAGCGTAAATGCGTCTGTAATATCCGCTTCAACATCGGCATAAACACCAACATTGCTACGGCTTTGGTCAACGGCAGTTTTCCAACCCGGAAAGCACTGGCAACCTGCACTTGCGCCGCCCCCTACATTGGGTCCATCCTGAATACCGTCCGAAATCTCATTTCCATCATAGTAAGACGAAATTTCGCCTTTTTCCATTTGATAGTTTTCGCTTCTAAACTCTGCTCCTACCGCAAAATTGAGTGGACTCGCAAAAGCCGCCACATCAATACCGCGACTAACATCCAAATTGGTGATACGCTGATTGAAAATCAAAGTACCATCGTACATTTCGGTTTTTTGTACCGGAGTTTCACCTGAGAGAGAGTCAACGGGAAAAGTAAATTGTCCGAGATTACCCATAGATGTGTTGTGCGTATTTTCCATATCCAATCTAAAACGATTGCCACCGATTACCTGACTTAAATCCCAGTTCCAACCCGACATTTGACCTCTGACACCAACTGTACCGGAAAAATCCGTCAAAGTAGGCGCAATCAATGGCAAGAAGCCATCAGGAAACATCTCACGAACAGTTCGATTATCTAAAGAACGGCGATAGTAACAGCCTGACTCGCCTTGTCTTTGGCTAAGACCGCCAAAAGCATAAGCAGTTACATTTCCAACCGGAATTTCTCCATTCAAAAAAGCACTAACATCTTGAAAATCAGCATCTCCCCAACGGTGATGTGAACGGTCAATCGTAGCTTCATCCGGGTTTAATCCGCCCAAACTATCACGGAAATACTGCTGGCGATTATCCAAACCATCTCTATCTGTTGGAGTTTGCTTACGATATTGGAGGCTGACATTTACCACACCGCCATCGCCGATAGCAAAACCTTTACTGGCACTCAAATCAATTCTTTGACCATCTGTAATATTTACATTTTCAACTTCCTCTGTCCAATTTGTGATGTAATCACCTGTACTTGGGTCGAGGATAGAACTATTTGCATCGCGGATGTCTTGGTTGGTCAATCCGTCGAAAAGCCCTTCATCAGCATTATAACCACGCTCCATCGTGGTAATGTGCGTACCTACATTAATTCCAATGTCCAAATCTGTATTTTTCTTCAATACGACATTAATCACACCAGCGATAGCATCCGAGCCATATTGAGCAGCCGCACCATCGCGCAGTACCTCAATACGCTCAATCGAACCCGCCGGAATTGCGTTCATATCTACCCCCGTAGAACCACGACCTACTGTACCGTTGACATGTACGAGTGCATTTGTGTGGCGGCGTTTTCCATTAATAAGTACCAATACTTGGTCGGGACCAAGTCCACGTAAAGTTGCGATACGAAAGTGGTCACTACCATCACTAATCGCCTGCTTTGGCGCACTATACGAAGGCACGAGCATTTGAAGCACTTCTACCGTTTGTGTAGCACCTGTGGCTTGTATTTCTTCAGCATTGATGACATCAATCGGTACAGGCGAATCAACTACAAGGCGGTCTTTTCTACGTCCCATGATGACGACTTCATTTATACCTACAGCATCTTCGCCGAGTGAGATATTGACGGTATTGGTTGCACCGCTTTCTACTGTAATTTTTCGTACCTCAGTACCATACCCTAAATAATCGAATTGGAAGGTATATGTACCGGCTGGCACTTGAAGTGAATAATTTCCATTAATATCGGAAATTGTGCCTGTACCAAGTTCGACACAACGAACAGTACCACCAATAATGGTTTGACCGCCTTCGTCTGCCATCACACCAGACACCGTACCTTTTTGGGCAAAAAGCCCGCCTGCAAATAATAGCATAGCAAGCAAACAAGTAAACGTTTGTAATGTACTTTTCATACGTAAGGAAGATTTTTAGACAAGTTATGATATGGGCATTAGGAAATCGGGCAATTAAGATAAAACACTCATCATCAGTCTCCAAAGTCCAGATGAATAACTTGCAATAGTTAATAATTCGTCCATAAAAATAATATGAACCGAGGCGTGCTGTATAAAATTTATACTTGTAAATTTAGTATAAATTTTAACATAATTATAACAAATAAGGAAAAAACACAGAAGATTAGACTTTATTTAGGAATATTTTGTATGCATGGAATTTTGTATTTTTTCGATAATCAAGCCTCATTTTGAGCTGCATACCCTACGGTACGGAGCGAAAAATAGGAGAAGAGTATCGGAAAAAGACAATGTTAGCTGCATACAAAATATTTCTAAATAAAGTCTATTAAGTATCAGGAATTAAATATATGTACATTCTTCACGCCGTTATTTTTTCTTTATACGAGCCAAATTTGACGCGAATAACGAGTTATTTAAGGAGAATTTGGTGAAGTAAGGGAAGAGGAAGAAAATAATCATTGATTAAAAATGCTTCACATAAGTTCCCAGATCTTTATCGCCGCGTCCCGACAGGTTAACGACTATCACATCATCTGGTTTATATTTTATTTTATCCAAAGCAGAAAAAGCGTGTGCCGTTTCGAGTGCCGGAATAATGCCTTCGGTACGTGCGAGGAAAAACGCTGCGTCGAGGGCTTCTTGATCGGTGACGCTCACGGCTTCGGCGCGTCCTGTGTGTATGAGGTGCGCGTGCATTGGTCCGATGCCGGGATAATCCAAGCCCGCCGAAATCGAGTAAGGTTCTATGATTTGCCCGTCGTCGGTCTGCATCAGTAGGGTGCGGCTACCGTGTATGACGCCCTTTGTGCCGAGTACGCTGGTCGCTGCCGATTCGCCGCTATGTACGCCAAGCCCTGCGGCTTCTACTGCCACGAGTCGCACTTGGTCTTTTTCGAGATAGTGATAATACGCACCTGCCGCATTGGAGCCACCGCCCACGCAAGCCACGATAATATCGGGGTCTTCGCTACCCGTTTGCTCTTTCAATTGCCACAACATTTCTTCGCTGATAACCGACTGAAACCGCGCCACCATATCCGGATATGGATGCGGACCGACCACCGAACCAATGATATAATGCGTATCCTCCGGATTGTTTATCCAATCCCTAATCGCCTCATTTGTAGCGTCTTTGAGCGTCTGACTACCACTCATCGCGGGGCGTACTTCCGTACCGAGCATCTTCATGCGCGATACGTTGGGGGCTTGGCGTTCGATGTCTACTGCGCCCATATATACGATGCACTCGACGCCCATCAGCGCACAGACCGTCGCGGTAGCTACACCGTGTTGCCCTGCGCCCGTTTCGGCAATAATGCGCTTTTTACCCAAGCGTTGTGCGAGTAAAATCTGCCCTATTGTGTTGTTGATTTTATGTGCGCCGGTATGGTTGAGGTCTTCTCGCTTCAGATAAATCTTCGCGCCGTGATGCTTCGACAATCGCTCGGCATAGTACAAAGGCGAAGGTCGCCCCACGTAGTCTTTTAACAATTTCCGAAATTGTAACTGAAATTCATCCGACTGACTGATTTCCAAATATTTACGCTGCAATTCCTCTACATTCGGATGCAACATTTCAGGGACAAAAGCCCCACCAAATTCTCCGTAATATCCTCTTTGATCAATCATGAGTTGTTGAGTTGTTGAGTTGACGAGTTATTGGATTGACGAATTCGTGAATTGACGAGTTGACGTTAAGGTTTTTGCGAAGCAAAAATAAAATCCGTCAATCCGTCAATCCGTCAACTCGTTTAAAAAATCTTTGATTTTCGAAACATCTTTCAGGGCGGGTTCGAGTTCAAATTTACTATTTAAATCAATACCTACAAATTGCGGATGCGAGAAATTGCGAACCGCTTCGGCATCTTCCGCACCAATACCGCCGCTTAATAGGAAAGGCGTATTTCCTGTGTATTGTTGTAGGATTTGCCAGTTAAATTTTTTGCCTGTGCCGCCGTATTCCACCCCCTGCGCCCCCTCCAAAGGGGGATATTCATTCGCGCCTTGTTTTTCGCTCTGCGAAAAATCTCTCCCTTTGGCAGCCTGCCCCGAACTCGCTTCGGGAGGGGCTGGGGGGTGGACTGCGTTTATATTTTTTTTCGTATCAAACAAAAAGTACGCACAGTATTGTTCGTATTTTTTTGTTTCGGAAAAATCAAAATCCTCATTTACGCGGAAGGCTTTTATCACCTCTATTGCGCTTGAATGTTGGAAGAAAGCGGGTGGTTCTTCATTTATACTGATAGCTATCGGGAGGGTAAGCGAGTTTTTTTCTCCCTTTAGGGTCGAGGTAATTTCCGTTTGAATGTCGCGGCAATATCCGGGCGTTTCGTCGCCATGCAATTGAAGGTAATCGAGTTGGTGCGTTTTTATTTTTTCCAATACAAAATCAATATCTGCATTGACGAATACGCCTACACGCTGTACATGCGCAGGCACAGGCGGGACGCTTGTGCTACGGACGTATCTTTTCGATTTTTCATAGAATATAAATCCCATCAAATCAATAGGTAAACTCGCTACTGCACGGATATTTTCGGGGTCGCGCATACCGCAGATTTTTATCTTCATGGTCAATGAATGAGTGAATGAATTTTGAATGAATGAATTTGTATAACTGGACTTTGGACATTAGGTAATCAGGCTAACGTATTACCTTTTAGTTAAATGTAAATTAAAGTAAAAATAATATAAATTGAAGATAATGTTGAGTTAATAGCTTAATAATCAGCACTTTATTCTAATTTCCCAATCACCTAATTACCCGATGTCCAAAGTCCAGTAACGTGTGATTCATTCATTCATTCATTCATTCATTCATTCATTCAAAATTCATTCATTCAAAATTAAAAACGGGTCTTTTTCAAACCCAAACGAGGTAAGGTCTTTCGCTCCTTTTAAATTGGTGATGGCGACTTCCATTTCTTTACCTTCGAGGTCTATCGTGTGATTTTGAGCGATTTTCGCGCCTGTTTCGAGTGTTGTCCAATCTTTCCAAACGGTAGGTACACCACCGATAGGGATGATTTTTACCCACATTTTCCATGATGTCGGCAAGCCGTTTTCGTCCAATATCCAGAGGTAAGAATCGCCGGGAGTAACGCCGCCGGAGGCATAAGTAATCAGCAAGGCTTCATCGCCATTTTCGAGTTTGACGAGTCGCCTTTCTGTGCCTTTGTCGAATGCTTTTGCAGGGGCATTGAGCCAGAAAGAATCGTTGGCAAAAAACTCCCATGCTTGTTCGACCAAGTCGTCGGCTGCTTTGCCTTCGAGTGGTTTGCCGTTTTGAAATGCTGTGCCTTGCAAGCTATCCAGCACGACGTAGACTTCGTTTTCGTCCCATTTGACTTGCACCCAATTGCGTGTTCTATCCCATAGAAAATGGTGGTCGCCACGTCCTTTAAATGTCCATTGCACCACGCCCGTCGAATCCCAAGCGGGTTTGTTGATGGCGGTCAGCATTTTTTGTGCGAGGGCGTCGGCTGCTGCGCCTTGTTCGCCTTTCGGCATTGGCTCGCTTAGCGCAAAACGCAAAACGAATAGCCCCACGATGATAACTGCGGCAAGTATGCCTATGATTTTTAGTGCTTTTTTCATAATATCTAATGCTACAATGCGATAATGTTTTTAATGAATGAATTTTGAATGAATGAGTGAATGAATCATAATGCGATAATGCGGGTGCATTACAAATGATTCATTCATTCAAAATTCATTCACTCATTCATTAGTTCTAGTCAATATCAAATGTAATTTCCACTTGCGGCGTAACGGGGCGTGACTGGCAGGTGAGTACAAGTCCTTCTGCTATTTCGCCCTCGTCAAGGGCAAAGCAGGCGTCCATTTCTACTTTTCCGCTGATGACTTTGCCCATGCAGGTGGCACATGCACCGCTGAGGCACGAGTATGGTGGGTCGAGTTTGAGGCGCATCATGGCTTCTATGATGGTCTCTTTTTCGCCTACGCTAATGTCGATTTTTTTGCCATTGATGTGTACTACAACTTGGTTGCCCGAAGCATTGACTGTGGCGGCGGCGACGCCTGTTTTGGGTTCGTGTGGTAGTTGTACGCTACTGAATACTTCGATATGAATTTTTTTGTCGTCAATATTTTGTTTTTGTAGCGCAGCTTTGGTAGCTTCCATCATGCCGCCGGGTCCGCAGATGAAGTATTCACTGTCTTTTTTGTGTGTGGGATGTTTTTCGAGGAAATTCTGGATTTTTGTGCCGTCGATAGGTCCGATTAAGCCTTCCCAATCTAATTTGGACTTTTTAAACATACCCATCAAACCGCCTTCTTTTTGTTTGGGTGGATTGTCGAGGGCGTATTCGACTTGGATTTGTCCGCTGTAGCGTGCTCGCAATTTATCCAATTCATCTTTGAAAATGACGGATTCTAAATCGCGATTTCCATATAAAAGATATATACTACTTTTGGGTTCTTCTTCCAAAACGGTTTTTAAAATAGACATCAAAGGTGTGATACCACTACCACCACCAAAAAGGTAGTAGTTTTTTTGTTGTTCGACACCCAATTTGGTCGTAAATCGCCCTTTAGGAGACATGATTTCGATGGTATCACCTGCTTTGATATTATCGTTGATATAATTTGATACCAAACCCTTTTCAACGCGCTTGACCGTAACGGTAGGCACACTGTCTACTGCCGGACTGCTGGAAAAAGAATAGGCACGGCGAACTTCTTGTCCTTTTATGACAAATCGTAATGTAAGATATTGCCCATGTTTGTACTCAAATTTGGACGCTAAATCTTCTGGAATATCAAAACTTAATGAAACCGTATCCGGCGTTTCTTGATGTACTTTACTGACTTTTATTTCGTGAAACATTTTTTCGTTATTCGTTTATTCGTTATTCGTTATTCGTTTATTCGTTATTCGTTATTCGTTATTCGTTGAACCGTTATTGGTTTATTCGTTATTCGTTATTCGTGTACTTGTTATTCGTGTACTCGTTGAACCGTTATTCGTTTATTCGTTATTCGTTATTCGTGTACTCGTTGAACCGTTATTCGTTTATTCGTTATTCGTTATTCGTGTACTTGTTATTCGCGTACTCGTTGAACCGTTATTCGTTTACTCGTTTTTCGTTAATTCGTTTACTCGTTATTCGTTGATTCGCAGCAAATATACGGATAAACGAATACAACGAATAACGAATATACGAGTAACGGATAAACGAATACAACGAATAACGAATAACGAATAACGAATATACGGGTAACGGATAAACGAATACAACGAATAACGAATAACGAATAACGAATAACGAATATACGGATAACGGATAAACGAATACAACGAATAACGAATATACGGGTAACGGATAAACGAATAACGAATTAACGAGTTACGAAACAAAAAGTTCGTATCTTTGTGGTCAAATTTATGGAAAAATCACAAGAATTTATTGCACGGACGCTATTTGGCTTAGAAGATTTATTGGCTACTGAATTGGAAGATTTGGGTGCGAAGAATATTTATAAGCTCAAACGAGCGGTATCTTTTCAAGGCGATAAAGCCTTGATGTATAAAGCGAATCTGCATTTGCGGACAGCACTACGGGTGTTGATGCCTATTCATGAGTTTGAGGCAAAGAATGAACATCAGTATTATCGCGGCATTCAGTCTATCAATTGGTCGAAACTCCTGAATAAAGATGATTCGTTTGCGATTGATGTGACGGTGTATTCGGATTACTTTACGCACAGTAAGTACGTGATGCACAAGACGAAAGACGCAATTGTAGACCAATTTCGGAAGCATTTCAATGAGCGTCCGTCGGTTGATTTCGACGCGCCTACGGTGCGTATTCATATTCATATTTCGGAAAAGGATTGTACGGTTTTGTTGGATAGTTCGGGAACGTCTTTGCACAAGCGAGCGTACCGTACTGAAACGCATCGTGCGCCTATAAATGAGGTATTGGCAGCTGGTATGATTATGTTGACTGGCTGGAAGGGTGAACGTCCGTTTTGTGATATGATGTGTGGCGCAGGAACGCTTGTTTGTGAAGCCGCATTAATCGGGCAAAATATCGCACCCGGAACGTATCGGGAACGATTTGGTTTCTATTCGTGGAAAGATTATGACGATAAACTTTGGAATAAAATTCGAGATGAAGCTAAAGCCGCAGAACGCCCACTCGAACACCCGATTGTAGGTTCAGATATAGCCATTAAGACCGTAGAGATGGCGCGAGGCAATATGATTTTACCGGCATTTGAAGACATACGTGTATCGCGGAAAGATTTTTTCAAAAATACGCCAAAATACGAAAATGGCATATTGATAATGAATCCGCCTTACGGCGAAAGGTATCATGAAGAAGAAATTCTCGAATTTTATGAAGATATTGGTCATGCTATGAAGAACTACTATCCAGGCTATGAAGCATGGATAATCAGCTCAAATAAAGAGGCGATAAAGCGCATTGGATTGCGCCCATCGAAGAAATATCAGTTGTTTAATGGTCGCCTCGAATGTAAGTTTCATCGTTTTGATTTGTATAGAGGCACAAAAGATAAAGCTAAGCTGGCAGCAAAGAATAAAGAGAAAGCCACAGACGAAGACATAATTAAAGACAAAGGCTAAACATAACAAAATGATGTATTCGTATTTACAGCTATAAATTATTTTAAAATATAATACTTTCTTATAACAACTTAAATGTCAATCATTTCTATCTATTATTTATCATCAAAAAAAACGGGTATTATTTTCTTTTATTTAGAAAATAATACCTATATTTGTGGTAAATACATGCTATAACAAGGCAGTATCCTTCCTTATCATACACCCAGTTTACACAATAAACTTATTTGCACTCAGTACTTTGCTTTTTTTCATGTCAATATCTGCATTAGCATAATGTAAGACTTTGCTATTGTTTTTTTGGTATTGGTGTGACTGAACTTTATTTTAGTGTCCTAACGACTATGGCATCGTAATTTCATCATTAGAGATGATGAAATTACAATGTTTGAAACTTAACAACTCTAATACTTAATTCAACTAAATTTAAAATGTGCTTATGAAAAGTTCATACTTTACACAATCATTCAACACTCGCTTTGTGTTAAAATGTCATACTTATCTCTTGGTATTTATGGCGTTTTTTGCATTTACAAATGAGAGTTATGCGCAGTGCGATTTCACTTGCCCCAACGACGTACTTGTCGGTGCAAGTCTTGGAAAATGTACACAGGAAGCAAGTTGGGCTACCCCAACATTTGGCACTGACTGTGCGGGATTTGTCATTATTGATAGCAATCATGATTCCGGTGATACTTTCCCTGTGGGTACAACTACGGTAACTTACACTGCTTCCGATGGTGTTACAGATGTTACCTGTAGCTTTGACGTAACGGTAGTTGATAATGAAAGTCCTACCTTGACTTGCCCCCCAAATATTTCAGTATCCAGTGATCCCGGAACTTGTACCGCAGCCGTCACTTGGCCTCTCCCGGATGTCAACGACAACTGTACAACGGCTACGATTACCAGTGCTACACATAATCCCGGTGATATATTCCCACTTGGATTTACTTATGTGACTTATACAGCAGAAGATGCTTTTGGTAACACAGCAACGTGTACTTTTTATGTGCATATTATTGATGTTACTGCTCCACAAGTGGTTTGCCCGCAAGACATTACGATAAATAATACCGCTGATGCTTGTGGTGCTAATGCTACTTGGTCACCTCCATTGCCTATTGACAATTGTATCGGTGTTTCAATAGCAGGTAGTACGCATAATCCTGGCGATTTCTTTCCCGTTGGAACAACGATTGTAACTTATGACATTGTCGATGCTGCAGGTAATACAACAAGTTGTAGTTTCGATGTAACTGTCAATGATACGCAACAACCCGTACTTACTTGTCCTGATGATTTAGTCGTTTCTACTAATCCGGGTTCTTGTCAGGGTGCTACCGTCAATTGGAGTGTACCAACACTTACAGACAATTGCGCTGCCCAAATCAGTAGTAGTAGTCACCTCCCCGGTGATTTTTTCAATATAGGAACAACGCTTGTAACTTATACTGCCATTGATGGCGCAGGCAATCAGGTAATGTGTAGTTTTGAAGTATTGGTTTTGGATATGGAAAATCCGACTATTACTTGCCCTTCCGATATTACGATAGCCGTAGATAGAGGTGAATGTGCCGCAGTTGCCAATTGGTCTATCCCTGTACCAATGGACAATTGTGCAGGCGTTTCCATTACAAGTGCTTCACATAGTCCGGGCGATGTTTTTCCCGTAGGCATGACGATTGTCAGCTACACCGCTACCGATGCCGCAGGCAATACAACTGATTGTAGCTTCAATGTGACGGTTCAAGACCTCGAAGCTCCTAAGCTGACATGCCCCATAAATGTAAAAGTTCCGGCTTCCAGTACTTGTGATGCCGTTGCCAACTGGACAGTTCCCGTTCCTACGGACAACTGTGCCGGCGTAATGATTACTGATGCGACGCATACGCCAGGTCAAACCTTCCCGATTGGTTCTACTACTGTAATCTATACTGCTACGGATGCTTCGGGCAACGTAACGACTTGCTCATTCGAAGTTTTGGTAGCCGATACGCAGAGTCCTTCTATTGCTTGCCCGCTTGATTTGGTCGTTTCGACTGACCCCGGCACTTGTGAAGCAGTCGTTGATTTTGACTCACCCCAAATATTAGACAATTGCCCCGGTGCAATGGTGACGGCTCAAAGTCATACATCTGGCGATATATTCCCAATAGGTACGACCACAGTTAGTTTTGAAATAACCGACGCAGCCGGCAATATGGCAGCTTGTACATTCGACATTACAGTCGAAGATACAGAAGCTCCAAGTATTGTTTGTCCCGATAATATTGTGATAAATACTAATCCAGGTACTTGTACCGCACAAGCAACTTGGGATGCGCCACTTACAGATGATAACTGCCCCGGCAACCTGACTTTAGATGCTGATTTTGTTTCAGGAAATACGTTTCAATTAGGTACAACTACTATAACATATACAGTAACGGATGCCGCAGGCAATACAACGACCTGCGACTTTACGGTTACAGTAGAAGATAATGAGCCGCCTGTATTGGTTTGCCCTCCAAATGTTACGGTCTTTACAACGCCCGGCAATTGTGATGCACCCGCCGAATGGGATGCTCCCGTACTCGGTGGCAATGCTGCCCCCAGCCTCAATGACAACTGCCCCGGCGGTATGATCACAAGTGTGAGCCACAATTCAGGCGATGCTTTCCCGATTGGTACTACTACTGTAACCTACACAGCTGTAGATGCTTCCGGCAATATGACCGAATGTAGTTTTGAAGTAATCGTAGAGGAATGTATGGGAACAGGCACGACCGATGAAATTACACTGGTTTCTGATATGGACGTGTTTGTAGATGGTCAAGTATTTGGTGCAAATGTTCCTTACCTTTTCACTGACCCGGGTACGCCCGCAAATGCAACGCTTTCAGATATTACCCTTCAACTGTTTTTTCGTGTAAATGGCAATTCATGTGAAAGTGACATCGCAGTACGAGTGACCGACCCCGCAGGCAATGCAACTGTATTCAATGGTCTTTTTACCGGTTGTCTTGGTTCTACCGGTGGTTTGTTTATCAAAACACTCCAGATCCCTTCGGCTTCCACTATTGGCACACTTGCCGATTGGGTCATCGAATTTAGAGATACCAATGATCAAAATGCAGGGGTAGAATATACTGCCCGATTTGGTCGATTGATTTATGATACAATGGTAGGCGACGACGGATGTGCAAATCCAATCATCGTCAATTGTCCTGCAAATGTTAGCACGGTTTCAAGACCGGGCGACTGTGGTACACGTGTGGAAATTCCTGTGCCTGAATTTGGCGTAGATTTCACCGATTGTTTTGATGCGACCATTTCTAATAATTATACCAATACTGATGACGCATCAGGCTTCTACCCTGTAGGTACGACACTCGTCACCTGGACAGTAACCGATGCGCAAGGCAATACAACGACTTGTGTTCAGGTCATCGAAATAGAAGACGTAGAAGACCCGACCATCACTTGTCCGGCTGACATTACGGTCAATACGGCACTTGGCGCTTGCGGCGCCTTCGTCACCTGGCCTACGCCTGAACACGGCGACAACTGCCCGGGCGTAATGATCAGCTCTACGGCTTCATCAGGTACAATCTTCTTGTTGGGCTCAACAACGGTTACTTATACCGTAACGGACCTGGCTGGCAATACGGCAACTTGTAGCTTCACTGTTACGGTGGAAGACAATCAAGGTCCTATACTTTCTTGCCCTGCTGATGTCACTGTATTCACGACACCCGGTGTTTGCGATGCAGTAGCAGAATGGGATACTCCGGGCATTACAGACAATTGTGATACAGGAATGATTACGGGTTCTTCGCACACATCAGGTAGCACCTTCCCACTTGGTACTACTCAGGTAACTTACACGGCAATAGATGATTCAGGCAATGAAAGTTCTTGCGCTTTTAATGTAATTGTAGAAGAATGTACGAGTGAAAGTATCACTGAAACGATTACTATCATATCAGATGAAGATTTATTTGTTGGTGAAAATGATACACAAAGTTTTGCAGGAAATGGGGTCTATAACTTTACAGATGTTGGCACATCTTCTGATGCTACGCTTACTGAGATTCGCCTCCAACTGTTTTTCCGTGTATTTGGCAATTCGTGTGAGAGCGACATCGCTGTACGCCTAACAGACCCGGCAGGCAACGTTACCAATTTTACCAATATTTTTAATACCTGTGATGGTACAGGACCATTGTACCAACAAACACTCGTGGTGACTACGGCTGCGACCACCGGAAATGCAGACGACTGGGTCGTTGAATTTAGAGATACCAATGACCAAAACCCCGGACAACGAGAATATTCCGTTAGGTTTGGACGATTGTTTTATGATGCCACTACAGGAGGCGACGGCTGTGACGATCCGGTCATTGTCAACTGTCCGGCAGATATTACAGGAACCAATGAAACGGGTTTTTGTGGTCGAGCATTTACCATTCCGGTGCCTGAATTTGGTACAGACTTTACAGATTGTGTAGGCGCAACTATCATCAATGATTATACAGGTACCTCTGATGCTTCTGCTTTTTATCCTGTAGGTACGACCTTCGTCACTTGGACAGTAACGGACGAACAGGGCAATACTGCGACTTGTATCCAAACGATTACCGTTACAGATATTACTTTGCCTGTTGTTACCTGTCCGGCTAATGTTACCGTTCCTACTACTGCCGGTCTATGTACAGGTGTAGCGACATGGCAATTACCTACATTCTTTGATAATTGCTCACCGGCTACTATCACGAGTACACACAATTCGGGCGATGTATTTCCGATAGGTACTACTACGGTTAGTTATACTGTTTTCGACCCTTCGGGCAATTCTGCTACTTGTAGCTTTACGGTTACAGTACAAGATAACGAAGCTCCGGTTCTGAATTGCTCACTTGACCCTGTTCGCATAGCAGATGCGGGTGGGTGTACATTCACTATGCCGGGCATCGGTTTTGACCCAACGGCTACCGACAACTGTGACAACGATTTGACTTTTGACAATGATTATAATAATGCTGCCAGCCTCGCAGGTGAAAGTTTTCCCGTAGGCATCACACCTGTAATATGGACGGTAACTGATGATTCAGGAAATAGCGCGACTTGTCAAATTGATATTGAAATCCTTGACGATGAAGTTCCCGTAATTGATTGTAGTACAATCGTCACGACAAGAGGTAATGATATAGGCGAATGTGGTTTCACCATGCCGGGTACTGGTTTTGACCCGACATTTAATGACAACTGTCCGGGCGCAACCATCAGCAATGACTACAATGACTCAAGCACACTCGCAGGCACTACCTTCCCTGTGGGTACTACAACCGTTGTTTGGACAGTAATAGACGCCGCAGGAAATACAGCAACTTGCACGATTGATATTATTATTGAAGATACAGAAAGTCCGGTGATTGATTGTAGCGCAATCAATGCGACTGTTGATACCGATCCGGGCGTATGTTCGCACACGGTATCAGGTTTCGATTTTGACCCGACATTCAACGACAACTGCCCAAGCGCGACTATCAACAACGATTATAACAGCGCAGCGAGCCTTGCAGGTGCGACATTCCCTATTGGTACTACTTCTGTAGTCTGGACGGTAACTGACGCCGCAGGAAATACAGCAACTTGTAGTATTGATGTGGTGGTAGAAGATGTGGAAAGCCCGGTATTGGTTTGTCCTGAAACGGTTACAGCATTCACTACACAAGGTACTTGTGATGCTGCTGCCGAATGGGATTTGCCCACTTTGATGGACAACTGTCCGGGTGCGACTATTACAGGAAGCAGCCATAATTCAGGCGATATTTTCCCAATCGGTACAACAACAGTCACTTATACCGCTACTGACGCGGCAGGCAATACGGCTGAATGTAGCTTTGATGTAGTTATAGAAGAATGTGCAGGTACAGGAGTGACAGAAACTATTACTTTGATTTCTGACCAAGATGTATTTGTTGGTGCTGCCGATACCGAAACTTTTGGAGACAACTTGCCATATATCTTCCCCGATTCAAGTCCGGCAGGTGCTACGATTACCAATGCTACGCTTCAATTATTTTTCCGTTTGGCAGGTAATTCATGTGAAAGTGATGTAGAAGTACAAGTAACTGACCCTGCGGGGAATGTCAATGTATTCACAGGCTTATTTGCTTCTTGCAACGGCGTAGCTGGCGGATTGTATTCTACAACGATTTCTATACCAAATGCTTCTACAAATGGCGGCGGTCAATGGACGGTAGAGTTTAGAGATAATAATGACCAAAACCCAGTTTCTGCCGGTGTCTTGACCCCTAACAACCCGGCGGGTACAGAATATACAGTCAGATTTGGTCGTATCGTTTACAACTCTACTACGGGTGAAGACGGTTGTGCCATTCCTATTATTGTCAACTGTCCGGCACCAGTCAGTGCAGATTCTCAATCTGATATTTGTGGTGCTTTCGTAGATATTCCTGTACCCATGTATGGCGTTGATTTCACAGACTGCTTTGATGCTACTATCGTGAATAATTTCACAGGTACATCAGATGCTTCGGGCTTATACCCTGTTGGTACGACTGTCGTTGAATGGACGGTAACAGACGTACAAGGCAATACAGCAACTTGTTTGCAAGTGATTACGGTAACAGACATTACGCCGCCGCTCATTACTTGTCCTGACGATGTGGTCGTGAGCACAGCAACAGGGGCGTGTGGCGCAGTAGCCGTTTGGCCTCAACCTGTATTTTCAGACAACTGTCCCGGTCCTGTGGTAACTTCAAGCGTGCCATCGGGTTCTATTTTCTTATTGGGTACCACTACCGTAACTTACAGCATCACAGACCTTTCAGGCAATACAACAACATGTGACTTCACCGTTACAGTTGAAGATAACGAAGCTCCCGAGTTGACTTGTCCTGCTGATGTTACCGTATTTACCACACCGGGTACTTGTGATGCCATAGCAGAATGGACTTTACCGACAGTAACAGACAACTGTCCCGGCGGTATGATTACCGACGAATCACATACATCGGGTAGTACATTCCCAATTGGTACAACAACTATCACATACACTGCCGAAGATGCAGCAGGAAATACGACAACTTGTAGTTTTGATGTCATAGTAGAAGAATGCACAGGTACAGCCGAAACAGAAACCATTACTTTGATTTCTGATATGGATGTATTTGTCGGTCAGGGGGATACAGAGAGTTTTGCAGCTAACGCACCTTACTTGTTCACTGACTCGGGTACGCCTGCGAGTTCTACCATTTCCAATATTACACTTCAATTATTCTTCCGATTAAATGGAGCTTCTTGTGAAAGTGATATTGAAATACAAGTGACTGACCCTACGGGCAGTATTGTTTATGTAGGTTCGCCATTTGCTACATGCAATGGTGCGGGACCGCTTTATATCGAAACTATCAACATACCAAGTGCGAACACCACAGGTGCTTCCGCAAACTGGACGGTTGAATTTAGAGATACAAATGACCAAAATGCAGGTGTGGAAGAATATACCGTCAGATTTGGTCGATTGATTTATGATACAACAACCAACGGTGCAGCCGGATGTGCTACGCCTATGATTGTCAATTGTCCTGCTGATATTACGATAGATGGTCTTGGTGAGGATTGTTCTACTCCGGTAAATATTCCCGAGCCAATGTTTGGTACAGACTTTACGGACTGTTTCAACACCGTTGCGACCAATAGCTACACAGGTACTGCCGATGCTTCGGGCTTATACCCTGTCGGTACGACCGCCGTGACGTGGACATTTACAGACGAGCAAGGCAATACAGCAACTTGTATTCAAACGATTACGATTACAGATACGGGCAATCCGGTAGTCGTTTGTCCTGCTGACATTGTATCGCCTACCGATGCAGGTGTTTGCGGTGCAAATGTATTTTGGAATCCGCCGGTAACAAGCGACAACTGTGGCGCACAAGTATTAAGTCAAACGCATGAGCCGGGCGACCTCTTCGGATTGGGTACAACGACCGTTACTTATGTCATCCAAGATGCTGCGGGTAATATGACCGAGTGCAGCTTTGACATTACCGTAGAAGATACAGAAGCTCCTATAGTTACTTGTCCGACTGACATCGTGGTCAACTTCGACGCAGGTTCATGTGACGCCGTAGTGACTTGGGATGCAATAGCGGTATCTGACAACTGTACGGGTGCCAGCATTACAAGCATGAGCAATAGCTCCGGCGATACTTTCCCAATCGGTACAACCGAAGTGACGATTGAAGTAGCCGACGCCGCAGGCAATACCGCGACTTGTAGTTTTGAAGTAACAGTAAGAGACAATGAAGTGCCAACACTCATCAACTGTCCTGCTAATATTGAAATAGATGGTCCTCCGGGCGAATGTGAGGCTGCCGTTACGATTCCTGTTCCGATGTTTGGTACAGATTATACCGACTGTCAGGGAGCTACTGTGGCAAGTAATGACTACAACGGCTCAAGCAATGCTTCTGACACCTACCCTGTTGGTACGACCGTAGTGACGTGGACATTCACCGACCCAAGTGGCAACACAGTGGCTTGTCAGCAAAACGTTACTATAATTGAGCAAAATCTGGAAACTGATGCTATATTAGTAACAGATAAAGATGTATTCGTAGGTGCAGGATTCGACAACGCTGATTTCGGTCAAAGTGATAGTATCCTCATCTTCGACCCCGGAGTTCCTGCGAATGCTACGGTGAATAGTGTTCTTCTTGACTTCTTCTTCCGTCCGGAAGGCAATTCTTGTGAAAGAGATGTTGAGGTAGAAGTTACTGACCCTGCGGGTAACGTATTCCCTATATTTGCGCCTCCTGTCACTACTTGTAATGGCAATGATGCTATTTTTCAATTTACACTCCCGGTAGCTTCCGTACCCACAGCAGCTTCGGGCGGTGGCAACTGGAAATTGAGATTCCGCGATACAGAAGAACAGAACCCGGTTTCGGCAGGCAATCCTGCTCCATCTACTCCTGCGGGTACAGAATACTCGGTCAGATTTGGTCGTATCACTTATGATATTACCATTGACCCGGATTGTGATACAGCCGTACCTTGCGCATCGGGTGGTGTCATTTCCGCTTTCGATGAAACAACGGTCTGCGTTGGTGATGGTCAACCGGATGAATTGATATTTACACGTAGCAGCCAACTGGGTACAAACGACGGTTGGTTGATTGTAGATAAAGCTACCGGACAAATCCTGTCATCGGGCGTAATTGCACAAGGTATGAACCAATTCAACGCACCTGACCTTGATGGCGCAGGAATAGGCGTTTGTACGGTATATTCTATCTCGTGGAATGGTACACTCAGCAATGCAAATATGGGCGACAATATCGAAGACATCATGTCTTCTGACTGCTTTGCTTTGAGCAATCCCGTTGACGTTAATCGCATAGATTGTGTGCCTCTTATTGATGAGAGCGATGATTCCGATGTTGAAATCGTATTGACAACCGAAGAGATGAAACTCTATCCGGTACCAACGACAAACATGTTGAATGTAGAATATAACACAGAAAGTAATACGAAAATCTATGTTCAGATTCTCAATACCAGTGGTAAAGTCTTGAAAGTGCAAGAAGAAACAGCATTGGAAGGTACGACCACTTATCAGATAGATGTGACTGACTTGCTTGCAGGAATTTACTACGTCAAAGTAATTGATAGTAAAGGCAATATGCAAGTAAAACCATTTACGAAGATTACACCGTAATTGAATACAATTTCCAAAAGACAAGCAACAAATAATTTGGTGCCTGAAATTTAGGAAGTAGAATTTATAAACCGGAAGTCGCACCATGCGGCTTCCGGTTTTTTTTATTGTAAGGGAAGAGGAAGAAAATAATCTACCCGTCTGAATTGTTCTTTTTTTTATATGTTTGGCTAAATTTGACGCGAACAACGGGTTATTTAAGGAGAATTTGGTGAAGTAAGTAGTGAGGCGAAAATAGGCTTACAATTTTGACGTGGTTATTTTTTCGATAGTTTTTCTTGCAAAAACTGCACATAGCCTATGCTACAAACAATCTTCCAAATTTTCTTTCATCCGCTTCAAGCCTTCCTCGCGAGCATGTGCGATATTGCGATTAGGAATATTTCCTGCATCAGGGTAACTATCAATTGCTTTTTCGATAGAAGCCTCCCGCAAAAGGTGTAGCATCGGAAAAGGCGAGCGATTCGTATAATTTGCCGCATCATCATTATCCGTCCCTGCGAAGCGATATTCACGATGAAAACTTGCCAACTGGTAAATTCCTTCATAATTCCAATCCACCAAAAACTGTGTCGCTATTTCTACGAAAAATAAAAACTCCTCAAAGCCTTGAAAATCATTTGCAAACACAATCAGAGTCGTCTCAACACCTTCATTATCAGACAAATGCTTCAATTCATTTATTAGAATTTCCAAATATTCTACCTCAGTTTTTTTCTCACAAACCACATATCGAATACTATCTCGCGCCAATTCGCGCGCAGCAAAAGGGCAAAAATTATTGCCCACAACCACTTTTTCTATCCAATTTCTTGTCTGTCGTATAATTTGTTCGTTCATTGTTCTGTTTAATTAGAAAGAAGTCGATAGTCGATAGTCCATAGATAAACGTGAAATTCTCTTAGATAAGTAGTGAGACAAAAATATCCTTAGTGAAAGAAATTAAATAAGATGTCCCATAATGCGAAGTATTTTTTTTGTCTAAGGATTTTTTGAAAGCCGCACATAGCCTTAGCTACGTAAGGATTTCAAAGGATTCTTAGACGGAAAAAAGACGAGTATAATGGCACATGTTATTTAATTTCTTTCACTAAGTGAAAGAAAATGATTGTGTCACAAATCAGTGATGACTCCCCAATGAAACATGTTACATTAGATAAGGGGAAGACATCTCTTTCTACAAGCGGAGTTGGTTCTAACCTACTTTTTCGGTATTTTATACGACCACCGCTCTGCGGTCAAACTATGTTAGCATCATCGCCAAAATTCGTTTCGACCGCAGAGCGGTCGCACTATTCTTAGAATCCTAAAGTAGAACTACTAATTATAAAACTAAAAGCTGTCTACTATCGACTTTTTACTACGGACTATGGACTTTTTAACTATGAATAAAATACTGCTTTTTGCCCTGATTATCAGCTTTTCCGCTTGTGGGGTTGGTGCTGACCTTGTTACGGTCGCGCCCAAAGATAAAAATTACTATTCGGGTCTTCACTACAAATTTAGCATGGATGAGCGAATGATAAATGTCTTTTTTAAAAAATCGGATAAATTGACCGATGTCAGCAACACGCCTCCTGCGCTACGGCTTCCACTCGACCAAGCTTTTCTCAAAATCGCCAAAGATAGCCCTAAAGTCAAATACAAACACGGCAATTTTAAATTTTCGGAAAGCCCAAGCAATGTTTGTAACCAATTAGAAATTAAAGATATAAACTTTTCCGAAACTGTTATTATTATCTTGGGAAATTTATGTGGCACAGATTTTAAAATGTCGCTGAATATCGAACAAGCTAATACACTCGAAATGAATATCCAAGTCAGCGATACGACTTTCAACCGCCTTACATTGATGTCTATTTCTGCACCAGAAGAACAAATTTTTGGAATGGGAGAGCAGTTTTCGCATGCCAATCTGCGTGGGCATCGCGTGCCTGTGTGGGTACAGGAACAAGGCGTCGGACGAGGCGACCAGCCGCTTACGGGACTTACAAATGCCTCCGGCGGTGATCCGTTTACGACTTACGCACCTATGCCGTTTTTTATTTCCAGCTTTTCAAAAAGTTTTCAACTGCACAATACTACGCGCTCCGTTTTTGATTTTCAATATGCCAATTCGATTGAGATAGAAGTCTGGGACAATGAACTCTCCGCAAGCATCGTACAAATGGATGACCCGCTAGATTTGATTGAACATTTTACAGAAAAAACAGGACGCCTCGCACCGCTTCCCGAATGGGCTTATGGGACTATTTTGGGTATACAAGGCGGCACGCAAGTCGTTATGCCTCAGTTAGATAAACTATTGGGAGCTAATGTGCCGATTTCTGCAATTTGGGTTCAGGATTGGTGCGGAAAACAGGAAACACCGCAGGGTTCGCAATTGCGCTGGCACTGGCAGGCGGATTCAAAAAATTATCCTAACTTCAAGGGATTTTGTGAGAAAATGAATGAACGTGGTGTCGCTGTTTTGGGTTATAATAATCCATTTATGACCGATAGCGGCTCCTTATTTCAAACGGCAAAAGAGCAAAGTTTTTTCGTAAAAAACAACTTGGGCGAAGATTATCTTATCGAAATGCCGGGCGTGGATGCCTACCTCATTGACCTCACCAATCCGGCGGCTTTTAATTGGATGAAAAGTCTCATAAAGATAAAAATGATAAACGTTGGGCTATCGGGTTGGATGGCAGATTATGCGGAGGGTTTGCCCTGGGATGCGGTGCTGCATTCCGGTATTTCACCACAAGAATACCACAACATCTACCCTATCGAATGGGCGCGACTCAATCGCGAAGTCATCCGCGAAACGGGCAATGAGGGCAAAATTGCCTTCTTTTCGCGCTCGTCGTTTACAGGCGGTAGCCAGCATAGCACCTTCTATTGGGCAGGCGACCAGACGACTTATTGGCAACAAAATGACGGTTTGCCTTCCGTAGTTCCGGCTTTGTTGTCGAGTGGAATGAGCGGTATGTCGGTCAATCATGCAGATATTGGCGGCTCTACGAGCTTTAAGCGAATGGGCGTCAAGATAGTTCGTACAGAAGAAATGCTCAAACGTTGGATTGAATTATGCGCTTTTACGCCTATTTTTCGTTCGCACGAAGGGGTATTGCCTGATGAAAATATTCAGGTGTATGATGCTGAAATGCAGGAGTTTTACGGCAGATTTGCACGTATACATGAGCGACTACGCCCCTACCTACAAGAGCAAATGGAAGCAGCTACGGAAAAAGGCTACCCCATTGTACGCCATTTATATTTGCATTATCCGAAGGATAAAAATACCTATGATGTACAACAACAGTTTTTGCTCGGAAAAGATATTATGGTCGCACCTGCAGTGCAAAAAGGTATACAGAGTATAGAGGTATATATTCCGCAAGGAGAATGGCGGCATTTGTTTACAGGCGAAGTCTTTTCCGGTGGTTTGAATTATAAAATAAATACACCACTCGGCACACCCGCCGTTTTTGTAAATATCAGTAGTAAATGGAAAAATTTAGAGATTGAGTGATTGAGTGATTTTTGATTTGGTGATTTTTGACTTTGACCGATTATTTTCTTATTTTTGGTAATGAAGAAAACAAAAAACCAATCACAGAAACCGCGTATAGACTATGACGGACAATGGAAACTAATGATTATTGTCTTTGAGGAAGAATTAGGGAAGAGGAAGAAAATAATCTACCCCAAATGTATTCTACTGAACAACGATTTTTTATAATTTGTATTTAATTAATTACCAGTAAAATGCACGATTCAAATTAGAGTATAAAATTAAAACGCAGACTATCTCCCCCTTTGGAGGGGGCAGGGGGGTGGACTTTCGGCTGTTTTTCCACCCCCCAACCCCCTCCAAAGGGGGAGATATATCGTGCTTTGTTTTTGAATTTCGTTATAAAATATTAATAATCAATAAAATACATTTTAAATAAAGTTGTTGTTCAGTAGAATACCCCAAATGAAGAAGTTATTTTTTTTATATGTTTGGCTAAGTGAAAGAAATTAAATAAATTGTTCCATAATGCGCCGTAATTTTTTCTTCTAAAGAATTCAAAAAATCGTTGCATAGCCATAGCTACGGAACTATTTTTTGTGTTTTTTAGAAGGGAAAAGAACAAGCATAATGGGGCAAGTTATTTATTTTCTTCCACTAAGGAAGATTTAGTGAAACATATAAGAAAAAGAACAATTCAGACGGGTAGATTATTTTTTTCGTCTTCCCTTAGTTCTTCAAAATCATAATCACCTCACTCGCTTCTCTAAGGCTAATGCTATAATAAGCCCCTTCGAGTTCGCTCAAGTCCAATTCGATTCGGTTTTCTCCTTGTAAAACGCCAAGCTGGTAGCTTTTTACCAACTGCCCAGACATATTGTGAATATTTATTTCCGAATTAAAATCATAGCCCATATCATTCTGAAAGAAAACGGTCGTTTTATCTGCTACAAGATTGGGTAAAGCCTCCAAAGCCGGGCGGTCTTTTTTGTTCATTTCAAACACAATAACCTCACTATATTTGAATGTACCATCAATATCTACTTGCTTTAAGCGATAGTAATTTTCACCGTTTTCTGGTTGTGCATGATACGCTTTGTAGGTTTGCATTTCGGAAGAAAAACCAGACGCTGATACAATAGAAATTTCTTTGAAATTGACACCATGAGGCGCGTGTTCCAACACAAAATAATCACTGTTGGACTCCGTTTGCGTGACCCACTTCAGAAGTGCGCTATTGAAAGATTGGCTTGCTTTGAAGGAGGTCAGTTCGACCGCCAACGTAGTGTTTGAACTCACCTGGAGTCTGGCGGGTGTTGTTCCCATGCCGCTATCTCCTGCGGTTGTGCCGTCGCCATTGACTGTATTGCCGGAGGCGTAAAATGTGACATCGCCTACATCGGTCACAGGTGCTTCCCAACGAATAACGAAGGTACGGGAGGGCGAAGGTATATTATGTTCGGCATAGAGGCGACCGTTGAGCATACGCACACCGATGATGTCATTTTCAGAAGTAAATGTCCCTGCATTATCGTTCGTGGCATCCAGTGCGACTGCCTGAAATCCGTAGCCTGCGGGTGCGCCAACTTCTGCATTCACTGTGACAGATATATCGTAAATATTGCCTGGAACATAGCTCGATACGGCTGTACCGTTGGTAGTGTACATAGTAATGACGATATTGACAAAGCCAAAAGCACCAGGGTTGCTGTGGCAGGTGCCACAGGTGACGCCCGACTCACCGGGTGCGCCTATCCAAGCATTGCCAGAATTGGCTGGTCCATCTTCGTAGCCCGTAAATAGTATCAGACATCCGAAAAGTATTAATGAGGTCAATAAGGTGTAAATAGATTTTAATCTCATAGCGGCAGTGGTTTATGATTCAAATTTAGCAAAACATAAATAAATAACGGCTTCATTTGGGGTAAATTATTTGAGTGTATAAAACATTAGGGGCAATTATATATAAAAGGTGCAGCGCACCGTCCCCGTTTGTAGCAAGAAAGCTCCTCCCAAACTCATAAGGTGCGTTAGCACCGACTCCGTTTATACGCACTAACGGGGTCGGTACTAACGTACCTTATGAGCTTGTTATTCAAACTTTGCTACAAACGGGGTCGGTACTAACGTACCTCTAATGCCACGAACTTATGATACATTCAAACAAATTAGACTTTATTTAGGAATATTTTGTATGCATGGAACTTTTGTATTTTTTCGATAATCGAGCCTCATTTTGAGCCGCATACCCTACGGTACGGGGCGAAAAATAGGTGAAGAGTATCGGAAAAAGACAAAGTTAGCTGCATACAAAATTTTTCTAAATAAAGTCTATTAAAGTTCCCCTAATATTTTACACACTCAAATTATTTTCTTCCTCTTCCCTAAACTTATTTACCCCACGTTCCTTAGTAGTAAGTACACCGTCCAAAAAGTTTCTTCACTTTTTGAAGTATTTCTTTTAAAACGACCCTTCCCCAAAAAACTCCTTAAATACAGAGTGTATTCGCGTCATTTTTGGGTCGATTCATTCCAAAATAAACGTCCAAAAATGTAAAGAAACTTTCTGGACGATGTAATTAGTGAAAGAAAATAAATGTACATTCTTCGCGTCGTTATTTTTTCTTTAGACGAACCAAATTTGACGCGAATACTCACTGTATTTAAGGAAAATTTGGTGAAGTATAAAGGAAAAAGAACAAGTCGAGAATATACGTTTATTTTGTTCCTGATACTAAGAGACGCCTACAAAGGAATATAGGCTGCATTAACATATAAAATGACGCTAATTTATGTGACAGGGCGAGCAGCGGTTTTTTAGAGAGTCTGAGAGTAAAGAGTTTATGAACTCCGACTTTCACACTCTCACACTCTCACACCCTAAATTCAATAAACGAAAAAGCCCTTACGATGCGTATCGCCTACGTTTTTGAGCGTAAACAAGGCGTAATAATAGCCATTGGGCAAGTCTTTGATGCTTACAGGATAAGAGGTTTGTCCTTTATAGAGTGTGGCGGTTTGTTCTCCGACGATTTTGCCACTCGTATCCATTATGCGGATAAGTCCCTCTGTATCAGTAGCAACTACTGGAAGCCCAAGCATAAACTCTCCTTTATTCGGATTTGGATAAACCTCAATTGTCCTGCCATCTGCTCCTTCGTATTGCTCGGTAATCACCCAAGAATACCATACTATTCCATCAAAATCGACTTGCTTGATGCGATAATAATTATTACCTTTCATGGGGCTATCGTGATAAAAAGAGTACGAAGTTGACTCAGAGGTAGTTCCTCCGCCTTCTATTCTTCCGATGGTTTTGAAGCTACTATTGGCATCGGCTGCGTGCTGGATTTCGAAGTAATCGTTATTGATTTCGGTTGCCAAATTCCAGTCCAATTGTATGCCTCTACCTTTGGATGCTGAATCAAAATCAGTAAAGTTAACTGGTAGCGAACCACAAAAATTGAGCCTACCGTTGAGGTGATCTTCACCAATCGGACCGTCTTCGTAGCTGCCTGCAAAAATAGTGAAATTCACTCCACACAGTTCGTCTACGTGATTTGAAACATTTTCGATGACAAATTCTAAATCGGGGTTCATATTGTCAAAAACCTGCGTATGTAAGTTTACTGTCCCCATTGCAGCTACCGGAAATTGCTCCGGTGCCACATCTATATTAGAAGTAAACATATAAAGTCCAAATTTGGTGATATCATCTATACGAGACACGCCTACATAAACGTCATAATTGCCCTCGCCACCATTGTCAAAAGCTAAAACAAAGCCCTCTGTATTGCTCAGATTCGGGAAATCTATCCCATTTAGTGCAGTGAGCCAGAGCGCAGAAGTTGAAGGGTTGCTATTGCCCTCGGCATCACCAAAGATACCGCCAAAATCAATGCCTACGTACAAATCGTCTGCTACATCGTCATAAAAAAAGTAAGCCGTATGAATATCCCAACCACTTACCGTCCCAAAAGGTGCAGCACTCGGTAAGCCCACGTCATTGGGAAAGTCATGAAAAAACTGATGCCCTGGCACATTCAGAAAATCCGAAGCAGAATTGCCTGTAAAAACAGGATTTTGGGCATAGCTTGTACAGCAAAATAACAATCCTACAATAAATGTGAGTGTAAATGTTTTCATAATAAGTAATTTCTAAATTAAAATCTAAATATAATTTTTTGATTAGTAAGTTACAAAAAAATATGTAATAATGCCATCATTAGATGCAACTTCACAATCAAATAAACAAACATTAACATTTATTTTTCAAAGGAAATAAATTAATTACACTAAACAATAAATGATATGTTACGTCAGTGAAATATTAGTGCCAGATGTTTTCAGAATTAATAATTATTTTTCGAGGAAAACTTTATATTATATTTTTTTTTGTAAAAATTCCAAATAACTCATTCCCCACTCGCGGCGGTATAGAATTATGGCAAGCATCAAAAATTTTCACTTTAAAATAAGGTTCGAAATACCTGAGATACTCCTCTCGTGTACCACCAAAGGGGCGTTTTTCCATATCGCCTGTCAATGGCACATCAAACCACAGACCCACAAGTTTGCCATTGGGTGCGAGTAATTCGTGCATCTTTTTGGCGTAGGCTTGGCGACTTTCTTTTGTGGGCGGAAAAGAACAAAAAAACGTTTGTTCTACGATGATATCATACGTGCCTTCATGCGCGAAAAAATCACCTTGAATGAGTTGTTCCTTCGGAAAATCAGGCACACGCTCACCTATATCGCGCAAAGGCAATTCCGAAATATCCAATACAAATACATTCGTAAAACCTTCTTTGAAAAGGTATTCGGCTTCGTATCCACGTCCTGCGCCCGGAATGAGAATTTTTAAATCCCTGTTTTTCACTTGGTCAAAATAGGCTTTTATCGGTGTAGAAGGATAGCCAATATCCCAACCTGTTGAGGCGGATTCGTAGCGGCTGGTCCAGAATTGTTCTGTACTTTTCATCGTGCAAATATATAAAAAAAGCCATTCCCACAAGGAGAATGACTTATATGAGTAGATGAAATTATTTACTCATCTACTCATTTTTTTGGAGATGTTCGAGTAAAATAGGAAATAGTCGTAAGGCGAATATTTTTATGAAAATGAGCGTTTAAATACTCAAATATCCATGTTCAGCAAAGGAATTCGTCTTGCGACTCGCGTATAATTGCCCACCCTATTTTTGTCGAACACTACCATTTTACTCATCTAAGTAGTGAGACAAAAATATCCTTACTTTTTGACGGTTTCTTTTTCCGCTATTTTTCCCTACAAAAATCCTTACGTAGCGTAGGCTATGTGCGGTTTTTGTAAGAAAAAATATCGAAAAAATAACCACGTCAAAATTGTAAGCCTATTTTTGTCCCACTACTTACTCATTCCCTAATAAACCGGAAGTGTTGTATCAATCTCCTCGGCATACGCCTTCACGCCACCTTTCAAATTATACAAATTTTCAAAGCCGAAATTTGCTTCCAATTCACGAATTGCCGTAGCACTTCGCGCACCCGAACGACAGTGAATCACCACCTTTTTATCCTTGCGAATCTTAGCGGCATTTTGCAAAATATCGCCAAGTGGAATCAACTCGCCATCTATCGCAACGATGTCATACTCATGCGGTTCGCGTACATCAATGAGTTGAAAATCAGCTTTAGTGTCCAATAATTTCTGGAAATCTTGTACGCTAATTTCTTTGACGGGTTTCACTTCAGCGGCGGCTTCTTCGTTGGGCATACCGCAAAACTGTACGTAGTCGATAAGTTCTGTAATCGGCTCAATATCAGGATTTTTAGCGATTTTCAAGATACGCGTCTCAAAGAGCAAGGCATCAAATAAAAACAACCGCCCAACTAAAGGTTCACCGATGCCAGTGATGACTTTTATCACCTCATTTGCCTGCAAACTACCCACGATGCCCGGCAACACGCCTATCACGCCACCTTCGGCACAACTCGGCACCAATCCCGGAGGCGGCGGTTCGGGAAATAGGTCGCGATAATTCGGACCAAGTTTGCCGTTTTTCTTTCTGTAATTAAACACAGAAACCTGCCCGTCAAAACGGAAAATCGATGCATACACATTCGTTTTTCCTAAGATACAACAAGCGTCATTGACAAGATAGCGTGTCGGAAAATTGTCCGTACCATCCGCCACTACGTCGTAATCTTTAACAATGTCAAGCGCATTTTCGGAGTTCAAATGCGTGTTGTAAACGTTGACTTTAATATGTGGATTGAGTGATTCGATACGCTTTTTAGCTGCTTCAACTTTCGGCTGCCCGACGTTCTCCACGCCAAACAAAACCTGACGTTGCAAATTGCTTTCATCGACCACATCGAAATCCACAATTCCAAGCGTACCAACGCCCGCCGCTGCCAAATACAGCAATAAAGGACTCCCCAAACCGCCCGAACCAACAACCAAAACCTTAGCAGCTTTCAATTTACGCTGCCCTTCTATATTAAATTCAGGTATAATCAAATGGCGACTATACCGCTCCAATTCTGCCTGTGAAAAAGTTACGTTCATAATTATTAATAGTTAATGGTTAGGGAAGAGGAAGAAAATAATCTACCCCAAATGAAGCCGTTATTTTTTATATATGTTTGGCTAAATTTGACGCGCATAGCTGGGCTACGTAAGGAAAATTTAGTGAAAGAAATTAAATAAATTGTTCCAAAATGCGCCGTAATTTTTTCTTCTAAAGAATTCAAAAAATCGTTGCATAGCCATAGCTACGGAACTATTTTTTGTGTTTTTTAGAAGGGAAAAGAACAA
>Ga0209093_1000203_pt1 | contig 29921 bp, 32 predicted proteins | sample SidtaG_4_FD_187450 | JGI IMG/M metagenome (GOLD analysis project Ga0209093, IMG submission 187450) | Marine algal microbial communities from Sidmouth, United Kingdom - Sidmouth_Male1 metaG (SPAdes) (version 2) | ecosystem: Host-associated > Algae > Red algae > Unclassified | place: Sidmouth...
CTTCTGCATTTCTGATGCAGTTTGCAGAGAACAGCTGCGAAGTGCCGCTGTCCAATCAATGGGCTGAAGCATCGTCGCTGTTGAGGACAGAGCTTGGTGCTTCTGGGCGATGCCGCAGCAACGTCAACGGAATGAGTGCTTTGAGCTGCCACGTTCATTAGTTCTTGGACACGCTGTGTTTCCAGGCGCGGAATCGCTGGTGTTAGGACCGAAACCAGTCTGACAGCGATTCCTTGCTCGAGTGCACCTCGCACAAGCACCCCTCAGTTGCATCTGGATGAAGTGTACCCACTGTCCTGGTCTTGTGCGGATCAGGGTGTCCGATATTTTCTCTGTAACGTTTATGAAAATCGGATTGTGGATCTGTTGCGCGTCACTGTGTGTTCCATCGGAGTGCGAGGCTTTTTGGAGAACGGCTGTACAAAGGATAAATGCCAAATGCATCAAGGAACAACAAGAGCAAACTGATCTACACTTCAGGAAGCATAGGACAACGAGCACGCAGATGTGACCCGTCAGGGACACAGCCACGGCATGTGAAGTCGATGATGTTGAGTGGGTGGGTTGTTTTACTATGCACAGCGTTCCCAGGCCTGCGAATGCGCGCCTGATGTCCCTGAGGCAACCTCTGCCGCAGCGTTTCCCCAGGCACCCCCAATGGCGTGGCCGACAAGGCTCGCACTACACTTCCCAGGGCAGCTCCCGCACCTCCGGAGGGCGCCCACAGCCTCGCACTCAAAGCGCCGCTCCCCACACAAATCTCCCCCGGAGCTCAACCCCTAATGGGTTCCCCGCTAAAAGATATACAAATAAGCACATGCAGTGTCACCAGACAAATGCAAAGACTTACTACTTACTCAAGAGTCAATTATCCCTGGGGGACTGCGAAAGTACAGTTCACACTCCCCCCAGTACCCCAGGGATAATTGCAGCCACCCTGTCGAGTTCCCATCATCGAAAGCCCGTGCAAGGCTCTCCGGGCACGATCCGACCGAGGGGTCTAAAGCCCTTTAGACCGCCTTCATGCAGAGGGGTCTAAAGCCCTTTAGCCCCATGTCCAGAAGTCGGACTTTTAACCGACCTCCGATGGGGCCAGAGCAGGCCCGCGAGGATTCCAGAGGCACCTCCGGGCCTCCCTGGTGCCCGTAGGACCCTAGCCGGTCCATCGGGCACCACCCCCAAAATGACCGTTCTGGCCGGGGGTCTAAACCCCTTCAGCCTCATGTCCAGAAGTCGGTTTTCCAACCGACTTCCGATCGGGCCAAAACAGGCCCGCGAGGATGCCAGGGGCACCTCCGGGCCTCCCTGGTGCCCGTAGGACCCCAGCCGGTCCGTCGGGCACCACCCCCAAAATGACCGTTCTGGCCGGGGGTCTAAACCCCTTCAGCCTCATGTCCAGAAGTCGGTTTTCCAACCGACTTCCGATCGGGCCAAAACAGGCCCGCGAGGATGCCAGGGGCACCTCCGGGCCTCCCTGGTGCCCGTAGGACCCCAGCCGGTCCAGCGGGCACCACGCCCCACAATGGCACATCTGCCCCGGGGCTAAAGCCCTTTAGACCCCTTCCTAAAGTCGGGTTTTCAACCAACCTCGGATAGGGCCCAGGGAGGTCCGGGCGGGTGCCTGAAGCGCGCCCGACCCGTCCGGGTTCCCGTACGACCATATCCGGTCCGTCGGGCACCACCGCAAGAGGACCTGAAGCCCTTTCGCCCCACCGCCACGTGTTGCAACGATGCCACGTGTTGCAACAGCGCCACGGGTTGCAACGGCGCCACATGTCGCCGATGCCGCCACGTCGTCCCCACGTCTACGCCACGTGTCGGGCCCGGAACGATCTTCCTGGCCGCGACATTCGGGCCCGAAATCTTGAAATCGGCGCCCGGGCCCGCCCAGCCGGATGCGCTAAAGCCCTTCAGCGCCCCAAAGCCTGGCAGTGTGACGACGTGCCGTAGCACGCCAGGTGCGTCTCAAGCGCCCCCGCCGCCATGCCCAAGTCGGGCCCGACACCAGCTGCGTCACGGAAGGCCTAGAACGCCGGTCCCGTCAGCGCCTTGGTGAGCCCGTCCGCGGGCATCTCAGCGCTCGAAAGGAAGTAGAAGGTCACGTCGCAGCGCGCCACGTAATCACGCACCATGTGGTACGCAACGTCCACGTGCTTGGTGCGCCCCGTTGCCTCGGGGTTGTTGACGAGCGCAAGGCAGGCCTGGTTGTCTTCCCCCATGGGAACGGCGCGGCCGTCGACGCCAAGCGCCGATAAAAGCTTGCGGATCCAAAGGGCCTCCTTGGTCGCCATCGCGGCGGCCACGTTCTTGGCCTCAGCCGTCGACGTCGCCACCGTTGACTGGCGCTTGCTCCCCTACGAGACCAGCCCGCCGTTGAGGGTGAAGATGAAACCAGTCGTCGACCGACGAGCGTCAGAGCATTCCCACCAATGTCGGGCCAACGCCATATTGGGCACACGTTGCAGAAACGTGTCTTAAATTCGTCGTTGGCCAGTTCTCGTGGCTGGTAACAATGTCGAACGTGCACGCGGCGTTGCCAACCGAGGTCAACAGAGTTCGAAAGCGAATGTACTTGCATCAGATTCGGGGTCGGAGCCGTTGGCCCTGGGGCCAACGGGTCCTGTGCTATGATTGGTCCATCGCGGTTTCACGGGGTAAAATGAGTGACGTGTGGCAGTTCATATTGTCCTCAGATTGCCCGATTTATCATATTTTGGTTTCGACAGATACCCACGGATAGAATATGATACCTCTCGGAACTGGACGGCCGCGTGCCAGCTCGGCCCCAGGGCCCCGATCGTTGGAGGGTTTCACGTATCTCTCGCGCGGTGGCGCGTGGGCGAACGCGCTTGCGGGCCCGTCGGACACGCGGCGCGATCACACCGACACTGTTAAAACAAGTGGATCGGAACGCTCGAGCGGGCACACCAGGCGGGGCCGGGCCACGGCCCCGCGCCCGGTCGCCAAGCGGCCGCACCTGCGGCCACATATTGAATTGAGTCGGCCCCCCCACCGCTGACAGCACCCCAGGGCACGCCTGACAACCACCCCACCCCCACGGCCACCCGCAGGCCACACAGCACAGACGCCCTGACAACAGCCACATCCCCACACCCACCGCCGCTCCCGCTGCGCGCGCGCTCTGCCCACCCCCCACGCAAGCGCCGCGGACCGCCGCCCCCGCCGACCGCAGCCGCCGCCCGCGTCGTCGTCGTCGCCGTCCGCCCCCCCCATCGCCTCCGACCGCCGCCGTCCGCCCCGCACGCTGTTGCCGGCCCCGCCGTCGCCGGCCCCGCCACCGCCCCCGCCGACCGCCGGCCCCGCCGACCACCGCCAACGCCGTCGCGGGCCTCGTTCCCGCCCCCGCCGACCCTCGCCCCCGCCGACCACCGCCAACGCCATCGCCGGCCTCGCCGCCGCCCCCACCGAACACCGCCATCGTCGCCGCCCCCATCCCCGACCCCGCCGACCACCGCAACGCCGACCTTCGCAACCGCCGACCACCGCCGACGCCGTCGCGGGCCCCGTACCCGCCCCCGCCGACCACCGCCACCGCCGACCGCCGCCCTGCCGATCACCGCCCACGCCGACGCCGGACCCGCCGCGCCCCATACCGAACGCCGCCAACGTCGCCGCCCCCTTCCTCGCCCACGCCGACCGCCTCCAACGCCGACCGCCGCCCCGCCGATCACCGCCCACGCCGATGCCAGCCCGGCCGCCGTTCTAACGTATCTGCGCCAACGACGCCGCCCCCGTCCCCGCCCTTGCCGACCGCCGCCAACGCCGACCGCCGCCCCGCCGATCACCGCCCACGCCGACGCCGGTGCCGCCACGCCCCACACCAAACGCCGCCAACGTCGCCGCCCCCGTCCCCACGCCCGATGACCACCGCCAACGCCAACCCCCGCCCAGGCGGACCACCGCGCACGCCGTCGCCGGCCCCGTCGTCGACCTCACCGAACGCCGGCAACGTCGCCGCCCCCGTCCCCGCCTCTGCGGATCACCGCTCACGCCGTAGCTGACCCCGCCGCCCCCTTCGCCGACCGGCAGAGCCTGCACACCAGTCCGCGCCCCCGCCGACCACCGCGCACGTCGTCGCCGGCCCCGCGGCCGCCCCCTCCAATCGCCTCCATCGTCCCAACGCCCGTCCCCGCCCCTGCCGACAGCCGCCCCCGCCGATCGCCGCCCCCGCCAACCACCACCACCGCTGACCACCGCCAAGACCGACCGCCGCCCCCGCCGACCACCGCCAACGCCGGCGCCCGCCCCGCCGACCACCGCCAACGCCGACAGTCGCCACCACTAGCCACCGCTAACGCCATCCCCGGCTCTGCCGCCGCCCCCGCCAACCGCCGCCACCACTGACCACCGCCAATACCGACCGCCGCCTCCGCCGACCACCACCAACGCCGTCCCCGGCCCCGCCGACCACTTCCAACGCCGACAGTCACTCCGCCGACCACCGCCCACGCCGTCCCCGGCTCCGCCGCCGCCCACGACAACCGCCGCCACCGCTGACCACAGCCAAGACCGACTGGCGCCTCCGCCGACCACCGGCAACGCCGTCGCGGGCCCCGCCGACCACCGTCAGCGAAGACAGTCGCCCCCACCGACCACTGCCAACGCCGTCCCCGCCCCCGTCGCCGCGCCCGCCGATCACCTCCAACGTCCCCGCCCCTGTCACCGGCCCCGCCGCCGTCGCCGCCGCCGCCGGTGCCGCCGACTGACGCTTCTGCCCCTGCCGCTGACAGCCGCCCCCGTCCTCGCCTCTGTCCCCGCCGTGACCGACGGCCGCACCGGCCCGGCTCCACCACCGGCACTGTTGTCGCCGCCCACCGCTCCCGCTTCCCCCGCCCCAGCTACCGCGGAAGAGGCTTGCCGCCTCCGCCGCCACTGCTGCCGACGGCGGCCGCTGCCACCAATGCCAGCACCGCCATCGAGCGCCTCCGCCGCCGCCGCCGCCGACCGCCGCCCCCGCGTCCGCCGGCGACGCAACTGACCGAGGCTGCCGCCCCCGTAGCCGCCGCCGACCACGTCCCCTGTGCCCGTCCCTGCCGCCGACCGACGCTGCGGTCCCCGTAGCCGCCGCCGACCAACGCCCGGATCCCGCCGGCGCGGACTCCGTGCGCCGTCCACGCCACCGTCCCCGCCACCGGCCAAGACCCCTGCCGCCGCCACGTACCGACCGAAGTCGCCGTCCCCGCCGCTGCCGGCGACGAACGCGACCGCCCCCGTAGGCGCCGCCGCTAACCGCGACCCCGCCCGCCGCCAACCAAGACCCCGCCCCCGTCCCTGCCGCCGCCGGCGACCAAGACAACCGCCGCCGCCAAGCAAGGCACCCGTGCACGTCGGCGCTGCTGCCGACCAACGCCTCGTCGCCCGCCGGCGCCACCGCCGACGAGCGCCCGCATCCGTGCCGGCGCCGGCGCCGGCGGCCGTGCCCGGCCCCGCTCTCACCGACAAAAAGCGTCGCCAAGGACGGCGGCCCGGTCGATCTTGTTGCCAACCGCCTTGTACTTTTCCAATTCTTTTGTTTGCGACAATGAGTTGCACTTGCGTGTGCGGAGGACCGGGTGTTGTGCGGAGGAGCACGCCAGCAAGTGTGGTTGCGACGTGGGACCCGGTATCTGACATGGAGTGCCGTGCCGCTGCGATTCTGTGCTTCCTGTGGCATTGTTGGTCGCTGCGTTCCCCTGCAATCCTGATTTCTTCGTTGATGCAGACCATGGACGTCCACGACGAGGAGCGCAGCGACGACATGGGCGGTGCTGTGGACCAGGACGACCTCTCCTCGGGCCTCGCGATGGCTTTGAGCCACCATCTTCGGCTGCTGCAGTTGGCGCGGCGGGTCCGCGGTTGTCAGCGCCGGCGGCGACGGCACCGCGGGTCGGTTCGTGGGCGCGCGCCCAACAAGAAGCGCGACTTCAACGTCGGGCTGCGCAGCATTTTGCGCGACTACTGGGGTGTGGACGGCGAGCCGCCCGTCTTCGACGAGGCGGCCTTTGAGAGCCGGTGTCGAATGCCACGTGCTGTCTTCATGCGCATCTACAGCGACATAAAGGACGAGCCGTTTTTCCTCCAACGCGTCAACGCCACCGGGCGCCCCCAGGCGCATCCGCTTCAGAAGGTCGTCGCCGCGCTGCGCGTTCTTGGCAACGGCGAGGCGGCGGACCCCCCCGATGAGTACGTCCGGTTGTCGAAGTCGACCACCAATGCCGCAGTCAAGAACTTCATCGAGTTCATCGTCTACAAGTACGAGTCGACCCACCTGCGCACGCCGACGGACGAGGACATCACGTGCATCCTCGCGTTCAACCAGGACCGGGGCTTGCCCGGCTGTATCGGCAGCTTGGACTGCAGCCACTGGGAGTGGCATGGCTGCCCGAAGTCGGCGGCGGGACAGCACAAGGGCAGGTCGGGCAAGCGGTTGATTGTCCTGGAGACGGTGTGCGACCACGACCTGTGGGTTTGGCACGTCTTTGCCGGCTCTCCAGAAAGCAACAACGACATCAACGTCCTCAAGCAGAGCCCTGTATTTTCTGGTGTTGTGCGCGGCGAGTGGCCGCCACGTCACTTTTATTTTGAAGTGAACGGACGGAGGTACACGTAATTTTACTATTTGGTCGACGGTATCTATCCCTCTTACCCCTTTCAAGTTTGCCCCCACCAGGACCCCAGCACCCCGGAGGAGCTTGAGTTTCACGCGGTACAAGAAGGCGCTCGCAAGGAGGTCGAGCGCCTGTACGGCACCATGAACCAACAATTCAAGGTGACTCTCCACCCCGCGCGCCCCCACAGCGTGGTTCACCTCTTCCTCACGGCCAAGGCCGTGTGAATTATGCAGAAGATGGTCGTGGAGGCGCGGCGGCCATCATTCGTCCACAACATTCGGCGGCATGGCGCAGATGTTGACATTGGTGGTCACAGTGGCGGCGGTGCGGGCAACGGTGAGGGCGCGGGAGCCGGTGCCGCCAACGGCGGCGACGGCAGTGACGTCGGCGGCGGTGAATATGGTGGGGATGGTGGCGCCGGCGGCGGTGGCGCCGGCGGCGGCGGCTGTGGCGGCGGTGGCGGCGGTGGCGGCGGTGGCGGCGGTAGCGGCGGTGGCGGGGGTGGCCGCGCAGCCGTCGGCGGTGGCGGCGATGGTGGAGCCAGACTTGACCGCGCCCGCGGCGGTGGGGATGGGGATGGCGGCGCCGGCGCCGGTGGGGATGGGGATAATGGTGCTGGCGATGGTGGCGATGGGGATGGCGGCGCAGGCGCCGGTGGCGGCGGCGATGGTGGCGGTGGCGGCGCTGGCGGCGGGGATGGTGGCGACGGAGGTGAGGATGCTGGGGAGGGTGGCGCCGGCGGCGGTGGCGGCAGCGATGGTGGCGGTGCCGGCGGCGGCGGCGGGGATGGTGGCGACGGCGACGGGGGCGCTGGGGAGGGTGGCGTCGGCGACATTTGTGGCCAAGGTCCTCCGTTGGCGCCATCACGCAGACGCGTTGGCCGGGTCGCTGACGGTGTTCCAGCTGACCCCGCGCTCCAAGTCAACCGGGGCATGCTTCCCCCCCCGGGTTCCTTCTCCGACCTCCTTACTTGGGTGCAGGCGGCGGACCCGGCCTTCGGTATGAACTTGAGCAAGGATCTCACTGCACTTGCGTGGGCTCGCCGACAGGCACGGCGGTCTCGCGCTGGCGAGTAATGAGGGTCCGAGTGTGCGTGTGCGTGTGTGTGCATGTTTGTGTCGGTTGTTTGTCGATCACTTGTTCTTTCGTCAAAGCCGCATGGCATGTTCTGTGTACCAATCGAGTTGCCCATGCCGGAGTCACGACACGGGGCTCATGCGAGTTCTGGCGGCATGCGCTCTCGCATCGCGTATGACAGGCAAGGTGTTTTGCACCTGAAATGCGCATCTGCAGCGCTTGCCATCTCCCAGGGCGTTGCTGATACAGACTTTATCCGTGTATGACGCACGTGCGGAACGCGCCCGGCTATGAAACACAGCAGTGCGGAGCGACTCATGGCGTGCAACGCGAGAAAACATACTACAAAGCTAACAAAGGGAGCAACGCTTGCGACGCGCTAGTTCCAACACAGGCATGCGACAGCACGCGACCACACCAAACAAGGACAATGTGCGTGACCTGCAATGTCTCCCATCCGTCACGCATGCACGTCCGCCGCAGTAGAGTCACTGGCACACAGCAACGTCTTGCAATATGCGTCTCACAATCACTCTAGCGATCAAACCCTCCGCACCCCAAAGTTCCTCACTGATCCTCTTCATCATCAGAGAACTCGTTGTTCACAGCGCCGCCGGTCCCCGCAGACACAGCGCCCGTCGTCCGGACCGTTCGTCCCGCGCCGCGACGGCGCGTGTCGCCACGCGTGGTTGGCGCCGTGACACTGCTCCCGGCTGCCACGTCCGGCCCAGTCAGGTCAATGGCGGCCTGGTTCTTGTCGATGCGCGCCTGCCCCACCTTGGACTTGGCCGCCATCGCGTGGCGGCCGCGCGCCAGGCGCACGCGCTCTGCAGAGCCTCTCTTGTCCAGTCGCGACGCCTCGGGAACACTGGTGGTCGCGTCGCTGTCGTCTCTGGATGCGACGATCGGCTCTTTGCCGCCCCCCGCGGCCGCCGCGGCCGACGCGGCCGCCGCTGCGCTCGCGCCCGCCGCAGTGGCCGACTTGGTCGAAGGCGACGCGCCCCGCACCGCGACCGCACCGCTGGCCACGGGCGCCGGCGCCGTGGCATTGATGGCCGCCATGCCGACGTTGAACATGTCCTTCCGCATGGCTTCAAAGAACGTCTTGGCCTCGTCCGTGCCCTTGTTCTCGGCCAAGTTGAAGAACGCGGCCGCCGCGCGCTTCGACTCCAGCTGCGTCCGCTTGGCAGCCTCCGACACCAGCGCCTCCATTGTCTTTCTCTAGCGGACGAGCTCCACTCCGAGGACGCCCGCGCTCTCTTGCATTTTTTCTTTGTTGTTGCGCATGCGCTTGGCCGCCTTGACGCCCATGGCCGGTCGCTGCTGGAGCGCGGGACGGTTCCCGCGTGAGCGCTTGTCGCCGCCGCCGTTGCAATCGTCGCCGCCGTCAACGTCCGGCTGACCACCAATGCGTGAAAGCGGTCGGCGACGGCGTCGGCATCGGCCGCCGCCCCGCTGAACTTGTCCATCTCTCTCAGCACGCGCCACGTCGGAGTGCACCCGCATGTCACCACGTTACCGGTCCGCTCCGCCCGCGCCTTTCCCTGCCGCTCGCGCTCTTCGTCCGAGCACGCGTCCTGCCGCACGGCTTGGTAGGCCGACACGCCCGAGAAGAGGCCCGCGGCGGCGCGCACGAGGTCGTCCTCAGTCAGCCCCTCCGTCAGCTGCTTCTTTTCCAGCACCACCTTGAAGAAATGTGCGAAGCGCTGCACGTCGGGCGCGATCTCGCGCTCAAACTGCGTCTGTATGGAGCGCGCCGTGCGCTCGCTCCATCGGCCCTTCAGGTCACTGGGCTTCAGGCTCTTGGGGATGCGCTTCACACAGTCCTCCTTGATTGTGTCCCACGGACCGTCCTTTCACCAGTCTGCGCCCATGTCCGACCGCTGCGACACGAACTTAAACTCCTCACAGAGAGCCACTTGCTCGTCCACCGTCCACACATTTCCCTTTCCGTTGCCTGGGCTCTTTTTCTTTGCGCCTGCGCCGCCCCCGCGGCGTGGACCGCCGCTCGCGCGGCGCCCCTGGTGCTGCAGCGTCGGCGCACCGCCGGTGCTGGATGATGCCAAGCTCCCGCCCGAAGACTGGTTCCACTTGCTCTTGTCACCACCGCCAGCCCCACCAAGGTCCGACATTGTTGGTCGCGGCATCGCTCCCCGTCGAGCTCCGGCTGCTGGCTTCTCACGTGCACGGGTACGCCCCGACTTTTCCGACTCTGTGTCGCTTGGTGGCGCGCCGCCGACCGGTGCGCTCTTTCCGGGCGCCCCGCCAGCGCCAGCGCCAGCCTCTGTGCCACTTGCGCTTCCGCAGCCAACCGCCGCGGCGGCCACCAATGTCGGCGCCACGGAGCCCGCCCCACCGCCGGAGCGCTCGTCCGAGGTAGCGCGACGGGCGCCCGAAAGAGCGGCTTCTCGAGGCTTGTACAGCACACAGCGGTCGGAAAAGAGGGGAGGGTTGGGGGGAGGAGTCTTTTCGGAAGCAAGCGCATCTTTCACGCGACACGCGTGCAAGCGCCGGACGAACTTCTCGACACCGAGCTCGCTGGCGCGCCGCAAGCCCGCCAAGTGCGGGCGCCGATCAGTCCGCGCCTTCTTAGAAGGGGTTGGAGCCGCCTCGACGGCGTCAATGGCGTCGGTGCCACCCAGTGCGGCGCCGGACTTGGCCGGCGCTACCGCGTCCACACCGGTGGTCGCTGCCGACTCAGGCAGGGACGCGCAATCGTCGGCAGTCGTGGGCGTGCCGCCCGGCTGGGACGTCGCCACTGCAGTGGCGGCTCCTGTCGTCCCATACGGCGGCCGAGCTGCTGCTCCCACCGCGGGAGGCGGCGCTCTACCCAAGCCACCGGCCGTAGCAGGCTCGAGCGCAAGGGGGGGAGAAGACTCGTGCCACGGGTTGCGCACCCGCTGGTACCGAAAGCCAGGAGGTAGAGGGGAGAGTGGGGGAAATGGCGCGGCGTCGTTATCGGCCGACTTTGGAGGGGGGGAGTCGGGCATGACGGCTTGCCGTGTCGCGAGACGAATGGCACCGCGACAGCAGTGGACACACCGTCCGTCGACTGCGAAAGAGGGCGGATGCACCGCCGTTGCGGAACGGGCCGCAGAGACCGGTCACGTTCAACGTACGCCTTCACCCGTGCGGTCCCCGCAAGCGAACAGCCGAACGCACGCGACCTAAGTCGGCTGACATTGTTGGTTGCTTCCATACTACCTGACAACGAGGACTGCGGCACCGCCCCTCGTGGCCCTCCCAGGCGCAGTCAGAACGGTGTGACCGGGCCACAGGAAGGTGCCGGACCCCACAATCGGCCTTCGTGGACTGCCTGAACGGATGTCCCGAGAGGCTCACACGAGCGGTCAGATGACGGGCCCCGCTGCGCCACGAGACCCGTGACCCAGAATGAGGATGACGGTAGGTTTCCTCGACAGGCGTGCACCGTACCTCGCGATCTCGACGCCGGACACATGGGGGCCCGCCGTCACCCATCACGCACTCGCGAGTGAGTGGACGGTTGCACCGAGAGATTGTTTGAAAGGCTGTCAAGGACACCGCCCCGAGAGCCCGGGCACTTGTCCCCACGTCCCGGGGGACACACCACCGACGCTCAGGTGGACACACACGAGTGCCGATGAGTCCGCCACCGCGATCCATTTCTCTATTGTGGCCCGTCCTCGGCCGTCTGGAGGCACCCAAGGCGTCACAGAAAGAGTGAAAGCGCGGTGCAATCGGTCTGACACAGCAGATCAGGTCAGGCACGCAGCAGAGGTGCACAGGGGCGCGACCCTTGTGCCACGCGCATGGCTCTCGAGCCACCCGTTTGCGCGGTTCGTCAGGCAACTGTGCCCGCAGCCGACCGTTCGACCGGCATGATTCAGGCTCCAACACCCGCCACCACCTGAGGGGGTGCGACCGCAACACACGTCACGCACTCGAGCGGATTCGATCCAAATTGGTACCGAAAGGCCTCCACGTGTCTCGCTAAATTGCCTTGATTTGGGCCGTTTTGGCTCCGTTCAAACGCTTTCCGTGACATGTTCGGCACGTATTCGACGGACGCCGCTTCATTTCGATACTTGCGACGACGCTGATACGTGTCCTTCGTTGGCAACCACCGACTGTGGCCAAGAACGCCGAGGCCAACGGCGCTCAGATCTTCGCAAGGTAGCCCACTTTGTTTCACCCAGTACATTCCCCGTTGGCAACGCGTTGGCGCGCTCGCAACCGACCACTCGCAGGGCCACACGCAGCGGTTTCATTTCACCGTGTCAGACCGTTGGCCCGACATTGGTGGGAATGCTCTCAACGTCGCCCGCCCAGTCGGCGTCGACGTACCGTTGGAGAGCCTTGTCGGCGCCGTACGCGACCCCGAGGCGCGTAGCCCCGCGAAGGTACCGAAGCACCACCTTGGCCGCGCGCATGTGGTCCTCCTCGGGGCAGGCCATGTAACGCGACAGCACGCCCACGGCAAAGGCAATGTCCGGCCTCGTCGTTGTATACAGGTAGATCAGGGAGCCGACAAGTTCGGCATACCGGTTGCCGTCGGGCAAGAGGTTCTGCCCCGTCTTGGACAGCTGGGCCCCCGACACCATTGGCTTCATGTTGGGCGTGGAGTTGGACATACCAAAAGCCTCAAGGAGTGCGATAACATGCCCCGGGTTGCTCAGGGTGAGCATCTTGGCCGCTCGGTCTCGCATTACCTTCATGCTGATGAAGTCCTTGACCTCCCCCATGTCGCGCACGACGAACGTCGCCGACACCGAGTTCTTGACCGCCTGAACCCCGTCCAGGCTCTTGCCCGCAACGACGAGATCGTCCACGTAGATGAGAATGTAAACCAGCCCGTGCACAGGGTGGCTCCACGTGTAGAGGCACGGGTCCACCTTGGACCGGACCGCCCCCATAGCCTTGAGCTCTTTGTCGAGCTTGATGCCCCACAGACGCGCCGCCTGCTTCGTTCCATACGGAGCTTGGTTGAGACGAAAGACCTCATGTGCCTTCCCCGGCTCGGTGCCGTCCGGAAGGTTGATGTACATTTCCTTGTCCATCTTGGCGGTGAGCAAAGCCGTCTTGACGTCCACGTGGTGAACCTCCCAGTCCTTGGCCTCGGCCACCGCGAAACGTGCGCGTGTTGTTGCCGAGCCGGGCACTGGCGCCCACGTCTCGTCAAAGGCACGCCCCGGAACTTGGTTGAAGCCTTGCGCGACCAGGCGCGCCTTGTACCTCGTCACGTTGCCCTCCGAATATCGCTTGATGTCGTACACGTACCGAGTCTTGACAGCCTTGCACTTGTTGTTGTTCTTGGTCTTGGACCAGTTACCGAGCTTCTTGTGCGCCAGGTACTCTTCCTTCTCTGCCGCCTTCCATAGCGGCCAGTCCAAGCGTGCACGCGCCTCCTTCGCGTTATTCGGCGGCTTGCTGAGGTCCCAGGAAGACTTAGCGCCACCACAGGGCCCCGCTGCCACGTACGCCTTCGGGTTGCTCTCCCACCAGGTGACCTTTGGTGCCGGCTTGCGCTTGGACCTCCGGCGAGCTTGCACCCTATCGTCATCACTCTCCGTCGTGGAGTCAGGCAGCTCTTGGTGCCCCTCTGGAGGCGCCGCGTCCTCGCCCGCGTCATCTCCATCTCCGTCTTCCGCATAATGGACGGCCTCCTCGTCCTGAGCGCCGTCGCTCTCTGGCGACTGCTGCGGAGCATACTCGTCCCCGCTGGGGACATCCGCGGCCAGCATGTCCATTGCACCGTCCTCCTCGTTACCATCCGTCCACGCTTTCAGGCGAGGACTGGCGCTTGACCCAGGAGAAAACATCTTGTTGATGGTCTTGCTTGGGATCTCCTCCATGAGCACGTCGCGGCGCTCGAAGATCTTGTTTGAATAATCCTCGAGGATGCGGTAGGCTTTTACACCAACGGTGTAGCCAAGAAGGCGGCCAACATCGGTCCTTGGTTCCAGCTTGCGCTGCTGTTTCTTGGGCTTGAGAGCCCAGGCCCGGCTCCCCCAGACGCGAAATCCCTTCACGTCGGGGCGTCGCCCCGTGAGCGCCTCGAGGGGCGTCACATCTTGCCCCGCCTCGGGGGACCGGTTGAGCACATGGATGACCGAGGAGATCGTCTCAGCCCAGAGCTCCTCTTCCGCACCGGCGTCCAGCAGTGCCGCGCGAACCCGCTCCATAATGTAGCGGTTGGCGCGCTCCGCCTTGCCGTTCTGCTGCGATGTGTTGGAATGTGATGCTCGTCGTCGATTCCACTTGCGGTTCGCGGATGGATGATGGTCGGTGACCCTTATGGTACCCCAGATGGTACATTTGCAAGACGTGGTCAAGTTGCGCACATTCGTCTTGGGTCATCTTGGGGCGTTACTTTTGGCGTGTTTGGATTTGATCTTCGCTTTGCTCTAGTGGCCTTTTGATTTGGTGAGTGATTCGATTTGGTGCGAGGGCGTGGGCGTCGGTGTGGGCGCGAGAGAGGGGAGCACTTGGCCGGGTGGGGACTATTTGAGAGGTGCTCTCGGTTGGGAGAGGTGGGCGAACCTGAGAACAACCAACAAAAGCACGTTCGCACAAGCACACACAAGCTCAAGCCACTCAACCACTTCACCGTGGTCCCCCATCCCCTATCCCCACTGCGTTTCAACAGGTTATGGGCCCAGAGCCGGGGCTGTGACAAGGGAAAGGTGTGCTAGACGGCGTCACGACGGTTGTAGCAAGTGCGGACAAGACAAGGACGAGGTGGTTCAAGGACGTGACAGTCATAGCGCAAGGTTCGGCAAGGTCGGGCGCTTCGACAAGCAGGCATCATGGACGGTGGCGCTGCCGGCATGGGCGGCATTAAGATCGACAAGTTGACGGAGACGAACTTCCACGAGTGGCGTCAGCGCATCAAGATGGTCCTAGCGCTGCGCGACCTGGACGACATGCTTGACGAAGACGGCAAGCCGACAGACGCGGAGGACCGCGAGTTGGCGTTGTGGAAGCGTCGAGACACGAAGGCGAGCGCCATCATCGGGCTCACCCTTGGGTCTGAGCAGCTCGAGCACGTGTCGGGGTGCAAGACGACGGCGGAAATGTGGTCGACCCTGCAAGGCGTCTTCCAGCGCAAGAGTTTGATGAGCAAGATGAAGGCGCGACGCGAGTTCTACACCGTCGCGATGAACGTCGGCGAGGGCATGCTGGGCTACATTAACCGCGTGCGCAACCTCGGCGAGAACCTCAAGGCCATGGGCGGCGAGGTGACGGAGATGGACGTTGCCATGAGCGTTCTCAACGGGCTGACGTCGAATTACGAGAACCTTCTGGTGGCTCTAGACGCCAAGGGCGAGGACGAGCTAAGCCTCGACTTTGTCAAGAGTCGCTTGCTTCAGGAGGAGCGGCGTCAGGCGGACAAGTCACCGGCGATCAAGCGCATTGGTGACATGGCACTCGTCGGCGCCAACTATCGAGGTCAAGGCCGCCGTGGCGACCTCTCCAAGATCGAGTGCTACTACTGCCACAAGCTTGGGCACATCTCCCACGATTGCCCCGTGCTTAAGGCCAGGAACAAGAGCAAGGACAAGATGGCCGCGATTGCGGCTGACGACGGTAGCGACAGCGACGACGCCATCTGCCTTGTTGGCAACGCGGCTGACGACGATGACATTTTCAAGTCGTGGCTTGTCGACTCTGCGGCATCGGCACACATGTGCTGGATGCGCGCGTGCTTCGACGAATACAAGACGACCACGGGACGGAGCGTCACGATGGGTGACAAGGGGTCCGTGGCCACGGCGGGCGTCGGAACCGTCGTCCTCAACGTCATCGTTCAGGGAAAGACGCGCAAGATCAAGTTGGAAAAGGTGCTCCATGTTCCTACTATGGGCTTCAACCTCATGTCGGTCGGTATGATGGAGGAGAGCGGTGCGGAAGTGTCATTCAAGGGTGGTAAGTTCATCATCAAGATTAGCGACAAGGTCGCTGCGTGCGGCACGCGGAAGAGCGGGCTCTACAACCTGGACATGGTTCCTATGTCGGATGTTGCTGCGGTGGCCTCTCTGCAGCTCTGGCATGAGCGCCTTGGGCACGTCAACGTGGCTGGTGTTAAGCGGATGATCAAGAACAAGGACATTGACGGACTCAAGTGCTCTTCTATGGCGGTCAAGGATGTCTGCGAGCCGTGCGTGTATGGGAAGGCGGCTATGACGCCTATGCCTAGCGCAGGAGGAGGTCGAGTGACCAAGCGCCTGCAGCTGGTGCACTCGGACCTGGGCGGGCCTATGTCAGAGCCGTCGCGCGGTGATGCGCTCTACTTCGGCACCTTCACCGACGACTTCTCCCGCTGGACGGACGTGGTCTTCTTGCACAAGAAGAGCGATCTTCTCGCGGAGTACAAGAAGTGGCTGACTAAGGCCCAGCTGCACACCGGAAGCAAGATCATGGTCCTGCGCTCCGACAATGGCGGCGAGTACGTGTCGAACGCATTCAAGGCACTTCACGATGAGAACGGCACGACGCACCAGACGACGGTGCCCGACACGCCGCAGCAGAACGGGGTTGCTGAGCGCCTTAACCGAGTTCTCGTGGAGATGGCACGCACCATGTTGCGACACAAGGACGTCGACCAGGATCTTTGGGCGGATGCCATCAAGACGGCGGTCTACATCAAGAACCGCGTTACCAGCCGAGCGCTTCCCGTAGGCAAGACGCCTCATGAGCTGTGGACCGGGAACAAGCCCGACGTGAGCCACATGCGGGTGTTTGGGTCGACATGCTGGGTGGTGCTGCACAAGAGTCACATCGACGGCAAGTTTGGAGACAAGGTGGCGAAGGGCGTTTTCTTAGGCTATCCCGACGGCAGCAAGGCGTACAAGGTCATCCTCGACGACGGCAAGGTCGTCAAGGCGCGAAGCGTCGTTTTCTCCGAGAACAACTCAAGCAAGGTTGCAGAGGTTCCAGAGGACTCACCCGTGGACGAAGTTGCGGAAGACGAGACGGGGTTGGATGCCGGCAGCGACGACCAAGTCGTCGACGCTGAAGACGACGGCGGAGACGACCAGCACGATGATATTGCTGTCTTCCCAATTTTGGCCGATGAGATCGAAGTCAAGACAGGGTCTCAGTCAACTGCCCATTGGTCGAACGACTTTATCCGGCTGAATGGATGGCTGAGAAACAGTTTCGAACAGTTGATCACCCCTCTTGACATCGACGGCATCGGCCAAAATTGGGAAGACAGCAATATATCGGACAAGTCGGCAGACGAGAATCAAGGTTCTGCCGGCTCTCAAGACACGCTGCGTCGGAGCGGCAGAGCGCGGTGGCCGCCGGTCGAGTACTGGCGCCCAGTGAGCCTCGTTGCTCACGAGGCTCTGATGACGTATAGGCAAGCAGTTCAAGGACAAGAATCGACCAAGTGGCGGGCCGCAATGGACCAGGAGATGGAGGCTATCCGCAAGAACAAGACTTGGCGCTTGACGGATCGCCCGGGTAGTCGACGCGTGCTCAAGGGCAAGTGGGTTTACAAGGTTAAGAACGAGGTGGACAAGAACGGGAACAACACGACGCGGCACAAGGCGCGCCTGTGTTTCATGGGGAACCGGCAGATCAAGGGGCTCGACTTCAATGAGACGTTCGCGCCGATGGCCAAGTTCACTACCATCCGATGCATCCTGGCGATGACGGCGGCGAACGGGTGAGAGCTACATCAGATGGACGTCAAGACGGCCTTCCTGAACGGCGACCTTGACGAGGAGGTCTACATGGAGCAGCCAGACGGCTATGTCGATCCCAAGTATCCTGACAAGGTGTGTCGTCTTCTTCAAGCGCTGTACGGGCTGAAGCAAGCTCCTAAGATGTGGTACGCCAAGCTCGACGACTTCCTCAAGTCGCAGGGGTTCGATAACATCGACCCGGATGCATGCCTCTACCTCCTTATGGACGACGGCGAAATCATCATCGTCCTGGTGTACGTCGACGATTTTCTTCTGGTGGCATCAAGCCTGGCGGCGATCTACAAGATCAAGAAGGCTCTGCACGAGCGTTTTGAGATGAAGGACCTGGGCGAGGCCAAGGTCATCCTCGGGCTAGAGATCAGACGTGACAAGACGTTGGGCACCCTCAAGCTGTCACAGGGCAAGTACGCGGCGCAAGTGCTGGAGAAGTTCGGGATGGCGGAGTGCAACCCGATCGGAACGCCGCTGGAGGTGGGCCTGCAGCTGGTCAAGGCCGACGAGAGCGGCGACGCGCTGCCCTACCGCGAAGCCGTCGGCAGTCTTATGTACCTGATGGTCGGGACGCGTCCTGACCTCGCCTTCGCCATCGGGAAGCTGAGTCGGTTTGTCTCGTGCTACGGCAAGGAGCATTGGGCGGCGATCAAGCGCGTTCTACGGTATTTCAAGGGTTCGATGGACAAGGGGCTGGTCTTCGACAAAAAATCTTCCTGTACTCTACAAGGCTTTAGTGATGCTGACTGGGCGGGTGACCACGAGACGCGACGGTCTACTACGGGCTTCACCTTCATCTTTGGCGGAGCAGCCGTCAGCTGGGGTTCTAAGTTGCAGAAGACGGTGGCGCTGTCGACAATGGAGGCGGAGGATATGGCTCTATGTGAGGCCAGCAAGGAAGCCGTTTGGCTGAACAAGCTCGTGCAAGGTGTGGCTTCTCAAGGGCTGCGGACGGCGATCTCGGGCGGGCCGATTAGCATCAAGGTCGACAACAGCGGGTGCATTGACTTCTACAAGAACCCCGTCGAGCACAAGCGCACTAAGCCCATCGACATTCGCTACCACTTCGTGCGCGAGGCCATCACGACGGGCAAGGTGACACTGGAACATTGTGCAACAGACGACATGGTGGCGGACCCGATGACCAAGGAGCTCGGCAAGACCAAGCACGACAAGCATGTCGAGGCCATGAGGCTTTGCTGAAAGCAAGAACCGCCGCGGCAACAAGCAAGGAGGAGTGTTGGAATGTGATGCTCGTCGCCGATTCCACTTGCGGTTCGCGGATGGATGATGGTCGGTGACCCTTATGGTACCCCAGATGGTACATTTGCCAGACGTGGTCAAGTTGCGCACATTCGTCTTGGGTCATCTTGGGGCGTTGCTTTTGGCGTGTTTGGATTTGATCTTCGCTTTGCTCTAGTGGCCTTTTGATTTGGTGAGTGATTCGATTTGGTGCGAGGGCGTGGGCGTCGGTGTGGGCGCGAGAGAGGGGAGCACTTGGCCGGGTGGGGACTATTTGAGAGGTGCTCTCGGTTGGGAGAGGTGGGCGAACCTGAGAACAACCAACAAAAGCACGTTCGCACAAGCACACACAAGCTCAAGCCACTCAACCACTTCACCGTGGTCCCCCATCCCCTATCCCCACTGCGTTTCAACACGATGAGTACGGCGTCGTCTTCTCCGACGTGATGCCCTTGTTGTCATACCACTCCTTCAGGTCGTGGCTGACGTACTCCTTTGCGCCATCGTGGCGCACCCGCTTAACTTTGAGCCCGGTGAGGGTCTCAAGCTGCGCAATGCGGGCCTTGATGACGTCCGGTACCATCCCCTTGGTCTTGATGGGCGTCGCCGTGATCAAGCCAGTAGAGTCCTCCATAAGCGTCGTGAAGTAAACTGAACCGCCTAGCGCCTCCGTCAAGGGCCTAACGACGTCCGTGTGAACCAACTTGCACTTGGTGGTCGTTGTAGTCGAGCGATGGTGTTGAGCACGCGCCATCTTGCCGTCGACACACTGGACGCAAATCGTTCCAAGAACGCGCTTGGCCTCCGCTACCGAGGCTGGAATCCCGTCGACCATCCCGACCACTCGCTTGAGGTTCTCGAAGCCCAAGTGGTTGAACCTGCGGTGCCACAGCTCCGCCTCGCCGTCCATGCGTGTTGACGCGGCCCCTTCCGACGCCTTGACCAGGGTCACCTTGAGCACGTAGTTCTCGGACTTGTTGACCGAACCGACGACAGACGCGTTGCTCAACACCCCGCTCGCGAGTACCGCCTCTCCATCGCTAAGGATGTAGGAGGAGTCTCCGACAAACACCACCGCTCCGCCGCGGCGGTCGACCGCACGGACAGACAACAGGCTGTCTGTCAGGTCTGGCACGAGCATGGATTCGCCAACGACCATTCAAGCCTTGGTGCTGCCTGTCCCGACGTCCATGGAGACGTATCCGCGCCCCTCGATGGACACCTTGTGACCGTCAGCCAGAGTGACCTCGGCCCCGCTCCTCGACGTCTTGACGGTGAAGCCCTTGTCCCCTGCGGCCATATGGTTGGTCGCGCCGGAGTCCAGCACCCCGGTTGACAACCCGCTGGTGCTCCCGGAAGCCTTGTGCTTCCCAGCCTGGCCCGCTGACGCAGCGTAGACCAATGCGGCACGGGGAGGTGCACCACCGCCCCGGCCACCATCCCGACGCGCGCCGTTTGGCTATTTGTTGCCCTTGGCGTCTTCGGCCTTCTTCTTGAGGCAGTCGCGCTTTATATGACCGTTCTTGTCGCAGTAGTAGCACACGACCGCCTTCTTGTCCCACGGCTTCTTGGCAGCCGATGCCGCAAACGCTTGCGACTTGACGCCAGTCGTCGACGGCGACCGCCTTCGGCTTCCCCGCTGCTCCACCGTAAGCGGCTTGGCGCTCACATCGGCGAGGTTGCGCTTCCCGTCCATGTTCTCCATGACGGTCTTGATCATGTCATACTCTGCTGGGAAGACCCGACAGATTCTGAATCACGAGTGTGTTCTCGTCCACCTGGTTGCCCAGCATGGCGAGTTCTTGCCGGAGGCCTTTGGCGCGCGACGTGTACTTGATGATGTTCTCGTCGCCGCTCTTCTTGAGGTTACTAAGCTCGTGCATGAGCTGCAGCAGCCGTGCGCTGTCAGGCGCCTCAAAGATGTCCTTGAGCGCGTCCCACGCGTCCTTGGTCGTACTGACCGCCGTCACCGAATGGAGATGAACCGGCTTTACCGACATCTGGATGGTCGCCAACGCCGACTTGTTCAAGATGTCCCACGCGTCCGCCACCAAGTTGCCCTTGGAATCATTGCCGGACGCGGGGAAGTCCGTCACGACTGTCGACAAGACATTCCCCTTGATGAGCTGTGCACGGCAGTACACGGCCCAAATCTTGTAGTCGTCGTCCAGCTGCGCGAAGCGAGGGCCACTGTAGCGCCCGTACTCCGACATGGCGATCACAACCGCGCCCCGAGGCGCGACACTGACGACGTGGGAGGCTAGGCCCGCCCGCCCGTCGCCGGAACACACAGCAGCCCAACGAGCGCCGTTCCGCAATCGACAGAGCGGAAGACGACGATGACCACCAGCGACAGTGGGCCCATAACCTGTGCAGTCGATGATGTTGAGTGGGTGCGTTGTTTTACTATGCACGGCGTTCCCAGGCCTGCGAAGGCGCGCCTGATATCCCCCAGGCCATTTCTGCCGCAGCGCCTTCCCCGGCACCCCCAATGGCGTGGCCGACAAGGCTCGCACTACACTTCCCAGGGCAGCTCCCGCACCTCCGGAGGGCGCCCACAGCCTCACACTCAAGGCGCCGCTCCCCACACAAATCTCCCCCGGAGCTCAACCCCTAATGGGTTCCCCGCTGAAAGATATACAAATAAGCACATGCAGTGTCACCAGACAAATACAGAGACTTACTACGTACTCAAGAGCCAATTGTCGCTGGGGGACTGCGAAAGTACACTTCACACGGCACAAGCAGATTGGCACACGGAGGCCGACCTCCGACTCGGCACCAAACCGAGAGAGAAGCTGGCGGGTGATGCAGCCACGCCACTGCATGAAGGACGGCACGTCCTTTACAACTTCAAAATCCGCTGCGATGTCCTCCGGGAGGATGTCAACAAGACGCCTCCGCCAGCCGGCTTGCTCGATGTTGGCAAGGACCTCAAGCGGGACGACGGCGCTATAGCCCTCGCTCGTGTCGACGACCGAAACGGATTCGTGGCGCATCTCGTTGAAAGCGCCATGCACCGCAGCAGATCCCGCCCACCCATTATCCAGGAAGGGGGATTCCCGAAAAACAGCGCGAACGTCAAACCTGGCATTCTGTGGCCTGCTTGGCCCACGGCGCCGTTGCTGCGGCATGACGTGCTTCGTCCACAGCGCCTGCGCATCGTCAGAGAGATCAGCGAATCTGGCCATGAGGTTCTCGTCCGGCCGCACAGCGATTCTGCGAGGCACAGTGAGCCCAGCCCTTGTCGCTCCCAGCCGCTGTAGACAGGCCAGGACACGGCTCTCTTGCTTCGGGCCGACGCGTGCAGCGCGGAAGTCGGCGACGTGCATGAACGGTGTTTTGCCAGTGGCGGCCGTGTGTTGGATGATTTTATTGAAGCGAGTTGACGACTCGCTCTCGGGCGGCTTGTTCTCGTTGATGACAAGACGGACCCCACCCGAGTCGCGAGGGTTGAAGAAACATACGCAAACAGCTTGAAGGCCATCACGGCCAGCTCTACAAATCTGCTGAGCGAATTCTGACACGGAGCTCGCACCTCCCTGTTTCGCCCGAGTTGATCAAACAGGATCCAGGCCGCAACAGGCGCAATCAGTCGTCAAGTGGACATTAGAATCAGACCCAGAAATCACACAGTGTACTAAGTGAGAAGAAGAATTGACAAACAGAACTACAAAGCAGTCGTCAGTGGTCAGAACACAGCAAGCCCGAAGAGGTGCACTAAAAAGAACCACACATGATAACAGATGCGACAAGCACAAGAAAGAGCGTCGATCGTGCTTACAAAGTGAAGCACCGCTCGCACATGAGCACAGTGGACGCACATTCCAAAGGCAATGGTGGCTACCACCACGATCCCCGTGTTTGTGGCGAAGTGGTGCTTCGTCGCCGCCGGATCGTCAAGACCAGCATGGTACACGACGACGTCAAGAGGCTCAATGCGCGAACGGCCGTGCTGCGCAAGAGCCTCAGCGGAGCATCGGAGCTCCGCACCAGTACGCGCCGCTTCAGATCGGGACGACGTGAAGACAACCATGTTGACACCGGCAGCCCGGCACCAGACCGCCAGCTGAAACGCATAAGCCACACGCTGAGCGTGCTCAAGGTCAGCACGGCACTTCTCCACGCGATTTGATCGCCCAAAAGCGTACGCAGCGTTACGGAAAATGACACGAATGATCAGATTGCGCTGCAGGAACGGACCGCGATGAACGACCAAAGGTTGGTTGATGTGGAGAGCGTCCTGAAGAGCAGATACTTGAGCAAGGTGCACCGTCGTGGATAGGGCCAGCCGGCGGCAGATACCTAAGCGCGACGCAGCCCGGGCAAGGTTTGGACGCCAGCGGCCCCACGAGTCGAAGAAGTGCGCCTCGTCGACGGCAAGTAGGCAAACGCCCATGGTCTTCATCACCCCGGGCAGCGCAGGGTACTTGACCATGGCCTCATGGGACGCGACAAGGATGACTAGCTGGCGCGATGTTACCGCCGCATGAGTACGCATGCGCTCAAGCTCAGTAGACGAACCGAACAGACTTGCGCACTCCAGTCCAGCGTCCTGGAAAGTCTTGACGTGCTGCCGACCGATGCTGTTCAGTGGCGTCAGCAGCACGGTCAGCGACCGCCTACGACTGTACAGCAGCAACGCTGCAATACCGACTACAACGGTCTGCGAACCACAAGCAACAAGGACTCATTGAATGGGGCAGCGAAGTCACATCAGTAGGGAGTTTTTGTCGGATCGTTCGTGGGATCTCCGTGGGATCCTTCATCCGGCTGACAACCGGCCAATGCTGCTCGTCCTTACAGCCATTGCCGTTCCCACGTGGGTAGGCCTTTTAGGTTTTTTCGGTCTGTTTCTCGATCCGGCATGGGATGCGACGCCAGCACTGCTTCCACCAGCAATAGGGCCAATCTGCGTCGCCGCCTCCTTTTGGCTGACGCTCCCTGCGCAGCGGGGCTCTTTTTTCTCGATTCGGCAATGAGAAACCCGTCGAGCTGGCGAACCCCCCCTCCTGAACGCCCTTGTGAGGACGTTTCTCGTCAAACTCCATACTTTGCTTTTCTGTGGCTACGTACTCGCGTTTTTCACACTGTTCTGGGATGCTTCAGGACCGTCACGGAGAGCTCCTTTGCGTGAAGCACAACAGCCCGGTGTGAGATGGAGCACGAGGAAGGCAACAAGGGACAACGGGGCCTCATCGAGCAAGCGAGTAGGGTCGCAAAGATGTTTAAACAGAAAGCTCATTGAGCTATTGAAATTAGTTGTTAGCAAAAAATCATTTCAAGTCGCTCTTTTGGCACCGAGATAATGGACAGACCAAGATCCGTGCGACTTGCGTGTGGATTGAATCGAGAAAAATGAAATTGGAGCGCTACTTCTGCCTCCAAGCTCCTGCGGATCTGAGGAGTGGAAGAATTGAGAGCACAACTGAACTAGGACTTATTGCGTCCCGGGCACCGTGCTGAAGCGGGGTGCATCCGGAACCGACTGACACGAGTCGCCGTCCGCCCAGCACGGGCCTGAGGGCGCGTTCCGGTTCGTGGCTGAATCCGCAAATTGCAAGAGATGCCCGCGTCAACACGGGCGCTGTCCTTCACATGATCAGTTCTGGTAAAGATCCTGTCAAAGCCCTGTCCTCTGTGACGTATCGCCTCTCTGATGGGACGCCTCCTCAAACAGACCGCGACAGCACAACGTGCCCACGTATGACTGAAGCATGGGTTAGCTTTTCTATCCCTTCTAGAGGTAGTAAAATACGGCTACTACGACGTCCATGAGTCACCTCGGCATATGCGGCAACGGAGAGCCCATCATGAAAGGAACTCCGAGTGAGGTCTGAGGCCGAGAAACATTTGGCTACTGCTCACCGTGATGGTTGCTTCTGACGCTATTGCTGCGCCGGGAACTGGCGGGAACTTGAGGAGGAGGCCTTGTGCGACCAAATCACGAGCTCTTTTCTGACACTGTGGTTGTACTTGTGTATTCTTGCTCCTATTTGCATACCTACTTCTCTCTGTCTGTAGTACTATCGCAGTCTCTTGCTGAGGGCTATCCTGCGTACTTGTCAAGACTTTGGTATACGTATTTTGACCGCTAGAAGAGGCTAAACGCTGTTATCGTCGAAATCGAGAATCTCGAACAGGAATGTCATCACCGAGCGACACGGTTTTGACGAGAAAAAGTACCCTCGTCAACGAGCAAAAATGACCGATGAGAGGGAAAAAACACCATCGTCGTGGATCCTGCAACGAAGTGCACTGCGCTGTGGTATCCAGCCCACATGGTCGCACGCCGGGTTGCAGACGCTGGTGATGCCGTCTTTGCGACTTTGTCAGTCGCCCGGCATTGTCGCTACGCGTGTGTCCCCGCCCACTTCTAGCCCAAAGCCATCGCGTGTGTCCCGCAAACCCACCAGTGGGCGCTGGTGTGTGCAATGCCTTTCGTGCCACTCCCGCAAGGATTTTCCTTTGCTGGTGCGATGGTGTCGATTCGCTGCCATCAACTGACGCGTTGGCGCGCCCGACGCCGCGGGCTTGGCCGCGCAATATGGATGGGACACGCGAAGGGTTTTTCTCTGCGTCGAGGTGAGCTGCGCAATGCTCCGCCACCACATGTGGCCAGTGGGCTAAGAACTGATAAAAAGGTGAAAGGCCGGAGCAGAGTTGGTGCTGGAAAGGTCCGCTGAGACCTGTCATCTATCCCACGCAGCCCGTGGCTACGTCTCGGAAATAGCCACGGCGTGGGAACGGTTTCTCGATCGGCGCCGTATCCGGCAGCGCATCCCCCGCCTTACAGATCGCCTATCCGGCTGTGCTACCCACGCCCGATCGCGATGGGATGGAAAACGATCCGGCAAAAACTCCCTAATAATGGAATCCAATCGTGGGAACAAGTCCTTCAAACTAGAGAAACTGATACCACCAGGATCCGCTCGTGTCGCATGTCTTACCTTGCCTTGTCCAGTGCCCACAAGTGACAAGACGCCAACATTGGGATTGTTCTTGTCCATGACGGAGACAATGGCCTCGAACTGGCCTTCGCGGAAGTCCTCGTGCTCAAAGCGGCTGCGCAACAGGCCCTCGGCAGCCGCCTGTACTGCCGCTTTGTCTATATTGCCGCAGCTTCTCGCAGTCGTGCTCTCAACAGAAGAAGAAGACAGCCCCACGGCGTCCCTCCTTCGGGAGGGGCGCTTGATGACAGGCTCTGCGGCCACATCATCGTCGATAAGAGCCTCGACGACTTCGAACCGCCTTTCTTTCGCACGACACAACACCATGTTTGGACATTTCATTGCACATGTAACATAAGCCACAGTGTGCATTTAAAGCACGATATGAGGCTTCGTTTCAAGTGATGTTTGGTCAATTTGAGGTATCAGTGTGGTGGATTGAGATTTGCACATCCAATTTGCATCATGCTGAGGTTTCTACATATGATTGTAGACGTAGTGGGACGTGCTGTTTCGTCCATTCGCGGTCACAGCTGTTGTCCATGTCTACCAAATTCGCTTCCCGTTCACGCCGCAAGTCCTTTCGACCCCAAGAGCATGTAACAACCAAGCGCATCGTGCAGACACACTCTTTGTTCCTGAGTTGCTTCAACAACTGCTTAACGGCGGGGAACACGCGGGAAAAAATGGCATGGTACATGAGTGGCCAACGATCAGCTCGGCCGAGTGACCTGCTTTGGCCGCGGCTCTACCTCAATCCCCAGTTCTTCTAGCACCTCAGCAGTCACCTCTCCTCTTTGTGAAATGACATCAGCCAAGGCCGCTTGCGCCGTAGTGTACGTGTATCGCTTCTCCAATCGATTGCTTGCTTGCACATACGCAAAATACGCCGAGAAAGTCTGCCAGTGTCCGCGCTTCTTGATCTCTTGGTCAGGAACGCCAAGATGACGGTCGAGCTGCACGCCGCCGCGCTTGAAGGAGTGTGTATCAAGAAACCGGTAAGAGTCCACCCCTGCTTCTTCGAAGGCATCACGCAAATCGTTAAGAAACGATCCGTCTTTCAAGGCGTGCGCGGGTCCATCTCGTACGCTTCACGACCGACATTCTTGAAGCTCACAAACAGGGTAACCGCTAGCTCCTCGCGCTTCAGAAGGTACATGGCAAGGGCGAGGACAGGGTCAACCCGAGGATCACCAGCGAGACCCGGGCCGCCTTCCAAATAGTAACGATGCCCAATCAGGGAGTTCTTGGTACCCTGTAAGATGTTGATACGAAACATGGCGTTCCCAAATACGTCCGCGGTGAGCAAGACATTCTCGCGCCTGAGAATTAAGGAGTACAAGATACGAGCAGTCAAGTGGGCACCACATGCCAGAGACAACGTAGCAGTAGACCGCAACGCGTGGGTCACTTCCAAGTGAGAGAAATCATGACAAGACACCAGTGGTCAAAGCCGGACGACCCCGACCGTACGTGCGTCGATTGAAAAGAGCCAAGAAAAGCTGGCGCAATACGTTCAACGTACTGGATCTTCGTAACCTCATCAAACCGCATCAGGTTAAACGTGGCGAACATCATGGCCGCAAACTTGCAAAGCCTAGCAGGGGCAACATCGTCTTGGTCCTTGTTGTAGTGATTGTAGTAAGCACACATACGCCCGTACTCAAACGCGTCGATAGGAACAGGGATACCACCTTGCGCTGCGAGGACGGCCTGATGGGCGCGCTCACACTTGGCGACTTTATCGCTGTAGTTCGGGTTTACATTGACATACGTGTCCTGCATGCCGACCTTGCCGGTTGACCACTGTCCCGAGCAGCCCAGCTCCTTGAAGAACAGAGTCATTTGAGCGGAGACGTGCTTGGCCATCGACAGTCCCAGCCGGATGTTCTTCGTTCGGTACTTGTAGAAGTTTGCGACATGCGCAGCGGTGAATGACGTCACAACAGAGGGGTCCACACCTACGTGAGCAAAAAACGCGACGTAGTCAGCGCGCATCGCCTTGTGAGCTTGGGCGCTGCTTTGGGATCGCATCGCCTCCTCGGTCTCCTTGGAAAGTGCCACGGCATCGTACGATGATGCTGCCGGAACGTGCTCGAGCCAAGTATCGCGGCGAGCCGCACTGGTGCGATTGTCCCGCGTGTTGGCAAGGCGACTGATCGCCAAAGAGGGAAGATCCCAACTTGTCGGCACCGTTGTCGACGAATTGGTGGAGGATGCCGTGGTTGTCGTTCACGGCATCCAAGCAAGACCGCTGCGGCGGGTGTCCGGGCACGAGCAGACGATGGCTACACGGAGCGATTGCTGGGACAGAGACAGATTTGTGAGTTATGCAAAGAGGCGAAACATAGCCCCACCGAACGGGGAATAGCCGTGTATGCGGCTGGCAGAAGCATTGCCCACTGCGTTGAAGATTACCAACAGGTATGAGAAATGGTACACACTTGTACGTCCAATCGTAGTGCGGGATTTGACTTGCTGTCTGATTTATGCACAGCGCGCCTCTTGGTGTGATTCGCCAGTGTCCCCAGCCGCCGCGCGCCGCCGTGCTGTTTAAGGACGTCAGCGTCTCTCGGACGAGGGTCAAGCTGCTGCTGACGATGCAACACAGTCCCCAACGTACGTGCCTCCCACCTTAAAGCTGCTCCTGCTTGGCCAACGAGCAATGATGCAACGTGAAGCCTCATCGAGTGCTGCGTCAGACCCGGCATTGTCTTCGACAACACATCGTTCCCGACCTGACCCGCCGCTTGTTTCTGAACGACCTTCTGACGTGGCGTCTGCGCGCCCGCATCTACCGCTGACAGCACCTATCAACCCCTTGCACCGCGCCTTCGCTCCAAGGCAGCTGCCCGACAACCTCGACGGTCACCTGCGCTTTCCAAGAGCGCTCGCCGCAAGCGGAGCCCAGGTGCCCCTTACTGGCGTCGCCGAGGCACTTTGCGACGCAATCAAGAACAAGATCGGGCAAATTGAGGTCAACCATCGCCGTGGAGCGGCACGTCGTGGGCTCCCAGCGCAGATGACTATGTCCGCGAAGGTCTTAGCCGCGGTGATCCATGGAGCGCCGTCCGACCCGCCCACTGACGAGCAGAACGGCATTTGTCGCCTCCCGCTTCCGAGCGTCACAAACACGTCGGCATCACCTCCTACCAATAACCAGGGCACGCTCTGTTTTCATTGCCGCAAGCCATCCCCTGGAGGATCACTGCCTGTGCGAGCGCCAGTCAAGAATCAAGTGAAGCCGTTCACGCTGCCCCCGCTACCAAAGGACTGGGACAAGATTCTGGATGCCGTCCAGGACTCGTGGGAGAGTGGGCTCAAGGGCTCCCCGGCACTCAAGACGCTCGTTGGCGGGTCGACCACACGTGTTGCTATGGCATCCAACAAGCAATTGTTCGGTCGGGGGTGTTCTTCTGTGCTGTCTAAGCGCGGGGCTATCGCTGAGGCCGCCGTAAGATATGGAGGCTGGAGCGCTTTGCGTGTCGTTCTTCGTCGGGAGCGAGCTGCCCGTGAGAGTTCCGGTGCGTCGTTTCCTTAAAACGAAGTGCACAAGTTTTGTGCGGCACTTGCCTCGCAGTCGAGCTCCGGATCGTAGGCACTTGGGAGTGGTCTCGTTCACGTGTGGCATGTGTAGTCCCATGTTCACCTGTCTGTTTCTCTTTCTTTTAGGTCCGGTAGACTGGCGCGTGCTCCAGCTTGGGCTTGTCAAGCAGAAACGAAGCGATGGGACGCTGGCCCAGCTTGTGGGCCAGCGACGTGGCCAGCATCTGGGTGAGGCTCGGGAGTGCATTGTTGCGGTCGACTTCTCTCGTAGTTTTTCGCAATGTGATCAACAATTAGAAATGGAGATCCACGACCAGACATAAAGATTAGATATCTAATCAACGATTCAGTGAGCGTCTCTCTTTTGAAACCATATTAGAATTGTGTACACATGTGGCTCCCTACTATAGAATGCTCATTATATGACCGGTGACACATTTTTTATTTACGATGCTCCCAGTGCGCGGCCCGACGAGAACTCTCCAACGCCGTTGTTTCCAAGGAAAGCAGCGAAGATTTTAGTGGAATACTTTAAAATAGGTACAAGATCACTTTCTGGTGGCTATGGAATGGTCAGAAATATGTGCTGTGACTATTGAATATATCAAGGGGGCTACCTCTCAAACAGACGCAATTTTGGGGGGCTACGTGTATGTTATTGAGCGGAACGCCGAAAGTAGAGTTTCTACGTGAGTGTTGGGACGCTCATCAGGGGCGAACTGCTCGAAGCCGTTGACGGTCATCCATTCCCGGAGGGAGTTCTTGGCCACCGCGCCCAAGGCAGGGGTCAGAAAGAAGGGGAAGGGGGG
>Ga0209093_1000204_pt1 | contig 29909 bp, 35 predicted proteins | sample SidtaG_4_FD_187450 | JGI IMG/M metagenome (GOLD analysis project Ga0209093, IMG submission 187450) | Marine algal microbial communities from Sidmouth, United Kingdom - Sidmouth_Male1 metaG (SPAdes) (version 2) | ecosystem: Host-associated > Algae > Red algae > Unclassified | place: Sidmouth...
CCCCGCCCCCCTCCCCGGGTCGATCCGCCGGTGGAGGGCGACGACTCTCGCTGTGACCGGCCGCAAACCTGTCGGCCTCGGTGCGCCCCTGGACGGAGACGCCACCATGTCCCTGACGGACGCCGCCCCCGCCGACGAAGGAAATAGTCGCTGTGCTTTCCCCCGGCGCGCAAGGCATAGGAGGGGAAGCCACGTCGTCCGGCTTGTTCGTGTGGGCCTGGTGCGCACCGGGGTCACCGCACGTGCATGCCCTCATTTCAGTTGTGTGTGAAGGGGGTGACCGGATGACCACCTCCCTCAGTGCCGAGCACCGACACCAGATATCCCCAGTATCGTCGAGGTGGGTGACGCGTGCTTCCGATCCCGCAAGCTATAGAGCTGACAGAGGGGCACAGTTAATGTTGCGACTGAGCATGCCCCCCCGTGTGTGAGAGGTGGTCCAATGCTACTTGGCCCGCATGATCGCGCCACTGGCTGATGCTCTGCGGGTCAGAACGACGGGGCTTACCACTGTTCCCATCACGGCCTCGGCTGCCCAACGCCGTGCGAAAAAACCACGCGGTGACCTCAGAGTCTGCAGGTGCGGGGCGGGAGTAGTCCTGGAGGTGAGCGAGCCAGATACCCCCCGCGAGAGTCCGGCCATCGGGGCGAGCGGCGGACCCATTGACGTCCGCCGCCGATCGCAACCTCTGCCGCGACCAGCGATTCTTGGTGGGAAATTGATCTGTACACCTTCCCCCGCCGATTGGCCCACTCGCCTTTAATGCCTGTGCCAATGCTGCAACTTCGTCTGACCGGAGGAAACAATGCGCCTCCGGTCGGGACGGCCGGGAAAGGGACGCGGTGGACGGATCGAGCCCGCCTATGGTGACGGGCGCGACGACAATGGTCGCACCACGGCCAAGTGGTGATCCGCCACGTGTCTCTGAGTGTTGCAGCTTCTGGCCAACGCCCTCGTGCTGCCACTACCTCTCCGTGCACCGGCCGATCCCGACCGCTGGCTCGCTCCCTCGACTGCGCCGCCAGCTGGCACCGCTGCTGGCGGCATGGCCATCCCCGAGGACACGGCGGAAGTGACAGCCGCCACTGCGGCCAGGTCACTAGTCGTGCCGCCTCCGGCATCTGACGCGGTCGCGGCATGCACGTCCGCCCAGCAGCCACCATCAAGAACGCCGAAGGCCATGGTCGGCTCGCGGTCGCGCGTGGTGATCAACACCCCGACGGCCGCCAAGGTGTACGCCGCCACGGACGTCATCGCTGACGTCGACGAAGTCGACGCGGCTTCGTTGCCCGCGTCCATTCCGTCGACGCCGGCGGTGCCGCCCGTGGCTGGACCCGCCCTTGCAGCAGCGCAAGGTCAAAGGCGGGTACAAGGACGAGACATTTGCCACGATGGTCAGAAACGTGGGCAAGAACATGGCGCCCGCGATTTTGTCGGCGCCTGCTGTGACCGGCGTGTGTGCGTCCACAACCCTGGCGTCGGACGCCACTTTTATCTCGACATTGTCGGTGCCACCACCATGTGCCTCTCACCACTACTGTTCTATTGGACGTTTGCAATTGTTGGGGGCGGCGTGCGTTTCTCTTCGACTGCGGTCCGGCCAAGTTGGGGGAGGTGCGCTTTGTGGGGGGTGTCCACGGCGCTCCACCGCTGTCCAATGCTATGGACGCCTCGCTAGCATCGCGCGAGTCCACGACGCCGAAGGCCGCCGAGGTGTACGTCATCGAGGAGGTCATCACTGACGCCGGCGCAACGGACACGGCTGGGCGGACCGTGTCCTTTGCGTCTGCGTCTGTGGTGTCTCTCACAGGTTGGCTCACCCGGCGGTGCAGTGTTCCCATGCACAAGCGTTCGTCACATCCGCGGCACCTGTGCGGGAGACTGCGTCGCAACGGCTGTGGCCACGCTCGGGCTTTGGACGCAGGCTGTCACGACCTCGACGCGCATAGAGCCGTCGCTGCCGTGCACGCAGCCTGTGTAAGCCGTGACCAACGCACAGGACAAGCACTCGCCCATGCGGCCGCGTGCTCTCGTGGATGCCGACTCGGCGGCAGCACGCGGCGTTTTTCACTTTCATTGAGCCTTAGCACCGCCGGTAGCGGAACAGAAGTTGGTAAAGAAAGATAGCGCCCACACATTTTATTGTTCTAGAAAAGTCGCCGTGACCGTCATCTCGCTCTCCTTTTTGTGTCCAGGTCGCCCCAGTAGCACCCGCCGCTGGCCGCCGCGTAACAGGCATTGCCAATAGGGCGCCGCAGTTTTCTCATTGTCTTGTAGTCATGTTTGCCCCTGCGGCGACGTCGACGCCTTTTGCGTCGACCGCCTCAGAAGTCACAGCCACCGAGATGGATTGCGAGCGCCGCACTGCGCCCGTGTCGCTGACAATGTTCGATGCGTAGCATTGCGTTCTCGGGTCCCGCGGACCATGTCGTTGCGATAACTGACGAGTACAATGTCATCAGCCACTACTGTAACAAATGCAATTGTGGACGGCAGGCACCTGAGGTGTGGGGGCGAGAGATGTGCTTCGAGTGCCTCGACCAGCTACTTGCGTGCAGCTACGCAGCTCAACAAGAAGCAGCGCCTCTCAGAATTTAGGCGACGGTGGCACTGGCGGCGACGATTTTCTCCTCCAGTGACGCTGTGGTGCAGGCTAGGAGACGAGGGAAAGCCGCCTGGCGCTTGAAGAGAGTGTACTACCCATCTATCTCTTCGAGGTATGTCTTTAATAAGGGTTGGCGGCTCTGGCGCGTCGGCGCTGTCGCCGTACTTCTGCGACGCTGGCGATGTGTATTCCTGTGAATGAGTCAGGCTGAGAACGCGGCCGCTGTCATCCGCACGAGTTGGCGATATGGACGGAGGTGGTAGCGGTGGCAAAGAGCCGTTTATGAAGCTCTGCTGAACGTGAGCAGCTTTCAGCCCTGTGTCAGGCTTGAAACAGCACTATGAGCCAGCCCTGAAAGGCCCCGCCGGCGGCTGCACTGCTGTGGCGCCGACGCTCGCCGCTCACCATTCTGCGGTGACTGTACTAGGTAGTCCTTCAGCGGGCACTGGTGTAATGTGGGACTGCCTTTTATTGTGTATGCGGCGGCATGAGTGGTTCGTGACGCTCTTTGTTTCTCGTCGGTCTCTGCTCCCTTCCTTTTCGCGAATCAGACATGCGTGAGACACTGTTGGGTGTGTCTCGGTTGTCAAGCGTTGATACCGCTGGAGGCTGCGGACTACGGCCACGGCGCCACTTGGCAACTGATGAACTGACACTGCTAGACAAAAATCAGGCAATGTAGCGGCCGTATGAGCCCGGTGTTGAGCGGAGTACGCCCGAGGCATAATCAGAGTCTCGAGCGCTGTCCTCTTTTTTGCGCTGCTGGTCGAGAACGGCATTGACACCGTCCAGTACTGTTCTTTTGCTCCGTCCAGTTCATAACCAAGTGAGGCGCTGGGTTCTTTTGCGCTGCACCGGGCTTAAACGTTGCGATAAGTCGCGCCCAGGGAGACTCCAGGTGTACCTCAGTCTTTACATACTTCTGATCATCATCCTCCCGCACTCGTTCCACTTCTTCCACGTCCCCCGTAACCCGACAACTTCCCCTTCCTGACATTGAGCAACTAAAACGTGAGTAAGAGTCGCCTTGTTGGCTCGGAGGTCCACCCGCCTCAGAGCAGGGCATCCGGGCACGGAGACAGAAGCCAACCTGTGGCACCCCGACAACTCCACATTTCTCGGTGCTGACAAGCCATCCACATATAGCTCCGCCAGCTCCAACACACCGTGGAGCACAACAGATGTCAGGGCAGGGGCGGATGCGCGCGTCAGCTGCAGTCGACGGAGGACGATGATGGGGCAACGAAAAACGTGTAAAACCTCAATCGATGGCAAACGCGGTGCAGATACCGCGGCCGGGGCATACATATAGCCCCCCGCCCCTCCAATCCACGAGGGGGCGGCCTTTAAAGTCCTTGTGATCGCCGGAACGTCCTTAAGCTTGTCGCAGCCGCCAAAGTGGGCGGAAAAGAGCACCGGCGATAACACATCCACCGACTCAATCTGCATGCACTTGGAAGCGTTTAGAGCGAGGGGCAGGGCAAAGCGAGGCATACCTGAGACAACGGGTCACGTCAAGCGCGTGCCGCTCACATTGAGCATGCTGCGAGACGGGATATGAGGGGCCGACCTATGAAGTGTCCCCGGATGAGCTCCAAGATCGCGACGGGACTTCCAAGGAGGAAGAAGAGTACCCACTCCCAGGAGTGGACGTGTTGTCGGTACCCGAAGAATCGTCAAAGGCCCTTAGGGCCCTCTTGATGAAAGATGCACCCCTCTGGGGGGGTAACATGGGCTTGATACGCGGTGTAGAACACAGCATTCGCTTGAAGCCCGGGGCTGTCCCCGGTAGGCAACACCCCTACAAGGCGAGGCCATTGGCCCGGGAGAGAGAGAAAGCTGAAGTCGAGCGCATGCGCTCGATGGGGGTTATAGAACCCTCCAATGGGGAATGGGCTAGCCCAGTCGTTATGGTGCCGAAGCCTGATGGCTCGGTACGCTTCTGGATTGATTACAGAAAGCTGAACTTGATGACCGTCAACGACGCGTACCCCATTCCTAGGATGGATGAGTGCATAGATTCCCTAGGGGATGCCAGGATGTTCTCCACCCTGGACTGCAACGAGGGCTACTGGCAGATACCAGCAGCCGAGGAGGACAAACACCTTACGGCGTTCACGTGCCATTCGGGCGCGTGACAATGCGTACCCCTCCCCATTGGGTTGTGCAATGCGCCTGCCACTTTTCAAAGGGCTATGGATATGATCCCAGAAGGGGTCAAGTGGCAGATATGCTTAGTATATCTGGACGACGTTATCGTCTTCTCACGTTCCCCAGAGGAACACTTACAGCACCTCGATGAGGTGTTGACACGCCTAGGAAAGGCAGAGGTCACCTTGAAGGCGGCCAAATGCCACTTCTTTCAAGAAGAAGTGAAGTACCTCGGCCATGTTATCGGGACACGAGTACATATCCTGGAGAACAATCTCCGGGCGCTGAGGTGCCTCCTGTATCCGGAGACCCAAACCCAGATGAAGAGTTTCCTGGGTATGTGCGGCGTATATCGTCGCTTCGTGGCTGACTTCGCCAAGATAGGGAAGCCCCTGACAGCCTTGACGAGCACCAAGCTCCCCAAGAGGTTAGGAGGAGTCGAAGGCTTTCGAAGAACTACGAGGACGGCTTTTAGCCGCCCCCATTCTCGCTCTCCCCAGGAGAGACGGGCACTACATCGTCGATGTAGACGCCAGCTATGAACAGCTGAGTTGTTGCTTACAGCAACAACAACCCGATGGGGAGTATCACCCCATCGGCTACTATAGCCGTGCTCTTCTCCCTGCGGAGAAGAACTACTTCGCCACCGAGATAGAGGCGCTCGGCGTTGGCTGGGCGGTGACCTACTTGAGGTCATACCTCGAGGGGCAGACTTTTTGGTCCGGTGTGACCACCGGGCCCTACTATCGGTACTGACAAACATGACTCCGAACGCGCGGATAAACCACTGGCGACTCCGATTATCGGAGTACACCTATAAGATCCGGCATAAGCCGGGTAAGGACCATAAGGTCGCGGACGCGTTATCGCGTCTGCCCACGAAGAGACTCGACTCGACTCCCTTGGACGAGGATATCCCCGTCCTGGCCATCGAAACCCTGGCGAGTGACGCCCTGGAGGCCGCATCGCCAGCCGAAGCCCCCATGGGGGCGCTAACAGCCCAAGAGATCATCCGCGGCCAAGCCGAGGATACGTTCTGTAAAGAACGACTGAGAGAACTGGATGTTCTTTCACCGCCCGACCCCAGGTGGAGTCGACAAGCTTTCTTCTTTCGAGAGAAGAACGGGCTCTTATGCCGACATGTGGTATGTGGGAGCGAGACCCAAGTGGCCATCCCCGAGGCGCTGAGACAGCGCCTCGTACGATATCAACACCAGTCGGTGCTGGCCGGTCACCCCGGCGCGCGGAGGATGTATGACACCCTCCGCCGGTATGTCTAATGGCCTACCATGGTGGTAGACGTATACAAGCACGTGGAGAAATGCCCCGCGTGCGCTAAGAATCGCCTCTCCGAGAGGAGGCATACCTCCACAATGAAGCTGTTTTCAGCTCTCGAGCCCTTCTCGGGGCTCGAAATGGACCTTCTTGGCCTATTGGCCACCTCTAGGGGTGGTCACAAGCATGTACTGGTCATATGTGACCGGTTTACCAAGTTGACGCGGGCCATCCCGTTACGGGATGCGACAGCGCTGACGGTATCGTCAGCGTTCATTGACACTTGGGTGGCTGCCTATGGCATCCCCGACTCTGTCCTTACGGACAGCGGACCTCAGTTTGCCTCGGTATATTACTAAGGCATTCTCTGTCTGCTGGGTATAGCCTCGAACTATACCTCTCCCTACCACCCCCAGAATAATGGAGAGGCGGAGCGATACAACCGCACCCTGGTGCGGCAGCTCCGATTCTATATTGCGGAGCATCAGACAGAATGGGACAGTCATCTGTCCCTTCTTACTACTGCGTATAATACGCAGGTGCACGCGAGTACTGGGGAGATCCCTTTTGCCTTCGTGAGCCCTAGACGGCTTTAGCTTATTGGCATGGAGCGCATTCCTCGGCTCAGACAAGCCGAGGAGAGAACTGAGGACGCCTCCACGACGGCGGAGCAGTATGTTGAGGACCTTAAGGCCCTCATCCCGACGATTCGCCGGCAGCTGGGCAAAGCCCAAGCCACGTATAAGCGGGCATTTGACGCCCGCACCAAGGGAAAGAACAACTCTGTCATGGCTGGGGACTGGGTTTATCTAGATGCCCACTCATACTCTCCCAAAAAATATTGGGTTGAAGACCAAAGGACCCTACATGGTGCTACAAACCGATGGACATCGGTTTCTGGTGGAGATCCCTAAGGGTCTCCGTACTGTGAGCAGTCACCATGTCACTGGTGCCCCCGCACCACCGGCGCGGGATTGCAAGTATACATGGGCCCGTAGAGCCCAAGCCCTCTTTAAGGTGGGCGATCAAATTAAGGAGGGCCCTGAATCCGTTTTCGAACGATTTCTCAACCACGGTTGGGATGATGACGGACAATTGAAGGTCCTGGTCAAATGGTTCGGGTTTCCGGAACAGGAAGCCACGTGGCAGTTGGCTTCTTCCCTCCCTAGGGAGGCAATTTGCAAAATTTTCTTGCGCAAACGTGTCAAGCTTCCCGCCTTGACGCGAGAAGGTGTTTTCTTTCCTGACCAAGTCGAAAAGCGGTCCTTAGGGACTCCTGTGACTTCAAGTCACAGGCAAAGAAAAGAGCACAAAAAGAGAGGCGAAGCCTTTTCTTCCCTACGGGACCCGAGACCAGTCGATCGTAAGAAAGACGGCGCCCACCCCCTTGGGGGGGGCGACAACGGGCGACACACAAAGCAGGAGGGGGACGCAAGGAACTCTTGGCCACCCTAGGGCGACCAAGGCACCATCCCCCAGGACGGGCCCCATAGCCAGGATCATATTCCTGGCTACGGTCCTCTTCGGGCGCAAAATAATGCGACCCGGAGTAAGTCGGCGGGTTCTCCGAAGGGCCCGTCTCAGCCCCATATAGGGCTTGAGACGAAGAACCGGCGCCCGCCCCATAGTGGGGAGGGGGAGGAGACGGCGGACGTCGAGGCGCCACCGGCAAATCCGCCCCTCGGGGCGGAGCCGACGAGCCGGCCAAGTGCCGGAGTGACCATCCGATCACCACCGTATTGGTGTCCGCCACGGCGGTACCATACCCCCGCCGTAAGCAGACGGCGGAGCGTCTCGGCGGTTCCGAGTTGGTACGGGGGCTCGACGTCCCGTTCCCCTAGGGGTCGGGACACAATCGCAGCAACCTCGCTGCGCAGCCGCACCAAGGTGTGGCCCAGCGCCATAATGAGCGTATGGCCCACCCCATTATTGAGGATGGACGGGAGTTCCCCCAGGGAACGCCCCAAACTCGACCATACGGCCGGGTTGACGGGGCGAGGGGTACCCAACTGGGCCGACCCCTCCCAAGTAAATAGAGGAAGGGGCGCTAGAGGGGGACCCGGGGGTCCCCCAAAAGAAGGATTCGTCACCCTGCTATCCCCAAGGGGGTAGACCCGACGATTCCGCGCGTGACGGCCGGGCCCTCGGGGCACGTAGGCCGGGCGCGACACCCCACCCCAGGGGGGGGGCCTCAGGACGATGGGGGAGGAGGCTGAAGCGGCCGGGGCCGACGGGGGCTCTGGAGCCACCACGAGGCCAACACGGGCCGACCCAGCGTCCGCTAAGTACCGATCCAACGGTCGGATGTGGAGGCCGGCGTGGACATCCCGCCCATAAGGGAGGCGGGGATCCCCCAGACCCTCCGAGAGGACCGAGGTCCCCTCGTCATCCAACGCCTTGGCGCAACGGAAGACCCCTCGGGGTCCCCCTAGCCACTGAAGCCACTCAGGCGCCGCCCGCTCCTCGATAAGTCAGAGGAGCTTCAGCCCGGCCTCAAGAAGAGGTCGGGTCGAAGGGCCGGCCGAGCACAAGCGCTCGGGCGTCAGGTCGGAAAAAGCCGACCGAATGGCCATAGGCAGACGCCAGCGCAGCGGGCCCATAACCGTCGTCAAAAGCACGCCTGCTTTCGCGTGTTTTGGCTAGTTCTGAGCCTGCACGGGGCGACTGTGCACGCAATAATTGTGTTTGAGCAAGCAGGAAACATGACTGACACCGTCTGTTTCATTCGGTACCTGCCTAGCATCACTAATATAAGTTCGACATAGCACCAGTAAGGTCGGGTAAATCGTTTCGATATACACAAGGTGGCACAGCGGCACCTGCACGTGTCGATGCCAGGACCTCATGTTCGGACAATCGCCTCTGCCAAGCAGCCGCGGTGCTGGTGACTTGGCCCACTCGCGGATCCTGTTCTTTTTCAGAGCATCGTTGCTGTACTGTATCTGACGGTACGTTCCTTAACTACATCTGGAGCTCGGCGGCTGGTTGGGCATCGGCTGGGAAGTGACACCAGCACGGCTGCTGCTGTATACGACGTCGCCGTCGCAGCTTGGACTGTGAGCAATGTGTTGGGAAGCGACGCCAGCGGACCCGCTCCCGTGGATCAAGCGTGTGTTTGGCATGTGGAGGGGGGGGGTGGCTCGGTGGCTGAGCGGGGTGTAAGAGGAAGGCACAGCGACTTCAGTGTTTCTCTTCTTCGAGGTGTCGCCTTTTCTTGTTCTTTGCTGTGTTCTTTGCGACTGTATCCATTTACAAAAGAACGTGAGCGAGATACTCTAGACGATTTTAAACCACCTCCTCTATTGTTGTACTATCTATGCCGACATGCTCCTCGCCGTGCGTGTACCGTCAAGTGCCGGGTACCCTATTGTGATGTACCGGCTCTCTCTGTTCTTGGTTCCGTCACAGCAGTCCAGGAGAAGAGCACTGGCGAAGTAGTGATGCACCAACCACCTGTCATCGGGAGGCGTCGCGTAGGTGATCTTGACTTTCGAGTCGTCCACAGACTCTAGCCTGGAAAGGGAGGCGTCCCGGGTGGGAGCCCGCCCACCAGCGACGTTGCCCGCCATCGCTGCCGCAAAGCCGGAGCCCCCCTCCTCGTCCAAAGACTCTTGGAGAGGGGCATGTACAACAGAGTTGAGTGTGTTGACCACAGCAGTGCTACAGCGGGTTACAGCACTTGTAGTGCTTTGGCGTAAACGCGTGACATCGAGCCCGGCCTCTTGCGCTGTTCTCAGAAAGAGCATGCGGCGCACGTTGAACAGGAAGTCGTACGAGCGGCAGGTGACGGGGACACCGTCCGCCGTCCATACGTGCGTGGACAAAGCGCCAATCGGAGGCTCGCCGGCCGTCCCGAGCTCTTCGGCAGGTGGCAACAGCCCGCCAGGAGCGCTTGACAACGCAGCAGGGGGGGCTGGCGACGACACTGGGGCGCGCACGGACAAGGGAGTCAAATCCGTGCCGGAGGCGGTGGGTGTCGGAATGGCGGCGAGGGGAGGGAGGGGTGCCGCTGTCGGAGGGGGCGTCAAGAACGCATGGTCTCGTGGGCGCTCTCTAGGCTTGAGTGTGATCTTGAGGGTATAACCGCACGTGCCGTCTACCTCCTTCCTCCCTGTTGAAGACAAGGCTATGTCCAGCCCCAGCGTCCCGTCGATCATGTCGTCCAACCATGATGGAAGGCCGACAGTCGCCACCCAGCCTCCATATGGCCACGACCGGCTCGGCTGCAGCTCTCCTGTGACCAAGTCGCGTCCACAAGAGATAGCGGCCGCCGGAACGGCGCCCAACAGGTTGTTTTGTGTCAAGCGCGCCTTCTTCCTCATGTGCGCCGCCGCTGCTGCCGTGCCGGTGGCGCGCTTGCGGCCTCTCGCGGCCATGCTGGCAGGGGGAGCACCCGCACCCGGCATCTTGTGCACAATAGTCCTTGGCCCATACGGAACAGAGATGAGCGACTTATTCAGGTCCGTGAAGATTGCACCCAGCGTGGCTGTTAGGGGGAACGTCAGGTTCCAGTTGAAGCGCAGCTTGCTCGCGCGGATGTTCTGCCCTTCCGCGTCCACACCGTCAATCAATTGGCAACCCGCTTGTAGGACGCCGTTTGAGCCGACAGAGGACAGGAAGTACGTGCGCAAACGCAAGCGCTCCGCCGGCGTGAGGTCGCCAGGGGAGTCGTCCCCATTGATGAGGTCGACCTCGTCGCGGATCCCCACGCGCCGAGATACCCACTGCTTGACACGCTTGGGGTTGAGCCCCGCCGATGCGGCCTCAGTCGCCAACGTCTCTGGCTGCTCTCCCTTGAAGTGGCTGGACGCGACGGTACGCCCACCGCAGAAGAGTGTCATTACCGTCAGTCGCATGATGTGCGCGAGGTCCCGCCACCCTTTGGTCGGATCCTTGAAGAGCTCCACAACCACCGTCTGCATGTTGTCCGGCTGTTGCGGGACGCCCAACAGCATCGGCCGTACTCGCATGGCCATGATGAGCATGGCCATCACAGGTGTGACAGAGCGGTCTAGTGTGTCCCTGACCACCAAAACCGCACGCAGCAGGAGGGAGAGCTCCTCTTGCTCCTCTGTGAGCGGGGCGTGCGGCTCAACACGTTGATCGGCGTGTGGCGGAGCCACTGGCAGTGCCCCAACCTCTCTCTGTGGAGCTGCTGCCGCTTCGTCTCTCGCCACTCGCGCTGGAGCAACCGTCGCCGTGGTTGCCGACACAGCTGCCGCCCTTCATGTAGATGTCGCCGCGGGCATAGCCGCAGTTGACGCCGGGTCTAAGGATGCCCGTGCAGGCGGCTCCAGTGCAGCGGGAGCAAGCACCGCCGGACCGGAAAGGACTGCCTGCGCACGATCCACAGGCCTTGAGGCCGCCACTGAGGCAGCCAGCTCAAGCGCATCCGGTGCACCGGCGGATGCCGGCCCAACGGGTGCTTGCGTCTCGGCCGCCTCGGGAACCACGGCCGCCATGCGGGCACCAGCGGTCGGAGCTGTACCCGCTATCCTGTTGGCCTCTCGAGTAGTGGCCAAAGCCTGGGTGGCGCTTGCCGACGCACCAGCCGCCCCTTTTTCTGTCAGAGGCGCTGTAACCAGTCTAAGAGAACCGTTCGTAGAGGGCGCCACGACAGGAAACGCCGCTGCCAAACACGCAGGATCTGTCACAGCTGCATAAAGCGAAGAGGCGGGTGATGCCCCGCATACATGCAGAGCTCTGTTCGCAGCCGCTTCCGTCTCCAGTGTTGAATTGGGCACAGGCTCGTCCCGCGTCGTCGCGGCCGCCGCTAGTACGCGCGCTCTCGCCACCGTAGCGGCTGGAGTCGGCGCCCCGACCACTTCCGACGTCGCAAAAGCCGAAGGAGTGACGTCAGCGACCGGCTTCTTGGCAGGCGTTGGAGCTACCGGCACGGCCACGGCGGCGGGTGGTGCCAACGGAGGCACTACCAAGCGAGGAACTGCCGTCGCGAGGGCTCTCGACAGCCCCCTCGTTCGCATAGCTCCGGCGTGACCGCTGTGCGAACGCGTGCGGCTGTAGGGGAGAGCAACTAGAAGCTTGTCGTCCACAAATGGAACTACCACCGTGTACAAGAGTCACAACGACGACCACCACAGGAGACTCGGATGCCGACGGCCGCGTATAAGAGTCATGCGAATGGACACCTGCGGAGGAAAGATGACCTAAATGAAGAAGCTCGACGTACGAAACCCACCTCTACCCGCACCCTCAGGGCCACTACGGAGGCGTGGGGGCACGCGAATCAGAACAGTGGGCTGGTTGCTCGAACCACATGTGGGCGTATCTGATACCGATGTGGGGATGGTGTCGTGTTTGATTGCTCTCGCAGGCTGCTTCACTCCTGGACGTACTCCGACAGGCTCGTGCTCATTTTTTTCTAGCAGCGCCGTGGGTCGTGGCGACATGAGCAAGTGCATTGCCACAAGGGGCGGCAGGAACGGCTTGGTGTATCCAGGAAGGCGGTCCGAATCCGTCTCTTTCAACGAGGAGTGGTTTTTCTTGCAGTAGCTGATAGCCGAAAGTGCAGAAAAGCGTTACTCTAAGTGTAGCGCGAATGCGAAAAAACTACTATAGCAACACAAAGAGGATCTAATTCAGAATATGTTTCAACCCCGAGCCTCTTGCCACGCTAGCGTATCGTGCCTGGACGTCACGTCCTGCTTCCTGCAGGTACTGCATCTCTTTGTGTGATTGTACGCAGCACAGGCGTTGCACGGTGTCTTCGCGCGGATCTTCTCGGTGCTTGTTCTCCACGAGGGCATCCGTGACGACGTCCGCGCTCATGGTGCCGCATGAAGGTATGTGTCCCTCCTTGTCTACACATGGCCGTAGCCGCGCTGTGATACCCATGCACGGTGTGGCTTCAAGACATTGTCGCTGCTCTCTGCGGCCGGGTCCGTCGATGGTCAAGTGGAAGCGGCGCGTGTCGTTGTACCCCCCGTCCCGCCCCAGCTGTCGCGTGGGAGCGCCGCCGCATACCATTTACGTCTGCTACACGAAACCCTTCACGTGACGCGCTCTTCTCCGTAGAGCCGATGCGGGAGCTTCGGGTCCGCTGCCCCCCCCCACCGCCTGTGTTCTTTCCCCTCTCTTGAACAGCAACCAGAGATGTGATTGTCGATGACAGAAGCACCGCCGATTGAAGAGAGGCAGCTCGTGGATGTCACGTGCTGCGGAGGGCCTCTTTGTTGGGATCCGCTACGGGAGGCCAGGTCTCGGGTGTGCGTTGGTTTCCCGTCTTTAGTACGTCCCTCTGCTTGTGTGGGAGATGGGTACAGACACTTGGAGACAATTTAAAAACTAGACACCGAGACACCGGTGACGTGCAAGCTCTTTTTGTTTGTTTCTGGTCGCGCATGGCTTCTCACCTTGTGGGCCATGTTGATGATCAGCGCCGCCAAGTATTGCTGACAGTTTGAAAGTGGCAGAGCTGCCGTCGTCCGGGTGCGCTATAGAAAGCGCTGAGAATGGTCACTACTATTGTGCACCGTCAGTGCGCGTTGCCGCCGCATTCTCTTACCTGGTGATTGTTGTACGCAACGCCACCATTCCCACAGCGACAGCATGGCAAGCTCTTCTTCCCCTACGGCACGCATGGGATTCGGTGTGCTGTTTGGCACAGAGTCCGCAACATTCCTCCGCGGCACACATCACCGGAGCTGGCACTATTGAGCGTGTAATCCCGGGCGGCACATTCCCAAGATAGACCTCAGCGACGGATTGCCGCGGCACACAGCTGGCCAGTTCGTCTGCGTGACACGCGACGCGTCGGGACCCCATCAAAGAAGCATAAAAGGTAATTTTTGGACACCGAGCGGTCCTCTTGATATATTTTAGTGGATGTGGGTGTATGCAAGAAGAAGCCGGCTTGTCACGACCCAGTCTGACATTAAGACAAGCTTTCGGAAAGTTAATCTGGGACGTCCCGATAATATCAGTAGTACAGGGATGTTTCGCGTGGTGCTTGCATTTTCGGACATGCAGGTGAGCCAGTCCATCGTACAGGCTTCTCCCTTGGCTGAGAAGGAGAGGAAACCGGGAAGAAGTACGGGACGGAGTGGGCGTCCCACATTGTGCAGCGGAATGGAGCGATGCAGGTACGGCGCATTGTTTGCGGCGTGCCATGTATGTTGTTCGTCTGCGTTGGCCCCGTCCAGCGACATGGTCATGGTCGTCGTGGGCTCAGTTCTGCTTGGCGGCGTTTCCGGTGGTGTTTTTCGAGGTTGTGTCGACGGCGGTACCCTGCATCGTTTCGTTGCCGGCGTTGGGCTTCTTGTCACGGGAAGCGGTTTCCGTCACTATGTCATCTTACGACCCTTCCTCGGACAGAGCTGCTGCCAACGGTGCTATGTGTGGCATCGGCGCAAAAATTCCCATTCGCTGGGACGTGACCACGGAGGACTTTGGCTGCCCTGTCGTGGTACGGCGCTTCTGGTGGCCGGCTGTTGTCACTTCCGTCCTGCAAGGGCCACCCCCCACCGTTGAGTTGCTCTACATGGAGGGCTACGGCTTCCCTGAGTGTTCCTCAGTCGCCACGCTCGTTTCTGGCAACAAGCTCCGAGACGCGACCAACGGAGGCTACGAGGTGTCCTGGAAGCGCGTGGGTGATGATGCGCACCCGATTGAGCTGCAGTGGTACGAGGACCCTGCGACTGCAGTGTCGTGGCCCCCGGGGGTCCACCCATTGAACCCGCCACCGTCTTCCGCGGCGGCTGTGGCGGTGGCCGCAGCAGCAGTAGCGGCTGCCGGCGTGACGGCGCCGCGTACTTCCGGAAAGGCTCGCAGCGACGCCGTCAGCAAGCACAGTGCGTCCGCCGTCGTCGTTGCCGTCCAGCGGAATGGCGCTGGTGCGGCCGGGGAGACTGTCTCCAAGAGTGGAGGTGCCAGCGGCGAGGGGGGTTCAGCTCACGTAGAGTTGGACGCCTGCTGCCGGCTGCTCCTCACGACCATCAATGACCGCCTGTCGGCGCATACTGTCGGACGCCGCGGTCGAGCAACCCTATCGGTGACTGAGGTGCGGTCTATTTTGGAACACTCCAAGCGGGATGTGATGGGACAGCGTCGTGTGTAGACAGAGCATAGTATGTCTGCGGTTGTTGTGAAAGACAGTTGCCGGGCCCGCTGCAATGCCTCTTGAACATGATGTGCTACTCTACTTTTTATCGCGGTCGTACATTCTGGGGCTATTTAAAACTGCTTGGGCGGCACTTCTTCTTCAAGGAGAGCCTGCCATTACGGGTGCCGTCTCAGCGGGAAGCCATAGCCGTGCCGGTAGCGTGTCCATGACATTGACTCAGTGGTTGCATCCGAAGGCATGGTGGGCCAGCAGACAGACCCCGAACACGACTGAGCGCTGGATAAGGAGGTGAGAGGGATAGAAAAGCAACCGGTCGTCGCTATTACGAGTCGACGGCACGTCATGGGCGGGAAGACGTTGGACGGTCTCTCTTTATCATGGACACTGCGACCACAACATTGCCTTAGAAGCACAGGCATTCCTTCTTTCTCAGCTTACACAACTTCTGATAATGTTCATCACAGTAGTTGAAAACTTTTATGAGACACAACCTCAGGCAGCTCGATACAACAACCTCAACGGCGACTGCCCAATCTCTCTGTTTCTACTGGTGACACGCAAGGCCACCCACCTCCCACAAAGCCCCTCTTTGCACTTGTGTCCGCCCACTATCTGCCACCACCCGACCCGCTGTGGAAGCCTTCCGCCTTGATTCCGTCGTGCTGACGCGCAATTCTACCGGAACGTGTGCGAGAAGAGGCGCATTACCATCGCCGGCTCCAGTCGGGGAGGGGAGGCGGGGTAGCGGCCGTCTGACAGAGACCGTGTTCACCGTCAGCACAGCGCCCTCCCTGCCCGTCGCCTTCACGCAGCTGCTGCCGCCGCTCCCCCGGTATTCCGAAAATTGACCGTAGAAAACGTCGGCGGCACCGATGCGGCGGTGGCTGACGCCGGACACGCCAACGGCCTGACCGTTATTCTCATGGAAGGCGACGCCCGCCACAGGTGCATCGCTCGCGCCCTCGACACGCGCCGCCCCAATAACAGAAGCTCCACCTTCTCCTTTTCCGTCTCGCCGCCGTACGCGATGCCGTTGCCCGCTTTGCACAGCGCCTCGTCGCCGAGCGGCGAACGGGTACGTAACGCCATCGGCAGTGGGGGGCTGGCGGTGGAGGGGGCTGGCCGGCCAGCTGGCACGGGGATCCCAGAGGGTGGCCCCGACGTCAGTGACGCACGCGTGACTTGATGGGGGGCCTCCCCGCCAATGCCCGTCGGCTCTTTCGCGAGTAGGAGCGTGATGCTCGGGTGGACGGTCTTGTATAGATAGCCCGACGGACAGCAAGCGCGCTGACATGTGGCCATGGTATCGACACGGACGTCTGTGGTTGTACGACAGGGGAAGTCAGACGGAGAATCTTGCGGTCTGGTCGCGCGGACCGAGATGGTGGCGACGGCCAGGTCACAGCCGACGACACCGACAGGTCCAACACCACGGAAAGAGGCTCGGAGGCCGACCAGGGTGGCTGTGACGTCAAGGGTGTCGGGGGTGGAACCAGCAGTGGCAACGACACGGTGGGTCGCATGGTGGGCAACAGGGGCGGGGGCGATGCCAGGGATGCCAGCGACACTGTGAGGGAAAAACCGACCACGCAGCTTGGTGGCGGCTGTTGCGGGGACAGGGGCGAGGGAGAACGGGAGCGCTGCCGTGGGGATGTTGTGGCGGTGGTCGCGGTGTCTCCATGAGCGTGTCCTGGATGCGCCTCTTCCTGCAGGACCTAATTCATGAGGCGCGCCGCCCTGGGATACAGGCGGAAACGCGCTGGTTTTCAGATGCACCGCCAAAAGCTGCGAAAGGCAGCCCAGTCCCGTGCTCCTTTCCCTAACTATTGCATTAGCTGGTCTATTTTGCGGTTTGAAGGTGGAATTTTATCGTCTACACGAGAATGCAATTGTTTGTTCTCTATTCCGTACGTCCGGTTGTTGATATGGACGGGAGGAAACGCCTTCGCTGGAACCAAAGCTGTTCCTTGACTGGGTTGGGTAGAATGGGGGCAGAAGCCGTGCCACGGTCACGTTGGCACCTTCGTTCCTGCTGCGCAACGTGAGTGCCATGTGAGTAAGTGTGCCGCATTCCAACCACGAGCTCCCCTTTTGACGTGAACCAGTGGCTCCCCCACCTCTGCGAAGGTGTCAACGAGGTGTCCCGAGCACACCACTGTGAGCACGTGACGCGGCGACGCACCTCTCTTCGGCGCGCTTGGCAGTGTGCCCAGACTGTCGGCGTAACACATGCGCGAGCGATAGCGGTCGCTCACGTACTATTCCTTTAAGAAGGGGGTTGTATTGAAATTTCACAGAGCGCAGCAAACAGCCTCGGAGCGCGTGACCTCGGCATGCTGCGAAGGCAGAACGACACAGAGAGGCACCAGAAGAAAAACTTACAACAACAACGTGCGCGGTGACGACAACTAAGGTGGCGGCCGATATCGGTGCTTCCGCCGCGCCACCGTGGCTGCTACGTTCTCTTTTTCTGGAGGTAGTGACAGCGGTCTGTGTTCTACCCCTTGGCGGAACGGCGGACGGTAGCCCCCCCGCTTCGACACAGTGCGGGTCACAGTGGGAACCACGGCCACCACCTCCACTCGGGAAAGTGTGAGGAACGGGGTGACCCCCCCCCCTTCCACGCCCCAGACATGGAGCGCCCGTATTGCGGGGGGTTGGCCACACAACCGTGCGAATGGTGAATCTGTTGTGCTCAACCTTTGATACACCCGCGGGGATAACTAGTGTGTTGTTCAGTCCCCGTCATGATGTGCTAGGCCTGGCGAATGCGGCTTACATGCAGTACACGGGGCGGCAACCGCCGCCTCTGTCCTCCGCGCTACAGACACCGCCGTTGCCGCCGCAATCCTGTTAACCGCCGCCGCGCGTATAGCAGCAGCCGACACCTTCGCCGCACCCCCGCAAAAGAGCCGAAACAGTGGCTCTTGGCGCACCGACGTGTGCTTACGAGAATCGGGTCACCGCAGGGCCCCATGCAGTTTTCACTGTGTGTGGTTACTCGCACAGTGCTGACTACCCCTTCGTGGTGTCCCACTTGTGCGTGGGTCAGCGCAATGGGGTTCAAGATGGGCACCGCCCCGCACTCGTGGGGAAGCAGCGGTCGTCATGCGGAGCAGGTCGCCCGCCGTCTGCAGCCGCCTCCCCATGCCCATCTTTTCATTGACGCCCCTGTCGTCCTTGCACCCATATCGTTCCGACGCGGACCACCGCAATGACGTGGTGCGCCACCCGACCCCGAAGCAGTACAAAAAGCTGACGGAAGCAGACGAGGCGAGCGACGCGAGTGACGCAGTGCTTTCCCTTCGGCGTTCGAGAGATGTAGCGACGCTGTCGGCGTGCTTGCCGGCGCCGGCCGGCGACGCCGCGGTCGCTAGCGTGTGTCGACTTCAGAGCAGAAAACGCGCGCTGACAAATTTCGCCACAGGTGTCGCTGTACTTCGAAATTATTTTGTTGTGGTCATCCTGGTCTAGTCGCCTTAACACCCACGTTTTGGGGGTGTTTCAAAGCATTTGTACACTGTAAAATTCTTGATACCGTCTTCATGACAGCCTTCATTAACGTGATCCTGGCGCCGAGCACGCTACTCTCTGTTTCCACCTGTAGAGCCACCATCCAGGACGGTCTGCCTCTCCCGGGGTACCGAGGCCCCATCTCCCCACTCTAACCGCCTCGTTTGCAATAATGAGGGAGATGTCATGCAGGCACGTCGTCCGCGACTTCACTGCCCTCTCCGTGTGACGACCATCTGAGGCATGAACACCTGTTCTCCAGGCCAGTTCTCTCGCCTGCTGGGATGTCTCCCCTGTTGCCGTCCGGGATGGCACCTCTCCCTGGCTCTACACGCTTCCTTAATGTCCTGTCTAGCTCTTCTCTCCCCGCCACCGCGGACACTCCCCCCAGTGCCATCCGGGATAACCGCAATTCTCTCATGAACCATCCCATGGCGGTCAGAAACAACGGCTATGCACGGACCACCCTCTCCAATCGTCCCGGATGAATCCTCTCCCTGGCTCTACACGCTTCCTTAATGTCCTGTCTAGCTCTTCTCTCCCCGCCACCGCGGACACTCCCCCCAGTGCCATCCAGGATAACCGCAATGCTCTCATGAACCATCCCATGGCGGTCAGAAACAACGGCCATGCACGGACCACCCTCTCCAATCGTCCCGGATGAATCCTCTCCGACCGGCCGTCCATCCAGTTGCAGAGAGCCCCCGTCCCGGTACCCTCCTGCACGCCCAGGAGCCCCCTACAAAGCGCTCCCATCGGTAATGCGCACGTACGCTTCCCGCGTTGGATGCTGGAAAACGATGGGGCCAAGGGCTATAAGACTGTGGCCCAACGGCTGTCAAAACCTCATCGGAATCGACACAGCTTGACATTGGGTGGTGGTTCGTGTGCAGCAGTGGTCTATCATTGTACCGGTTTTTTCCCCTACGACTGACCAACATCCTGTGGGAGCCCCGCAGGTAGCCGTCCACGGGCACTTGAACGACAGCCGCCTCACGGAACGGCTCGCATCGCCGTCGACCAGCCTCATCGAGTCCACGTTGCGAAACTCCGCGCCGTCTTCCACGGCTGGTCCATGGTCAAAGAGCATGACATTGGCGGTTGCCTCGTCGTGGTGGGTGAACAGGCGGCGACATCCTACTCTTAGACGCCCGCTCTACTGGTTTCGACGCGCACCACCGCCGCCACGCAGGCTTCCTCCAAGAAGGGGGCGACCATCGCAACCTACGCGGCGACAGCTGCGTGCGACATGACAACATAATGTACTGGTGCAAGGCGCGAGCCGCTCTGACATCCACGGCGGCGGCTTCGACACTATTTGTCGCGGCCATGGGGCCAGCGATCTCCGCCGCGTTCTCGTGCGGAACGGGCCGCTCCATGGAAGACGGCTCCATCAGAGGCTGCCATGGCGCCGTCGGCAGCCGCACCGCCACGGCGGCCGCTCATCACCAGATCGGTGTAGCGTCGTGTCCGCCCATACCTACCGAAATGGACGGGTTCCTCTATCCGGCGGCGCAAGGACGCCCAGGACGGCGGCGGCAGCACAGGTGGCGCCCGGGACGGGGCAAACGCGTCGGACGCTGCCGACTGTCTTTTGCGACGCACAGTTGTCGGGACGCACCGGCCGTGGCGATCGCGTGCCAAGAACCCTTGTGGACGCACCGTCGCGGTCGCTGGCGCTATGGTAGCCCGAAGCTGGTGCGGTCACGCCAGGAGGCGCTTCTCCCGCAGGCCGTCGCACGCCGGCAAGAAGCTACCACCACGTTCCTCCGGCGGCTGTGGCTCGCCCGCTGCAGAAACAATTTGCAGCGGGGGTTGCGGTGCTGCAGCCCATCATTCCCGGCCATCGAAACAAGAAAGATCCTATTCCGGGCAAGCGGGCGCTTCGGCCATCTACCCACTACTGCCAGCACAGCTGAAGGAGCTAAAAAGGCCACCCTTTCGCGGCTCGGGCGGGTACGGCATGGCCGCAGCGGCGCGGCGCAGCCGACCGGGTGGATGTACCGCCGGTAGACAGCCTCCATACATCCCGCTGACTGGTCGCCATGTGCTCCCGCCGCGGCTGAGAAGCGGCGGCGGCTGTTGGAACTCCTTTGTTGACCCCTTGGGACAGTCGCAAGCTGGCTGCCGCGCACGAGCGCGGACGGGGCGGGGGTAAGAGCGGAGAGAGGCCGAGAGAAGTTCGCCCCCCCACTGTCGTCTCTAGCCCATCTGCTGTCACTGCCGCACCACGCTCGGTGGGTGGGACTACCGCAGCGTTGGCGTGAATCGTCGATGTTGGAGGTTGCAGTGGTGGTCTGGGCGATGCACGTCGCTAGCTTCCCGGCCGTCGCCAGAATACGGGAACATGGACCCCATTCGGCGACCGACGTTCAGTGGCGTATAACCTTCTGACCTTGGTTGGACCGGCGGCCGTCGCGACTTTTACGAGCGAGACGGCCGATAGATGCCCGCCACGGCTTGAAACTGGCTTGGTGCGGCTTCAGATCGTCCAGCGTGAGGGGCTCAACATCTCTATAGAGTCTCGTCAGATGCCATTTTTCGGTGTGATTCCTCGAACTTTTTTGGCGCAGGCCGTACAGAAGACCGTTCTCTATTGTTTATCTTGCCTATTCGCTTCGACGTTTTCCGGACAGCGACGAGCACCACATCGACTGATGGAATTCTGTCGTATTTTGGTCATGTTGTCAGTGGCGGCTCTCGTGCGGGGGAGTGCCGACTGCACGTCCCTCACGGAATGCCTTGTCAGCCGATGCGCGCGCGCTTTGCGGTCGACGCGTCGCCAACACTAGTCACCTGCGCGGCGCCGCCTTCCCTCCGCCACACCAACAACACTCGGTCTTGTCGTCAAGGCTCCCCACTGGCACGCGCCAGCGCGCTGTCCGTTTGTCTCCGCCTCCTTGGGAGAGTCTGGACTACGGACTGCCTCTACTCGAGCCGCGATGGAGCCATCCGCCCCGAGCTACTCGCGCACCTTCCGAGTTTGCAGCCCGCTTCCAAATCAAGATGATGACGCGGATGCTGTGTGGCTGCTTGCGGGCCCCGTGTACAACCCCGATGCGGTGGATGCCTCTCTGTTTCGCTTTATGGCGTACATGCACGGTCCGCGCTCGCTGACAAGCAGAGAGGCCTTTTCCAGGTGCCTGCCCCGCCTGCGCAGCGCGGGGGTGTTCGCCTCTGAGGCGGAATCCTGGCCGACAATGCAGCACTTGGCGAGCAAAGACAAGGCCCCGGACGACAGCGGTACCGACGACTCCTCCTGGGATGGAATTGAGGTAGGACAGCAGCTCCGCAAGGCCGACTACACCCGGATCATCCGCCGCGCCGCGGAGGCACAAAAACGCGCCAATCGCCTGCTGAAGCGAGGCCTCGTGACGCTGCTGTCGTGGGGTGCGGCTCACAACCACCCGTGGGTTAAGCAGGAGGAGCACACGAGGATCCGTCGCATCCAAGACAGGACGCTGGTCAAGTACAGAGCTGCGGATGGCGCTACGTGCGTCGAAGACCGGGAAGCGCTCGTCCGGGTGCTGAACCGGACGACCATGCAGCGCCTCAAGAAACTAATGGAGCGCCAGACGGTGCCAGTGGGCGCAGACGGCAAGGCGGGGAGGTCTATTCTCCAGCCCTTGCCGTTTGGCAAACGGAAGAAGAGGCGCCTGCTCGGGCGCAGATTGTATACCGCAACTGTGCGGGGCGCTGTGGACCGCCCCGACGGTGTGCCGCACGTGCTCCTGACGCTGGCGGTCGATGGCAGCGTGCGAATATGGAGGTACGAGCGCGGGACAGCCTCGGCTCGTACACGCAGGTACTCCACGGCGGACGGTGCGACCAAACGGCTCATCTCTCAGAGACGCGCAAGTACAAGAATGCCACGCGGACGCCGGCGGTACCCGTTGCTCACAATGACGAGCCCGATGGGACGCGCAAGGCCGCATTGACCCGGGCCATGCGCATTTTGAAGGGCACGTACCTCGAGGACGTTGACGGTGCCGGAGGCACGGAAGAGGTGGTGGCGGTGGGCTTTGACCCTGTCATAACGTTGCAGAAAGCCATCTCGTTTGGCTCCATTGCCGTCAACGCGGCGGACGTCGACGCAACGAAGAGCGCTTTGACGTTGGCGGCGGACGGGGGCCCAGTCAGACGGGCCACCATGACCGTGTTTACCCTCTCGCTGTCGGCTCCTTGGTTGCAGGGCGGGCGGACGCCTTTTCTTCCCGTACTATACCTTCTCTCCGGTGAGCAGACCATCCACGGCAGTGTCGGTTCCTATCTGAACAAGGAGCTGCACAGAGCTTTGCTGCATAGGTTCACAGTGCCGACGAGTCAACCAGGATCATCCACGGCTTCCATCTCGCCACCTGTTGGGGCGACGCCCCCTCCCCGACCATCACACCGCCCCGACGCAGACCCTGCCACGAGCTCCACCCCGCTCCCTCTCGGTGAGCTGCCGCCCGGCCTGTCTCCACACCACAGCGGCTCTACCCGGCCAGGCAGCACTCTCGGAAGCGCTAGCCAAGCACAAACCACGCGCGTCACTGCCAGCCAGCTGGACGGCAGTAAGGGCCAGAAGTTCTTCTGTCTGCCTGTCCTCGTCTACCTCGTGGGCGATTTTGCCATGCTGGCGCACATGTTGGGGCTGACAGGGGGTTCTGATGCCGCTCGCTGTCCTTACAAGTGGCCATGCCCATTGGCCCGGATCTTGTCACCAGCGGCGTGTGTGGGGCACATGGGCAAGCGCCGGACGGTAGGAACGTTGACAAGCGCGTGGGAGATGGCGGTGTGGACGCTCGCTCGGTGGACCGTCCTCTCCTCTCCACGCCTGGTACTGACGGCGGATACGGTAGTGGGTACCTTTGGCGATTGCGACGGGCGTGCACGCGTATTCCTGCCAGGGCCTGTTGCTGTGTGCTGCCGGACGGAGGGCTGCACAATGTACCGCGAGAAGGTCGCGGACGTGCTGCCATTCATTGCGGATACACCTATGTCGACCATGTGGAAGCGGTTGCGCCGACAGGTGGGGTGCATGCGTGGCTACCCAATCATCCGAGACGTTCCGTTTGTCGCCCAGGCTCCCGTGATGCACTGCACGGGAAAGATCCTCAAGTGCCTCATTTTTTTTCTTTTGGCCATGTTGACGAAGTCCCAGTCAGAGCTTGCCCGCGCTGCCATCTACGCATCGACAGGCAGAGCAAACATGGGAGGCCTCTACCTGCGAGAGTTCTGGCGGGTAGCAGCGCATGTCATTGCGTGTCCCGAGTTCCTGGGCGCGCCGGTTGACGGAGCGCTGATGGTGATGATGCAGTTGGCGGTTCTCCTGGCGGCGTGCTGGCGACGGGCTATCTCCTCCTGTCCCGAGGACGAGCGGGAGGCAGCCGCAGATACGCTGCAGCTAGTCGCGTCACTCCTCGGTGTCATCTACAAGACCTTAAAGCCATTGGACCCTGGTACAAAGAATGCGGGCGTCTTCAACCTCTACCTTCACGGCGCGCTCGCGCACGTGCGTGAAACGATCGGCGTGAACGGGTCCGGCACGAGCGTTATCTGTGACGACCACATTGAGGGCATGATAGCTGAGCTGAATGCCTACTTCAACACGAGGACGAACAACGTGTCGCGAGGCCAGTCACTCGTCAACATGCAGGCGCTCAGCACATTCAACAACGACAAGAAGCTGTCGCGAGTCAAGGCGGAGGCTGGCATCTACACGTCCGATGTTGTCGTGTTCTCTTGTTGGAGACGTCTCGGGGATGATGCCGACGACGAGCTCCAGGCCATTGTGGACTCCACCGCCGGGGGGGGGCATGTGACTGTCGACACTGATACCAACGCGGCATTGGCGGTTTTCTCGTTGCCATCCTCCCTCCTTCCGAAAGACCGACCGCCGTCGCTGTGCCAGGCTTTGAAAGAAGACGCCAGCGCGGAGGAGCGGTTTCGGGGGGAACTGCAACTCACGCAAGAGACCTTGCATGTGTGCCTGTGCGGCCAACTCACCGGCCGACCGACCAGCAGCTTGTTCAAGATGCTGACCGCCACAGCGGTGTCAGAAGTCACCCCAGACACAACAACATCTTCCGCCGCCGCCTACTCCCCTTCGGCGTCCAACTCTGTCTCGGCGGCCACTGCAAGTCCTACTATTTTGAGCACCCCCCTGTCTACAATGGTGAGGGCCCCTACCGCCCCGCCGACGGCAGCAGCCCCTCCCGCGGCGGAGCTGCACATCGACGGCCTCGAAGACGGTGGCGCTTCAGATGGCGACGTGTCTGAGTCAGACGTGGAAGATGCCGTCATTGAGCTGGACGCGGAGGGGATGGCGAGTGGCGACGTCCACGGCGTCCTCTTTGACTTCGTCGACCTTGTGGAGAGCGATGGTGAGGGGGGCGGCATGGACGACAATGTCAACACGGCGGACGCCGAGGTACCTGCTCCACTTCCCCCAGCCCTCTCTTGTTCTGAGCGCCTATGCTTCTTTCTCGGGCGAGACTCTGACGTGATGCCTTACATCCCCCCCACGGATATTTGTGCGCTGGTGTTTGACGGCGCGCCGTGTACAACGCATGACTCGGACTGTGACGCCGGGCACTCTGTGTCCGTGGGCGGAGAAGTTGCCATGCTCGACATCTTTTTGGCGAGGGCCGCGACACCCTCTTTCGCAAATTGGGCGGCCGGGTCAGGCTCTGTGATGTACGACTTGTGCGAGGCCGCCCGTGCCGTGAGGAGGCGTCTACTAGACTTGAACTCGGGCGGTAGCTGTGCCACTACTATGAGAGCGTGAGAGGCACGCGTCTTGTTTAAAGTTCTTCAGTTGAATTCCCTCGTTCGGCGCGACACAATATGCCCCAGCACCTGCAGAGTCCACTGTATCAAAGAGATTTACCTTAGAGATTCGTACAGGTTGAGGCATAAACGTGCTTGGCAGATCACAAACGCTGCCTTGAAGAACACGTTTTTTAACGGTGCGTCCCTATAGCTCGTGCTACCGTAGTCATCGATGATTCTCCGTCCTTCTCCCTTGCTATACTGGCTCCCCTCTGTCTCCTATGCACACGCACATCTTTTCTCGGACGGAGATCCATCTTCTCATCTAGATGCACATGTCACGTGAGAAAATCTGGGAAAATCTCTCTTGGCAGACGCTAAAGGGGGTTTGCAGATTTCCTGATCGTCCCAAAACACGCGAAAGCAGGCGTGCTTTTGACTACGGTTATGGGCCCGCTGCGCAGAGGTGCCCATGGTGGCGAATGTGTTCTCGGAAGACGTCCGCCACCTCGTCGGCCCACCGGGCCGCCAACATCAGATGATAGGGACCCCCGAGGGGCTCCCCCATAAGCTGACTCCCCTGGAGTGCCACCATCTGGGGCACCCGCGCGGCCATACCGCGGGGAACTTCAACGTGCTCCCACCACACTGGTGTGGTGGGATACAGGGCCTTGCGGCGTACCACAGGTACGTCGCGCACCTCACGCTGTTCATACAGCGTGAGAAGGTGGAGGGAGGTACGAGCCGTCCACTCCCCCAGCGCACCCGGCACGTAAAAGCCGCGGTCCATCTCCCCCAACTTAGGGGGAGACCCCGCGTAATACTCCCAGGAGATGTGGGGCCTGTCCCCCACCTCGGGAGGGATCTCCCGGACAGCCAAGTGCCTCAGCACTTGGCATACTCGCCAGTCCTCCCGACTGCGGAGAAAGGGGAAGTCTGTCACCGTCCCCTCGGGGACGGCGTAAAGAGTATCGTACATCCCCCTAATGGTCGTCCATATGGACGTCATCCGACGACTGTCGACCGCGTCAAAGCGCTGTTCGACAATCGACCCCCCTAGGGGGGCCCAAGGGTAACGCCCATACTTCTCGTCAACACCCGCGGGGGTCGGCCACGAGGCCGACAGGAGGTTGGAGAGGACGTCGTCGTCGATGTCCTCCTCGGGGCCCAAAAGGGCGCCTGCCCCCTCGGCCTCACGATCGACCGCCATGGCATCCGGAGCGTCGGGAGACGCAGAAGACGCCATCCCGCCTCCAGAGGCGGGGAACCGGGGAAGCTTAGGACGCCCCACCCCAGGGTGGGGTGCACGATTAGCTCGGAACGCGGGGAGAGCCCGGTCGCGCCCGACGGTGTCGTCCTCCCGGTGAGGACAAGGGTACCGCCATGAGAGTCAAGGCCCCCTGTCACCGCTGGCGGTGACCGCCTCATGGGACTGACCCGAGGCTGCCCCGGCTCGGTGAACCCGTCGGTCCCCCGCCGTGTGGCGCCTCGGAGAGATCCCCCAGGGTCACGCTGACAGGGAGTCACAGGGCAGGGTCTCCCCCTGGTCTAGGGAGGGGGTGGCGAGACACCGCCCCCGGTCCCGCGAGAAGCGGGCCCTGAGGTGGGGGATATGTGGGGGAAACCCTCTGTCAGGGGTGACACGGCCCCCGGCATGAGCCGGGGACGGGTCGTGACCAGTCACGTAACACCCCCCTAGGGGGGTAGCGTGGGACAGCCCCCTTGGGCGGGTGTCCAGGGAGCCTGAGGGCCACACACGAAACGACCCCTCTGGAGGGGCGCGAGGCGAGGAACACCCGATCGGGCCCCCCGGGAGGGGTCTGACACAGCCAAGGGAGACACACGTCTTCCCGAATCCGGGCCCTCTGGAGGGACCGGGAAGCTTGTGGAAGCTTCCACAATTCGAGCGTAAGCCGGACCGAGATATGATCTCGACCAGGGATAAAATCGCACCGGAATTCTATCCGGGAAAATTGAAAAATCTTGGGATATGTCCCGAGGTATTGGTTTTAAGTAAATCCTGAAATCTAGGAAGTCTTAGTGACTTTCCTGCTTCCGCCCGAGACAGGCGGGGGTCCTCTTCCAGTGGAAGGGTAGTCGGGGATGCTGGGCTGGGGCCGCTGGGGGCCCGGGCCTGGGACCGTGGCCCGTTGGGTACCGGTCCCCCCATGGTAGCGCCAGGGGGCCGGGATTGTGCACGTCCTGCGTCTTGTTTCTGAGGGTATATGAGTGTATGCTTTGGGGTCATCGTGCGTGTTCGAATAAATCAGCGTTGCGTTGGCGTTACTTCCGTCGTTTTGGTGCGCTTCGCGCCCGGTGATCCCGGCGTTCGCTTTGTATCTCTGGCGTAGCGCTCCGCATCCTGTGCTGGGTTTCCCGACGGGGTTATACCCCGTCGGCTGTGAGAGCAGGATCCACTACAGTCCCGTCTCCTCCCTAACATCCATGCGCACCCCCAGAACACATGCAGTGCCACACGTGGGTGCTCTATCGACAGCGCCACCGCGTATACGGCCACCAATGCGGATGATGGGGCATCCACCCGCATGTGGGGCGCCCACACGCATCGTCATTGGCGCGTGCCGCCTCCAAATGACTCGTAGGGACCAAATGACGAGCTCACGTGCGCTACATCGCTCAGCCCAGTCACTGGAGGGCGCCCACCACGCGTATTTGTACGGGGCACCAAGCGTGCTGACCGCGGCGTCACGGCCGTATGCAAGGATCAATGGGTGTCCGTCGGCGCTCGAGTCGTCTCCGGGGGGTCCAACATGTCCACCGCACCCGCCAGTATAGGGTGGTAGCACGTCGAACAGAGGCATCGGGGGGGCGCTGCCAAGGACGGTATGAGGCACCCCCCCCCCCCTCCCAGAGGGCGTGAGGGGCGGTTTTGAGAAAAACCAACTAAAAACACCCCACACATCGATAAATCAGTGAGAAATTTTCGGTAGCCCCGTTTACCCCTATTCCGCTTCTTTCGCGCCCCACGCCGGCCGACATGCAGCGTTTAGACGCATTTATGGTGCGCCAGTGGGAGCGAGCTAGCACGTGCGCGCGGTATGGGAGACGCTTTAGATGTGTACATGATTGTCCAACCGTTTGCTGTCCCAAAACCTCCACCACCGTCGACCCCACCCGCGGCCAACACATTCACGTGCACGCAAAGGCAAAACGGCAGCGTAAAAATCGTGCAGCCGACCATCCTCACCCTCACGTGCGGCGCTACACATTCTTGTCCGTCCGTCGAAGCGGGGGAAACCGCAACACGCGCGCTCCCGATGCCTACTACCCGCCGCTGGGCACCGTGCGCATGGACGGTCGTGGACCGATGCGATAGCCCGCACCCTCCTCTCGATACGTGGGGCGCCGCACAGCCACGGACATGCTCATAGTGTGTGTACGCCCCTCACAATCTCCTCCATCGGAAACGCTGCGACTCCTGCGTCCGCAGAGGTATCCGAGTCGGACTATGGGGCAGACGATGTACTTCCTGCAGCGCCTGTGGTGACTCCCGCTGGACACGCGGCAGAGGAAATCGGGGCTGGGGATACTGCGGCAGCGGCTGTAGCATATCTCCTTAATATTCGGATATTGGGCCCGGTAGCCCCCCTGACTGGTCAGTATTCACGTGGAGGATTGAACTGACTTGTGGCTTGCCCTTTGGGAGGTTACTTCCGTCTTGTATATCTGTCCTTTCTTTTATCGTCTATACTTTGGTGGTTATTCGATCCTTATGATCGCTCGGTCGATCGACCCCGCCCCTTTACCGTCTGATAATAAAAGCACCAGGGAACCGGGGTTCGCCGTCGTCGGCACCCCCGGCTCCCCATCGGATGTTGCACGAACAAAGGTTCTTCTTCCTCGCCTCTAAGGCGATAGCGTTCGCTTTATCGCGCGTCTACGGTCGGTCGCCATTTACTGGTTAGTTAACCAACGTCATTAATCCCACATTTGGTGGAGCAGCAGGGGATACTCTTGCCTGCCGCGTGCATCGTGCACGCGGTGCCCGAGAGCTGTCTCTTGTTGCCAAGTGGCACAGTGACGGGTATTGCACCCATTGGCTTGACGCGCGGGGCGCGTCTCCCACTTGTGTGTGCGCCACGACGCTGGGCGTCGTGGGTGGTGATCTCCAATTGGAGCGCGGGGCGCTTCTGTTGGCACTTTGCCGGTTGAGCAATGACCCCTGGTGGTGCCGACGGGCAACGTGGCAATGGGAAGGGTAAGGGCAACGCCCTGCCTTCCGACTACGTCCCGCCGGGAGGCGTTCGTACGAACACGCGAGACGCCAACACCCTAGGTGGTTCCCTCTCGGGATCACCTGCGTTGAACGCGGCGGCCTCTGGCCAACCGCTCAATGCGGAGAGCCTTAAGGCGGAGGTGGAGGCACTTCGTCTCCGTCTGACGGCCCAACAAGCGACTAACCGCTCGTTAGCGGAAGCCAACGACGAATTGATCGCAAGCGTGGAGGCTATGCGCCAGGAGGGCATCGAGTCCGATGCCCGGGCGACAAAGTCGCGTCGCAAGAC
>Ga0209093_1000205_pt1 | contig 29901 bp, 38 predicted proteins | sample SidtaG_4_FD_187450 | JGI IMG/M metagenome (GOLD analysis project Ga0209093, IMG submission 187450) | Marine algal microbial communities from Sidmouth, United Kingdom - Sidmouth_Male1 metaG (SPAdes) (version 2) | ecosystem: Host-associated > Algae > Red algae > Unclassified | place: Sidmouth...
GTTTCTCTTATATGTTGATTTTAGGTGAAATTCTCGATCGCGCTTTGGTATTTGTTGGTATTTAACTGAGTTTCTTCTTTTTATTAATTCTTAAAAGTATTGGTATATATAGGTTCTAGCCTTTGCACATATATGTTGCTTTTTGCTCTATCTGGGGATCGATACAAATTTCTGTTCTTTCTATCTCTTATATATTAAATATTTATATATCTACTTTATTTTATTAGTCTTCTTATAAATAATACTTATCTCTTATACCTTGATTTGCAGATTATTATAAGGGATAATATTCTTATAGCTAGGAAAATTCTCGTTTCAAATTCCTTCTTCTCTTCACTGTACCTTGCTTCTAGGTTTTATTTATGTTTGTTTCTCTTGCTTCTGCTATCGATGCTTTTGATGTCCTTACCGATCTTTATGTTTACGCTTCTATTGCATATATTCTTATCCTCTTGGTTAAGCAATTAATTCTCTCTTTTCTCGCTATAATTGATGAGTATCAAGCCGATAAATCTGATTTCTATCAGCAGGTCAAGAATCTTCTTAACCCCTCTACAGAATTGATTCTCGACCCTTTTATCGATATTCCTGCTTGCTCTTTGTCTCTTTCTTAGCTTGTCTTATATCTTTGTTTACACTCTCTTCAAAATTATGAATCTTAAATCTATCTCACATGGATTAGCTGGCGATATCTGCGCTATCGTTCTGTTGACCCTTCCTTTATCTCTAACTATTCTTGCTGCTGATAGTGGTAATAACGTCGTTTTTGAGACTTCTAATCGCATTTCTGTCCCTGTTGCCACTCAACAGTATTTAGACTTAATTAACGGTCATGTTTCCTCTGTCTCCACTAACCGCTTTTCTATTTCTCGCCGTCTCGATCGCCCTTCTCAAATTCTCTATCTCGATGTATTTGACCTTCACGGCTCTTTCTTGGGTACTAAAGTTCTTCTTCTCAATTAGTCAATAATCAATTACTCTCTAAATTTGTATTTGTCTTATATAAGTTTTACTACTTTTATAAGGCAAAGTAAAACTATCCCAGAACCAAATCACATATTACGATTGAGACAATTGACACTGTGAATTACTTTATAGAAATTTCTACTTATCATCGATTTACTAGTTCTACTCAAACCTTAGAAGACATCGAAAAACAAATTGAGAGCTTAGAAATTTGGGGAAAAGCTCCCAACAATGTCTATAAAAGTGATATTCCCAAAGTTAAGGCTTTTATAGGTAAATTACCAAAAGGGAAAAAAGGCATTGAATTTACTACCGATGTACCTCCCGATCCTAACACTCCTCCTTATTTAGCTACCTGGAGTGGCAATCGTCCTGGCGTTAAAACCCAGGATGAATACGCTAAACTAAAAGTATTGACTGTAAAAGCTTTTTTATCATGACTACATTATCCTCAGACTATGATTTAGCTCGTTCTGAAAAATCAACTCCAGAAATTAATTTGGTGGCTACAGTTAAATTCCCTCCAGAATATTTTACTCATTCCCATCAACTTGAGTTTATAGACGACAGTGATGATCTCGATTTTTTGGTTTATGCTTTTCTAGATCTACCAAGTGGTAACAGCATTTCTCTAGTTCGCCACCAAAATGCTCCTTACCCTGGCACAGAGATTTATCTTTCTCCTAATCTATCCAATCCTAGTCAAATTCTTTCCGAAGCTATTAGCTTTCTCCGTATCTCTCCTGATGACCTCGATTGGATTCATCCTCAGATTAGCTTAAGAGCTTCTATTTAAGCCTATTTTAAAGCAGAAGAATCTTATTTATACGCTTATTATTCATATCGATGCGATCGCTCTTATTACAGCTTCTTTAGCTGGATGAGAGCTTTTTTTCTCACTGTATTCACTTATATCCTTATAAAACTTTTTTTGGTTTTTCTCTTGACATTCTTATAAAGGTATTGCTATTATATAAGGGTAGAGCAAAGGAAAAAGCGAAACACGATTTTCAACTCTACAAATTAAAAGCCTTTGAAGCCGTTCGTAGCAGCAACAAAGGCGTATCCATTACCTTATTCGTAGTAAGACAATGATTAACAATATTCTAACTCAATCTATCGTTTTCGAGTTCGCTTTCTCTGTTTACAGTTCCGCTGATGACGACACTCAGACCTTAACTGCTGCCTTTTCTTCTTTCCCTTCAACCGAAGACTGGCAACAATGGTTATCTGGTTGGACAAGCTGTGGTTATTCTCTCAGCACTAAACCCGTTCTAATCCATACTCTTTAAGCATCTAACAAGCGATTGCCATCTGTTTGCGCGATCGCTCTTATACTTCCCTTCAATTATCAATTGCTAACCCTTATTTCTTCTCAGGTACACAACTATGATTCAGGCAATTATTTCCATTCTCAAAGCTACTGGTTTAAATGTTGAAACTGAAGATCGAAGCGGGATAAAACTTCGTGGCTTTTTCAAAAACCAATCGATTGTAATTTGTGCTGACCACTATCGTAAAGAAATCTTATTTCTCAGCACTTCCCTAAACGAACAACGCAATTACTCCTACGATGAGTTTTTTCTAAAATTCTGCTCCTAATTCTTCTCTCAAGCGATCGCACTCTGAATGGCGATCGCTCCCCCGTTTCAATTATCGATCGCTAATCCTCAGTCTCTTCAAATAGTAAACACAAATGACTACTTCTAAAACCAAAACTCAAACAGCAGCTACAAAAGTAACACCTCGCATCATCAACGTTACTGAATCTATCCCCGATATTACTGCTAATTTAGTGGTTGATTCAGAGCATTATTTATTGCCATCACCCCTCTTTGAAGGCGTTCTTTTTGAGGCTTTAAATGACTTAATCGACAGGTTTGCTCAAAATCCCCATCAATACTTAGAACCTCATCACCACCAAAAAATCGACCGTATTGCCCAAGAATATCTTCAATCTTAACTAATATTCTACTTCTATGCGATCGCCAATGATAAAGCGATCGCACCCTCCCTTCATTCTTTTCTCATACCTATCGTTTCAGGTACAAAACTATGTTCTCTCAGCCCAAGCTCAAATCTACTATTCCTGTCAGCACTTCTAAGGCTACCGTCTATACTGCTCGTGACTTCTCAGGCTATACTTTGCAGCATCTTAAAGCAATGTACCCTCATTCTTGGCAAGAGGCTGCACTTCACTTTGGTATTAATTCTAATGTCTCTACTGAGTCTGAAGTTAGCCAAATTAAACAAACTGCAATTGAACAACAAGTTTGGGACTTTTACCCTACTCCAAGTAGTGCGATCGCAAAATTACTTGATGTTGCTCAACTCGATCGCAAGCATTCTGTTCTAGAACCTTCTGCTGGTTGTGGCGATTTAGCTAGTGCGGTCGCTGGTTCTGGAGTCAATCAAATTGATTGTTTCGAGCTTAACCCTCTACTACAAAGAGCTTTGAAACTTCAAGGGTTTAATGTTTTAGGTGCTGATTTTCTTAAGTCTCAACCAAAACCGATTTACGATCGCATCTTGGCTAATCCTCCCTTTGGAAATAATGGTGTTTCTCGCCACACACAACACGCCTATCAATTTCTGAAACCTGGAGGCAAATTCGTCACCCTCGCCCATCATTATCAGCTTCAACCAAGTAGAAGCGATCTTAATTTCTTTAGCTGGCTCAAGTCGGTTCGGGCTAGTTTTCTCAATCTAGGTCATGCTTTTATCCATAGCGATCGCCCAACTTCTGTTCCCATACAGCTTATCGCCATCGATAAACCTGCTTAATTTTATTTATGAAAGAATCAAGATTCAATATTCTACTTTCAAGATTCTTGATTCTTTCATAATCCTCATTTTGAGTACAAAACTATGATTTCTAAAGACTCGAAGACTTCTCTCCACTTAATGCAGCTTCAACTCGATTTAGCCCAGGAGGAATTAAAACAGCTTCGTTCTTCTCGTCGTTCTCTTATACATTTTCTTTCTCCCCTCTTATTAGCTTTCTCTGTTTTATTGGTTTTTCCCCACACTACTGCCAACGCCATTAGTAGTTCTGTTTCTTCAGGGGAGGTTACAAATCATGCTTTCTAATTGCTCTCAGTGCCAGTATTTTGACCACCAACCAAACCACAAAAATGATATTCGCTGCGCTATTGCCCCCGCTTATACTTCTATGTGGCTCAAGCTTAAATCTCTCGATAAAGTAACTCTTAATTCTATTCCTGTTGATTCATGTCGCAATTTCGAGCTTAATCCAAGTCTAGAGAAAAAAGAGATCAATCTTCCTCTTACTTGGAAGCAGTGGCAACGATTGATCCGCGATTACGACCATCCTCAAAGTATCGAGAATGCTCTTGATAACAGAATTTTTGAGCATTCCTTATCTCTAACTATCGGTGATTGGCAGGCGATCGCTAATTCTTCCTGCGATTGCGAAGCTAGCCAAAGGCATCACCATCTAATTGCTATCTTGGCTCAACAGGGAATTGAACCTGACGAGTCTCGCTGGATCGAGGTCGATTCTTCTTGTATTGAGGCTATCCGTTTTGATCGCGCTCGATCTCTCCTCTATATCCGTTTTCATTCTCAATCCGTCTACGAATACAGCAATTTTAATTCTGAGCTTTTTCAAGATTTTCTTGATGCTGCCTCAAAAGGGAGTTTCTTTCATCTTCACATCAAAGACAAATTTCCTTTTTCTCTTTCCGCCTAATTTTCAAGAATCAAGAGTATTGAATCTTGATTCTTGAAAAGCTTTCATTTACTTAATACCATGTTCAATTCTTCTAGCTCCTACACTGAACCTATCGCCGATCTTCTACAGCTTCTCAATGATGCTCGCATTATTTCCTCTGGCAACCAAGAACGAGCTAAAGCGATCGCGCATGATTATCTCGAACAGCATTCTGACTTTATCTCGATTACTTGGGACATTGATGATGTTAAAGCAGTAGCCAGCGATCGCAATCTCCAGCTCACTAATGAACATTGTTTAGACGTTTTGGATTATATCGAATCTAACCATGATGCAAATATCGGTATTTCCTGGGATTCTATTCACTTTGCTCTTGATTCAATGGACTTTGATTAACTTCTGCCATCGACAAAAAAATGAACTTGGACAACATTGATTTTGATTCTGCTACTTACACCATCAATCAATCGGCTTCGCCGATTCGACATTCCTTCGGAATGGCGGAACGCAGAGAGCGTTCGGTTCTTATCTTCATTTCTCTGATGGGTTTTGGGGTCTTTATGACTTCGGCGAATCTCCCGATAATCCTGTCGTTCCTTACATCTTTTCTACTAGAAACGGATTAATCCTTTGGTATTTCCAGGACATGGGTTGGGATATTCCTCTTTACCCTCTTCATCTTTCTTGAGCCAACTACTAGCTAACAATAATCATCATCATGCCTAATTGGTGCAGCATAGCTAAAATTTTGTACGTAAAACATATACTTACAGCTTTTGATTTGTATAAATAAATAATTATATAAATCTAGGATTATTTATTTAAAGATTGCTTTAATTAACGGATTGTTTAGATAAATAGCTGTTAATAAAATTAAAACTATTAACAATTGATTTTCCAATTATTTAGAATTATAGACATTAGCGGTCATTGTTTTAATTCTTCTTTTGGTAGAAGATAGTTTTCGTTTTGCTAATCGTGAAGCTGCATCTTCAACAATAGAATGATGAGCCTTGGAAGTTAAAGCATGATGTACGGCTGCTTCGATAAAAGTGTCCCAACTAACCTCTTTATGATGAAATAAATATTCGTCTAACTGGTTCCGAACATTCACTTCTAGAGCTATAGATTTAGGTTTGGCTGTAGTCACCAAATCCAAATCATCACTTTCTTTTTTTGCTGCTGCTTTATTTGCTGGAGTGTCCAAAGCTGGAGAAGGCTGTTGAGAGAGATTAAATCCATCTTCCGACCGAGGAGGAACTTTTTTATCGGTCTTCTTTTTACTTAACTGATCGTATATATCGTCGGTCATACTAACTGTTCTGACTGTTCTAACTGTTCTAACTGCTCTAATTGCTCTGCTAATACATCGAAAGGATAAGAAAGCTCCCCAAAATCAATATCTTCTAAAGTGATATTTCGATTGACCGCTTTCTCTGGTTGAACTGATTCTACCCAAGGAGGTAAAAGTCGCTCTGGCTCAATTCTCGAAGATATCTGTTCTAATGCTTTTTTTCCTTCAATTGAACGATTCATACCGAACAAGCGATCGCGAAACGGTAATACTGCTAATAGTTTGGTGTTAATAATTTTAGAGTTATTCAAAGTTTCGATTGCATCGAGGGTTCGATCGAGACAAATCACACCTTTACTTTTCGTCTCTACAGGAACACAAACATAGTCAGAAGCTCCGATTCCCGTTTGGCAAAGTTGGCTTTTCTGAGGGGGAGTATCAATCAGACAGTAATCAAATTTGAACTCATTTTTTACTAAATCTAGCTGATTGCGTAATTTGACTATTCCAAATCCGCTAGAAGCTAGATAATCGTTGGCTATTTCTAGACCTTCATCACTGGGGATAATAAACAGATTTTTCACCGCTTCTACTGGATAAATACAGTCTGCAACGGAATTAAAATTTCCCTGAATAAATTCTAGGCAGCTAGGATCATCGCGATCCACATTTACTCTTAGGTAAGTAGATAAGTTGTGCTGAGGGTCTAAATCCACGACTAAAACTTTATGTCCTTTGGAAACTAGTTTCTTACCCAGAAAATAAATTAAAGTTGTTTTTCCTTGTCCTCCACTCAGACTGGTCGAAGTTATGGTTAGCAAAGTTCTTTAATCCATTTGTAAATTCCACTAAATACTAACCTAACTATTTATTTTGTCAATACTTTGTTTTTATATTTAAACATTAATTTACGTATCAGTTTAAATACTCAATTGTTTTATTCTTGATTTACTTAACTATTTATTTATATAAATCAAAAGCTTAATAGTTTTCTCTATATAGATTCTCTATCTGCTGTGAATCAAATGCGCGAGCGCGCTTTGGTTTTTGATGTGGCGATCATGGTTATTAAAAAGATGCTATAGGAGAGAAGATCGAACAGCATTTGGCAGACCATGAGATGAATCTTAATTGAAACCTCAGTCGTAAAGATGATGAAGGTAATGAGTATCTTACTATCAATCATGAATGCGGTATCAGTTATCACAAAATTACTCTCGTAGGGTAAAGTAAGTTTTCTCGTAAAAAGATTTTATTTAATTTAATATTAGTGCTAGATAATCATCTCGAAAATGGCGCAGGGTACTAAGAACTGGATTTGGTGCTGATTGCCCTAAACCACATAGGCTTGTGTATTTGACCATATCGCATAACTCTTCTAGTTGCTCCAAGTCTGCTAAAGATGATTTTCCCTCACGTATTTTAGTTAGTAGTTGATATAGTTGAACTGTACCCGCACGACAGGGAATACATTTACCACAGGATTCATCCATACAAAACTCCATGAAGAATCTTGCCACATCTACCATGTTGGTAGTTTCATCCATCACGATCGCTCCGCCAGAACCCATAATCGATCCAAGCTGGGCTAGAGACTCATAATCTACAGGAGTGTTAAACATCTCCGCAGGGATACAGCCACCAGAAGGACCTCCCGTTTGTACCGCTTTAGCCTTTTTACCATCAGGAACACCATCGCCCATTTCTGCTACTATTTGCTGCAAAGTTGTACCCATTGGCACTTCAATTAAGCCCGTGTTATTGACTTTTCCAGCAAGAGAAAAAACTTTTGTCCCCTTACTTTTTTCCGTACCGATATTAGCAAACCAGTCTGCACCTTTACGGATAATCGTCGAGACATTGGCAAAGGTTTCAACGTTGTTGATTAAAGTAGGACAACCCCATAAACCAGATTCAGCAGGATAGGGAGGACGAGGACGAGGAATGCCTCGCTTGCCTTCAATTGATGCCATCAAAGCAGTCTCTTCCCCACAAACAAATGCTCCTGCACCAATACGAATATCGATCTTAAAATCAAAGGTCGATTCAAAGATCTGACTTCCCAGCAAACCTAATCTTTTAGCCTGTCGGATCGCAGTTTGCAAATGATTAATCGCTAAGGGATATTCACCTCTAACGTAGATATAGCCCTGGCTTGCTCCTACAGCATAAGCTGCGATCGCCATACCTTCAATAACGCGATGGGGGTCACTTTCCAATACGCTGCGATCCATAAACGCCCCTGGATCTCCTTCATCGGCATTGCAGATAACGAATGTACGTTCATTCTGTTCTTTAGCTACCGTTGCCCATTTCAAGCCTGTCGGATATCCCGCACCACCTCGACCCCTTAAACCACTACGAGAAATGGTTTCTATTACCAATTCGGGAGTCATTTCTCGCAAAACTTGATGTAGCCCAAGATAGCCATCCGCAGCAATATACTCTTCTATTTTTTCGGGGTCGATTTTGCCACTATTTTCTAAGACAACTTTTAACTGTTTGGTAAAAAAAGGATGCTTGTCTGGCTGATAGCTAGATGGGGATAGGGATTGAGAATTTTCGCTTCTAGAAACATTAGAAATAAAGTTTACAATTTCGGATGCGTTCTCGGTTGTGACGCGATCATACAAAGTGCCAGCAGGATCGACTCTAACCAAAGGTCCTTTACTACACAAACCCATGCAGCCAACACCTGCAACATCTACTTTTCCACCCAAACCAGCCTTGTTAACTGCTTCTTCTAAATGCTCTTTAACTTCTAATGCATTTGCCGATAGGCATCCACCTACAGTACAGCAGCGAATGCAAGTTTTATTTTGTTTCTGATGTTCTCTAGTAGCAATTTCTTTTAATTCTTCAAGATCCATAATGCAAACATTCCTCAACGCGATGAATAGCAGATTCAGTAGTTTGATGACCTTCTACGTTGCCATCAACCACTACCGCAGGAGCAATTCCACAAGCACCCAAACATCTAGCAGTTACTAAAGATAATTGATTATTAGAAGTGGTTTCTCCTGCTTTGACTTGATATTTCCCTTCCAAAGTAGCCAACAAATTTGCTGCGCCTTTAACATAGCAAGCCGTCCCCATACAGACTACGCAGGTATGCGCTCCTTTTTGTTTTAAAGAGAAAAAATGATAAAAAGTAGCCACACCATACACGCGACTGGGGGGAAGCTTAAGACTGTGGGCAATGTAAAGCAGAAGATCTTCTTCTAAATAGCCAAATAATTCTTGTGCCTGATGTAGCACTTCAATTAGAGCATCGGGGGAATATTGATAGCGTTTCATCGTTGCTGTCAACATCCGAAATCGCTTATCGCTACTGGGGTGTGTTTTAACAGTTTCTTTGGTAATGGACATTTTGAAGAGTTAGTTCCTAAAAGGATACCGCTACGTGACCAGAGGGAATGCTTTAGTGCATATTGTTAGTTGCCGTTGTCCCCGAATGGGGATTAGTCCTATTAGATTCTTTTGCTATCTTTGACCGCTACGTCTTTGTCCACGCCACATAGGAATGCCATTTTCATCTCGAAGCACGAGGGTTTTGTCTCCCTTTATAATTTCACGAGCGATTATTGCCTCTTCTCCATCAACCTTAATTCTCGAACCCTTAATAGTAAGATTGTCTTGTGGTGAAATTTCAAACTCTTGCTCTGCTAAGTACCAAGATGGTGCTACGTGTATTTCAATTGTTTCTTTGTTTGTGTTGACCATAAGATGTGTACCTTGAAAATTTCCTCTCCGAGATGGATTAGCGTCTACGCTAATTACTTTCCCATCTAAGGTTTCAACTTTACCCCCGTCAAAGTTGATGTATCGACCCCGACGACCATTAGACCAGTTTTCTTGGCAACAATAGGGATACTCAGAATCGTCTATGGGTTCTTCGGCAAATAGTGGGGCAACTGCTAAGAATAAACCGATCACAACTACAATAAAAACTTGCCATGTTCGTTTAGTATTCATTTATTAATACCTCCGTTGTTAAAAAAATTGAGGTGTAGAAGTCGAATGACTATCCCAATCGTTTTTCTAATTCCAAATTAAAGAAATAAGCTGAAGATTTTGTGAGGAGAACCGAGGCAATTAGGTACTATCAATGCTCGATCAAACAATCGCCAAAACCATTTCCGATCTATTTCCCTTTTGGTCAGAACTAGATTCTGACACTAAGACAGATTTTTTAAACCAGAGTCAACACATCCACTTGTCTACCGATCACTTTATCTGTTTAGAAGGAGATGTGTGCCATCATTTGCCCTTAGTAATTCTCGGAAGTGTTCGGGTGTATAAGATAGGCGAAAGTGGTAGAGAAATTACGCTCTATCATTTAGAGCAAGGTGATAGCTGTATCATGACGGCTTCTTGTATTATTAGCCAGAAAGTATTTCCTGCGTTTGCCGTCACCGAAACTAAAGTTGAGGCGATTATCGTTCCCGCAAATAGTTTGAGAGAATGGGTCAAACATAACCCTGTATGGCAAGCGTATATTTTTGGACTGCTTTCCCAACGGTTAGGCAATGTAATTGAAGTCATTGAAGAAGTGACTTTTCGGCGGTTGGACTGCCGAATTGCGACCTATCTTTTGCATGAGGCTGACCCCACGCTTCATACTCTAACAATTACACATGAAGCGATCGCTAATGAATTGGGCAGTTCCAGAGAGGTAGTTAGTCGTATTCTCAAAACTTTTGAAAAACAAGGAATATTATCTCTCTCCAGAGGCAAGATAAAAATAGGCAACTGGAAAGAACTGGAGAAGATTGTCCAATATTGATTGTGTGACTTAATCACAGAACTAACAAAGACAAATTAACTATTATTTTTTATAGACAGCAAACAACTGTAATTAGGCTTTTTTAGTTAGATCGAAAAACTGCTAGTCGTGATTACTTTTCAAAAGAGCTTTTTAAATTCAGAGGTTAAAACTCATGGAAAATGTTCATCCTTTAGAATCCCCTTCGATGTCTCGCCGACAGCTATTAAACTTCTTTACTGGGGCTGTTGTCGCTGCTACAGCTAGTGCGGCACTCTATCCTGCTGCAAAATTCTTTGTTCCCCCAGCCGAAGGTAATAGTGACGATTCGATGATTGCCAAAGACAGCTTGGGAAATCCAATTCCAGCCAGTCAGATTTTAGCCAAACCAAAAGTAACTCGTGCTTTAGTGGCAGGACTAGCAGGAGAACCAACATACCTGACAATTCTAGAGGACGGGATGTTAGACAAAACTGGCATTGTCGATAACTGTACCCATCTTGGCTGTACCTTCCCTTGGAACGAAAATGACAATCAATTTCAATGTCCCTGTCATGGTTCTCGCTATGCTGCCGATGGTTCTGTAGTTAAAGGTCCTGCTCCTTTGCCGTTAAAGTTAGTTAAAGTCAAAGTGGAAAAGGATACTATTTTGATTTCACCTTGGACACAAACCGATCCGCGTACAGGAAATAAACCCTGGTGGATCTAATAAACGACTAACAACTAATATGCACTCTTTGCATTAGTTGCGGACAAGTCCTTACTTTCAGTCTCGTAGCGGTATCCGTGATAGACAACTAACCATCTTCACAAGTTCCTCAAATTATTAACCTACAAAGTAACTATCAACTTCAAAGCATTACTAGACAGATGCAATGAGGCAATAGTTAGGAGGAACTAGAACTAATGGTCGCAACAGCAGATCGTAACAGCCAAACTCAACAAGATAAAGAACAAGCTCTGGTTCTCTGGTTTGAAGATGTCGGAATGAATGATGTCTCTCTAGTAGGTGGTAAAAACGCCTCGCTAGGAGAAATGATTCAGCAGCTAACGCCGAAGGGAATCAATGTACCTGGAGGTTTTGCTACGACGGCATATGCCTATCGCTACTTTATTAAACAGGCAGGATTAGAACCAAAGCTGCGCCAGCTATTTGCCGATTTAGATGTCGAAAGTTTAAGTAATTTGCGATCGCGTGGCAGACAAGCTAGGGCATTAATCCTTAATACTCCTTTTCCTACTGAATTAGACATCGCAATTATTGAAGCTTACGACCGACTTTGCCAACAACATAGTATCGATTTCTCCTATTGCGAACAGTTTGAAGAGGAAGAAAAAGAAGTGTGCAAAAAGTATACCTACGACGTCGATGTGGCAGTGCGTTCTTCTGCCACGGCTGAAGATTTACCCGATGCTAGTTTTGCAGGACAACAGGAAACCTATCTCAACGTCCACGATATCCAGTGTGTCTTAGAAGCTTGTCACAAATGCTTTGCATCCCTATTTACCGACCGTGCAATTTCTTACCGTACTATTAAAGGCTTCGATCATTTTGATGTGGCTCTTTCGGTAGGCGTTCAAAAAATGGTGCGATCAGATTTAGCAACTTCTGGAGTCATGTTCTCCATCGATACGGAAACAGGTTTTAAAGATGCGGCATTAATTACTGCTGCTTATGGCTTGGGAGAAAACGTGGTTCAGGGGGCAGTCAATCCTGATGAATATATTGTCTTCAAACCTACTCTAAACCAAGGCTTTAAACCTATTCTCGATAAACGTCTTGGTAGTAAGGAAATCAAGATGGTGTATGACGTAGGGGGTAGTAAGTTAACCAAAAACGTCCCCACAAGCCATTTAGAAAGAGTTGAATATGCCATTAACGATGCTGAAATTCTGCAATTAGCTAAATGGGCTTGTCAGATTGAAGATCATTACTCCCAAGTGCGGGGTACATACACCCCAATGGATATCGAATGGGCAAAAGACGGACTGACAGGAGAACTATACATCGTACAAGCTCGCCCTGAAACCGTTCAGTCTCAGAAAACAGCCAATGTCTTACAGACATACAAATTGGATGCTGTAGGAGATAATATCCTCACTACAGGTAGATCGGTAGGTGAAAAAATTGGTGCGGGTGTTGCCAGAGTTATTCTGGAGGTAACCGATATCGATCGATTCCAACCAGGGGAAGTATTAGTTACCAACAAAACCGATCCTGACTGGGAACCCATTATGAAACAGGCTAGTGCGATCGTTACTAACCAAGGTGGTAGAACCTGTCATGCTGCTATTATTGCTCGCGAAATGGGTATTCCTGCGATCGTCGGCTGTAATAATGCCACCAGCAGTATCCAAACAGGTCAAGATGTCACCGTCTCCTGCGCCGAAGGAGAACAGGGCAAAGTTTATGCAGGTTCAATTTCCTTTACCGTAGAGTCAATCGAGCTAGATAATTTACCTGAAACTAAAACTAAAATTTTAATGAACGTAGGCGATCCCGAATCAGCTTTTGGTCTATCAGCACTACCCTGTGATGGTGTCGGTTTAGCAAGACTTGAGTTCATCATAGCCAATCATATTAAAGTCCATCCTTTAGCTTTACTCAAGTTTGACGAGTTAAAAGATGGTGCGGAAAAAATGGCTGTTGCTCGTCAAACTATTCACTATCCCCATAAACCCGATTTCTTTGTCGATAAACTGTCGCGAGGCATCGCTACTATTGCAGCAGCATTCTATCCTAAACCTGTAATTGTCAGGATGTCGGACTTCAAAAGTAATGAATATGCCAATTTGCTAGGTGGAAAACAGTTTGAACCAAAAGAAGAAAATCCCATGCTGGGTTGGCGCGGTGCAAGTCGCTATTACGACCCCAAATATCGCGAAGCCTTTGCCTTAGAATGTCAGGCATTTAAACGAGTCCGCGACGATATGGGTCTAACTAACGTCATTCCCATGATTCCCTTCTGTCGTACTCCCGATGAAGGACGCAAAGTAATAGCAGAAATGGCAAGCCACGGATTAGTAAAAGGCGAAAACGGTTTACAAGTATACGTTATGTGCGAACTACCGAGTAACGTCATGTTGGCTGCCGAATTTGCTGAAGTGTTTGACGGTTTCTCTATCGGTTCAAATGACCTGACTCAGCTAACTTTAGGTTTAGATCGCGATTCATCTCTAGTGGCCCACCTATTTGACGAACGAAATCCTGCTGTAGAAGCTATTTTAACCATGGCAATTGGTGTAGCCAAACTAAAACATCGCAAAATAGGCATTTGTGGTCAAGCACCGAGCGATTATCCAGAATTTGCCGAATTGCTGGTTAAAGAAGGTATAGACTCAATCAGTCTCAATCCCGACACGGTGCTAAAAACGAGACTTCATATTGCTGAAGTTGAAGCAAATCTCAATTAGACAAAAACCAATTATTTCGTGGGCGAGCGACTGTTCGCCCCTACCCAAACATGATTAATAAAATTCTCATCGCCGTAGATCGTTCCCAGAACAATAAACTGGTCTTTGATACGGCTGTATCTTTGGCTAAAACTACAGGTGCAGACTTAATGTTGCTGCACATCCTATCTAAAAAAGAGTCAGAGCATCCCATCGCACCTACTTACACCTACTATCCGATAGTAGAGAATATGAACTACGAAACATATCAACAAGAATATGCCAAATATGTAGAGCATGGACTGCAATTTCTTAAAAATCTTACTGAAGAGGCAACAGCAGCAGGGGTATCAACTGAATACACTCAATTAGCTGGCAATCCTGGACGCTTAATTTGCGAACTTGCAAATAATTGGTCTGCGGACTTAATTATCGTTGGTAGTCGGGGGCTTAAAGGCATCAAAGAAATGTTTCTTGGTAGCGTCAGTAATTACGTCACCCACCACGCTCCTTGTTCAGTGCTGATTGTACGCCATCCTATTGATGCTAAATCTGAACTAATATCTTCAGAATCAGACAAAGAAAATAGCGAACTCCTGACTCCATAAAGAGGTATCCGTCATGATATACAAAATTTTAGTAGCACTAGACTATTCTGAAACTAGTAAATCTGTCTTTAATTCAGCATTGTCTTTAGCTAAAACCACAGGTGCAGAATTGATGATAATGCACATTCTGGGTGAAGACGGACCCAACTATCCCGTAATTCCCAGCTATACATATTATCCAGTTTTGGACGACTACGATTTCAACCTATATCGTAAAAAATATGAGGACTATCAACAAAAAGGAATCAAATTTCTACAGCAAAGAGACAAAGAAGCAAAAGCTGCAGGGATTTATAGCGAATTTATTCAACTAACTGGCAATCCTGGAAGAGAAATATGCAAGTTAGCGAATACTTGGTCTGCGGATTTAATTCTGATTGGAAGTAGAGGACTTAAAGGCATCAAAGAAATGTTTCTTGGCAGCGTCAGCAATTACGTTACCCATCACGCGCCTTGTTCGGTGCTAATTATTCGTCAGCCTATAGATACTGAATTACACCAGATATCTTCTGAAGGAGAAATAAACCAGCAAAAACCAGTAGCCAGTAACTCATAACTCTATTAAAAGGTGACGTAAATGATCGACAAAATACTAGCAACAATAGACAACTCTCCAAGAAGCCAAGCTGTTTTTAAAACAGCAGTATCTTTGGCTCAAGCTACGGGAGCAAAGTTGATGCTATTACATATTCTCTCAGAAGAAGATGTTGACTACCCAATACTACCTACCTACGCTTATTACGCTGTTTTAAAAGGGAAAGACGACAGTATATTTCACAAAGCATTTAATGAATACGAACAAAGAGAAGAAGAATTTCTGCGTAATCTCACTAAAAAAGCGATCGCCCTGGGAATAGACACAGAATACGCTCAGTTAAGCGGTATTCCTGGGTGGACAATTTGTGAAATAGCAAGCAAATGGTCGGCAGATTTAATTCTGGTGGGAAGTCGCGGACTCAAAGGTATGAAAGAAATGTTTGTTGGTAGCGTGAGTAATTATGTAACCCACCATGCCCCCTGTTCGGTTTTGATTGTCCGTACTGATACAGATTCAGTGTCTTATACAGTCGATCCGCTATCCGAAGAGTCAGCAGAGACAGACACTCATCGAAGTCACAAAGGGCTTACCCGCATGTAGTCAGAAGTCAGAAGTCAGAATTAATTGGTAAGTAATGTTCGTCGATATCTAGTTTGCTGACTAAGTAAATGATTAATAGAGGTTGAGTAAGATGTTTAACAAGATATTAGTGGCAATTGACCACTCAGCAGGCAGCAAACAAGTATTTGAGAAAGCCTTATCCATCGCCAAAGCTGATGGCGCAAGTATGATTTTACTGCACGTATTGTCAGTTGAGGAAGGAGGTAGTCCCCCTATGTCTCGCTATCTTGTACAGCATAAAAATCACTGTATTCATGTAGATCCTAAAATTATGCGTCTGGCAAATGAAGCAGATGAGCGAGAATGGTCGGAATTTAAACAAAAAGGAATCGAGTTACTACGTTCCTTTAGTAAAAAAGCGATCGCAGCAGGAGTACAGACTGAATCTACTCAGATTACAGGGCAGCCTAGTTCGACAATCTGTGAATTTGCTCAATCCTGTCATGCTGATGTAATCGTCATTGGCAGACGAGGGCTTTCGGGCTTGCAAGAGGTGTTTTTGGGTAGCGTCAGCAATTATGTTGTGCATCATGCGCCCTGCTCGATCTTACTGGTTCAAACCCCTATTTTAGAAGAGTCAAAATCACCTAATAGTGTTGAAACGACAGTATACGCCCAAGCTTAATCTCAGAAATACAGGAGAATTATTATGGCTGTTAAACTCATAACCCATAAACCAGACCACATAATCGGCTTAGAAATCGATGGTTGGATTGATGCTGAAGACATCGATCGCATTGTCAAAATAGTCGAACCTAGAATTAATTCTGGCGAGAAGCTAAAAGTTTATGCCGAAGTTAACAACTGGTCTGGGATGTCTTTAGGGGCATTTGTCAAAGACCTCAGATTTAGCTTACAGCACGTTAAAGATTTTGAGAAAGAAGCAATTGTCAGCGATAAAAAATGGCTTGAAGCTTTAGCTGCATTGGGCAACACGCTATTTTCTGGTATTGAAGTCAAGCATTTTACCCCAGATGAGAAAGATAATGCTCTGGAATGGTTGGAAGTTTGTTAGTCCTAAAGAATACCCTAAAGGGTTCAGCAGTTTCACAGAGCCTAACGGCTCAGAGCGTCGCTAGATGCGACTTGGCTGCTACCGCAGCCTGTAGCGGGGGAACCCCGCCAACGAACTGCTTCACCGCTACGCATATGGTTAGTTATTGGTGGTTAGTTGAGCTATGGAATCGGTCAAAAGTCTGGTCATAGGTTACGGTAATAGCTTGAGAAGCGATGACGGTATTGGTGCGTGTGTAGCCAAAGTTGTTAATAACTGGAATTTACCGCAAGTACGATCGCTCTGTGAATATCAGCTAACTCCAGAACTAGCAGCAGAATTGGCTCAGGTAGATTTGGCTATCTTTGTTGATGCTTGTCAAACTGCCGACAAAAATGCTGTAGAGTTACTCCCTATTAAGCCATCAAACGCGATCGAGTTTAAAAGCCACTTCAGCAATCCTGAAGCTCTACTTAGTCTTACTCAAGCCCTGTTCGGCAATTGCCCCCGCGCTTGGTTGGTTATAGTGCCTGGAACAAATTTTGAGTTGGGCGATCGCCTTTCGCCGATGGCAAAGCTGGGAATAGAGCAAGCGTTGAAGCGGATTAGAGGGTTGCTGGAAGAAAACACACGGGCAGAATTGATATGCACGAAGTCAGTATGATGCAAAATACACTGGATATTGCGATCGCTCAAGCTAAACAAAATAATGCAACAAAAATTGATCGCCTGACCATGAATATCGGCGAGTTATCAGGTGTTGTGACTGAAGCCTTAGAGTTTGCCTTTGAAGTTTTGGTTCAAGACACTATCGCCGAGAATGCCGAGTTAGAAATTAAGACTATTTCTGTAGTTTGCCACTGTAAAAAGTGCGATCGTACTTTTCAGCCAGAAGCTTATATTTATCAATGTCCTAATTGCAAGCAGATAAGTAGTGATGTGATTTCTGGTAGAGAGTTGGAACTAGCTTCATTAGTAATTAGTTAAAACCTAACGAGCGATACAGGATTGAAAACAAGATGTGTATGGACTGTGGTTGTAGCATAGCTGGTAATGTTGAACTCAAAACTCACGATCGCAAAATTGAGATAAATAGAGGGATTCTGAGTAAAAACGATCGCCTTGCAGAACAAAACCGTAATCTTTTTAAAAAGCAAGAGTTGTTAGTTGTTAATCTGCTTTCTTCTCCTGGTTCGGGCAAAACTGCGTCGATCACGAGAATGCAAATCGAACAATTGAAACAAAAATCCGACTTTAGATTTAAGATTGGTGTAATTGTAGGCGATCTAGCTACTGATAATGACGCTAGGCGACTCCGAAGTAAAAACATCCCAGCAGTTCAGATTACCACTGGGAATGCCTGCCATTTAGAAGCAAACATGGTGGCAAAGGCTGCTCACAAGCTCGACCAGAATAATCTCGATCTATTAATTATTGAAAATGTGGGTAATTTGGTTTGTCCTGCTGCTTATGATTTGGGAGAAGACTTGAGAATAGTTCTGCTTTCGGTGACAGAGGGCGAAGATAAACCCTTAAAATATCCGACTATATTTAAATCTGCTCAAATAGTCATTATCAACAAAATTGATTTGGCTCAAGCAGTGGAATTCGATCGAGATATAGCGATCGCTAATATTCAGAAAATTGCTCCTCAAGCCCAAATTTTTGAAATTTCGGCAAAAACAGGACAGGGAGTTGATTCGCTCTTGGTTTTCCTGTTTTCGATGCTGAAGATTAAAACTTTAACTCAATCGGTTTACAGCTCATCAAAATAGACTATATGTTCGACAAAATTTTCACCTCTAATTCTGAAACCGAACAAACCAATATTCTTCGCCCCCGAAAAGGAGTCATTATTGGTTTGGGACAAGTGGGATTAGCCTGTGCTTATTCCTTGCTGATTCAAGACTGTTTTGATGAACTAGTCCTTCAAGATCTCGATCTTCAAAAAGTTGAAGGGGAAGTGATGGATTTGGTTCACGGAATGTCTTTAATCGCGCCTACAGATTTGGTAGCTGGAACAGTAGCAGATGCGGGAAAAGATGCTGATATTGTCATTATTACGGCAGGCGCAGCGCAAAAACCAGGAGAAACTCGTCTCGATTTATTAGGACGTAACGTTAGTATTTATCAAAGTATCTTGACTGATGTAGTTAGATACTGCCCCAATGCCATTCTCTTAATTGTTACCAATCCTGTAGACATCATGACCTATGCTGCTCTTAAGATTTCTGGCTTTCCCAGTTCGAGGGTTATCGGTTCGGGAACGGTACTAGATACTTCTCGGTTTCGTTCATTACTAGCGAGCAAATTAAACATCGATCCCCGCAGCGTTCATGCTTATATTATTGGCGAACATGGTGATAGTGAAGTTCCCGTCTGGAGTACGGCAAATGTAGCTGGTCGAAAATTACTGGCAGCAGACTGGGAAAATCTGGCAAAAAGCGATCGCGAGGAATTAACTAACATATTCGATCGCGTCAGGAATGCTGCTTATGACATTATTCAGCGTAAAGGCTATACTTCCTATGCTATAGGACTAGTTGTAACCGATATTGTCAGGGCGATTTTACGCAGTCAGGAGCGAGTTCTTACCGTTAGCGGTTTAGTTACAGGGCTATACGGGATCGATAATGTGTGTTTGGGTTTACCGAGAGTAATTAATGAAAAAGGTATACTCAAAACAGTTAATTTAGATTTAAATCCCAGAGAAGAAAAGCAGCTTCATCATTCGGCTCAAGTTCTCCAAGAAGTTTTTAATAATTTGAATTTGTAAACCTTTCACAGATTCAGCAAACCACATTAGTTCTACTCTATTCAATCAAAATAACTATGGTATCTACTTCCTTTTCTCAAGATTCAGTAGCAACAAAGGTTTTAACCACAGAAGAATTAATCAAAATAGATGCCTATTGGCGTGCCTGTAACTATCTGGCGGTAGGCATGATTTATCTGCGAGATAATCCTCTGTTGAAAGAACCTCTGAAAGCCGAACACATCAAACAGAGATTACTAGGACATTGGGGATCGTCTCCTGCTCTCAGTTTCACCTATATTCACCTCAATCGCTTAATCAAAAAGTACGATCTCAATTCTATCTTCCTGGCAGGACCAGGACACGGTGCGCCTGGAGTACTAGGACCTGTTTATCTTGAAGGAACTTATTCCGAAGTTTATCCCGATAAGAGTGAAGATGAAGCGGGAATGCAAAAGTTTTTTAAGCAATTCTCTTTTCCTGGCTATATCGGCAGTCACTGCACCCCCGAAACTCCTGGCTCAATTCATGAAGGTGGTGAACTAGGCTACAGCGTCTCTCACGCTTTCGGTGCAGCTTATGACAATCCCGATTTAATAGTTGCTTGTGTAGTAGGAGATGGAGAAGCAGAAACAGGTCCTTTAGCAACTGCCTGGCATTCTAATAAGTTCCTCAATCCCATCCGTGATGGTGCAGTATTGCCGATACTTAATCTTAATGGTTACAAAATTGCTAATCCAACGATTCTGGCTCGCATTAGTGAAGAAGAGCTAACTAAATTGTTTGAAGGTTATGGCTATACTCCCTATATTGTTGAGGGTTCAGACCCCGAAACCATGCACCAAAGAATGGCGGGAGTTATGGAAGAATGCGTTGTCAAGATTCGGGAATATCAACAAGAAGCCCGCAGTCAAAACAAAGCTTTTCGTCCTAAGTGGCCCATGATTATTCTTCGCACCCCCAAAGGCTGGACGGGTCCAACCGAAGTGGACGGACATAAAGTAGAAGGATTCTGGCGATCGCATCAAGTACCAATGGGCGGAATGCATTCTAATCCCGAACACGTAAAGCTTCTCGAACAGTGGATGAAGGGCTACAAGCCAGAGGAATTATTTGATGAGCATGGTAAGTTAATTCCTGAGTTAAAGGAATTAGCACCCCTTGGAATTAAGCGCATGAGTGCCAACCCTGTAGCTAATGGTGGCTTGCTGAGAAAAGATCTGAAGCTGCCTAACTTTGCTGATTATGCAGTCAAGATGGAAACGCCAGGTACGGTAGAAGTTGAAAACACTAGAGTACTAGGTAAATTTCTGCGGGATGTCATGAAGCACAATATGACTAACTTCCGCGTCTTTGGACCCGATGAAACTGCATCTAATCGTCTACAGGATATCTACGAAGTTACCAAAAAAGCCTGGATGGCGGATTACCTCCCAGAAGATGAAGACGGTGGGCAATTATCTCCTGATGGTCGAGTGATGGAAATGTTGAGCGAGCATACTTTAGAAGGTTGGCTGGAGACTTATCTATTAACTGGCAGACATGGCTTTATCCATAGCTATGAAGCCTTTATCCACGTCATCGACTCCATGTTTAACCAACACGCCAAATGGTTAGATATTTGTAAAAAGCACGTTCCCTGGCGCGCTCCCGTATCTTCTCTCAATCTGCTCCTATCTTCTTTAGTTTGGCGACAGGATCACAATGGTTTTTCTCACCAAGATCCAGGCTTTGTCGATTTAGTAACAAATAAAAGTGCCGATGTTACCCGTATTTATTTTCCCCCCGATGCTAACTGTTTACTGTCGGTAGCCGATCACTGTCTGCGGAGTAAGGACTATATCAATGTGATAGTCTCCGATAAACAGAATCACCTGCAATACCTGACGATGGATGAAGCGATTAAACACTGTACTAAAGGTATTGGCATCTGGGAGTGGGCGAGTAATGATGACTGTTGCAAAGCAGCAGATGAACCCGACGTGATTATGGCTTGCTGTGGCGATATTCCGACAAAGGAATCCTTAGCAGCAACAGCAATATTGCGCGAGGAATTTCCCGAACTGAAAGTTAGGTTTGTCAACGTAGTAGATCTATATCGCTTACAGTCAGAAAGAGAACATCCCCACGGTTTATCCAACAAAGAATTTGATATTCTTTTTACCCCTGATAAGCCAGTTATTTTTAACTTCCACGGCTATCCCTGGCTGATTCACAAACTAGCTTACCGTCGCACTAAACAAGAGCGGATTCACGTTCGGGGTTATAAAGAGCAGGGTAATATTAATACACCTTTAGAACTAGCTATTCTCAATCAAATCGATCGCTTTAACCTAGTCATCGATGTTATAGATCGCGTAGAAAAACTTGGTTCAAAAGCCGTCTATGTTAGAGAACGGATGCGAAATGAGATTATCGACAATCTTAACTATGCTCACGAACAGGGTATGGATAAGCCTGAAATTACAAATTGGAAGTGGCAGTTTTAAGGGATAAGGGATGAGGGATGAGGTGATTAGTTCATTATTTCTTCCTCTTTCTTATTAATAAATGCGATCGCTATTACATCTCCTTCTTGAGAAAAACTTTATGTATATTGTCTTTACCAACCGTATTTAATTTTGTCGTACAAGCAAGCTATTTTTCTAAAACAAGTTGCATGATTTGATTTACTACTAATAAAATGGTGTTCGTTTTTTACTAAAAAATTCCATAAAGCATCTAAATTAATGTCATCTACTGGCAAAAATGGAATATATTTTGCTGCTGTCTGAGGTTCAAAGCTATCAATTATTTCTTTCAAGTTTTTATTCATACAGTGCTTACTAAAACTTTTTTCATAACTCTTCTGTCTGAGAGTTTCTATCTTTAAAATAATCCATTTGTCTAATTTAAGATTACTTTTTTCATAGTCGTTTTTACTTTTTATCCCTAATTTATTTAAGTAATGGAACAAAGGAAGGTAAGTAATATTTCGCCCAATATCAGACATAACAGAATTTAGAATCTTATCTGGATTGTAGTTTTTATCTTGATATATAAGATCGTAAAAAATATCTTCAGATTTAATAGATACATATCCAAGTTCGCTTATTCCTTTTATTTCTTCCTGTTTTTTTCTAGCGACTCCAACACCAACTACAAACTCAATATCTTTTTTATTTTCTATGGCATCTATATCTAAAACACAAATCTTTTTCTCAGGAACACAAGATTGGGCTATTTCATAAAGTTGTTCTTTGCAATATCTCAGCGTTCTTGTGGGGATTTTTCTTTTCTTTTGCTTAATTGCACTATAAACTTCTCTAAAATTATTAGTTTTTACTAAGATAATTGGTATAGAGATGCCATCAATCGTTATGTATGCTTCTGAAACATTTGGCTTATCTTCATTTTTTAATCTTTGAATAAAAATCAAGTTTCTTTTTAGTTTTTTTAAGTCTATTTCTTCAATACACAAAGAAATTTCTTTTAAGATAGCTTGTATATTTTCGTCTGCTAAAGAATAGCCAATAAAAATAATAGGATGCTCCATAAATATTGTAATTAGCTTGGAAGCAAGATATGCATTTTTTTGGCTAAAATTTTGATAATCTTTTTTTGTTAATACTAAGCTTTGTGGATTGCTACAGCAACCATGTATTTTATAAATTTCTGCTATTCCTTGAGGACTAGAAACTAATAATTCATTTTGACCTATATAAACCTTATGCTCTGGAAAGAAATATTCAGATAACTGATCCCAGTTTGTTGTTATTATTCCGTCAACATCTAATTCTCTGAGAATTTCTATTTCCTCTTCGTAATTTTTGTCGAGAGAAGAGTCATCAATCTTTCCAAGATATTCGCAAATTTCTATTCGTAAAGCAGAGGTCTTATCGCAGAGCTTGTATAGGTCTTTTTTATTTTCTGCTTTGTATAAAGGATTTTTCCACCATTCATCGTGAAAGTCAACTGACAAAAGTTGTGCGACAGTGGGCAGACAACCTTCAGCAGAAGAAAAATAGTATTCAAAAGATTTTCCGACCACACAAAATTTTCTGAGTAAGCCTTCCCAATCTTCTAAACCAAGGTAGCGTCTTGAAAAACCAGAACCCAGAAATAAAAACACTCCAGACGCTCTAGCCTTCAAAATATCTGTCAACTGATTTTCTATTTTCACACTTTTACAGCTTAAATAGCGTGGATTAGACGTACTCAAGCCAACTATTATGCTCTACTCGCGTGTATTGTGCCACTCTTAGAAAACACTAGCGACGATCCGAGTATTCTTGCTTGGACTACGGACAATAATTGCATTGTCGCAATTTACGATCGCGTTACCAAGACCGATGTTACTTATCAACGTTCGCAAAGTAACGAAATGATGTTAAGACTGTTTGTAGTGAGCGATAACGATGCAGCGTGCTTTTGAAGGTTTCTTTCTCAGAGAGACCACATTTCTACAAGATAAGCTATCAAGAAATTTTGTTGATCGCAAATTTTACCGAACAAAAAGAATGGATAAACATAGTTTAATATTCCTTAACAAGTCAAGAAAGTCAGGCGTTTGAGAATACAGAACAAATAAGCCGATCGCTTTATAATTTAGTTATAAACTGTAGCTAAAGTCATGCTCATATTAGTTCTTAATGCTGGTTCTAGCAGTCAAAAAAGCTGTCTTTACAACTTAGAAAATCCTTTTGCCGATAATCCTGACGAGCCATTATGGTCAGCTCATTTAGACTGGACAAAATCTTCAGACAAAGGAATTTTAAGCGTTAAAAGTAACGATCTCAAACAAGAACTTGGAGTAACTAAAGAAGATTCGGCTTTGGAAATATTACTGAATACTTTGATAACTGGAGAAACCAAAGTTTTAGATAATCTTGAAGAAATCGATCTAGTTGGTCATCGAGTAGTGCATGGTGGAGCAAAATATAGTCAGGCTACTTTAATTACCGAGGAAGTTAAAAAAGCGATCGCCGATTTTATTCCCCTTGCACCCAGTCATAATCCTGCCAACCTAACAGGGATTGACACTATTGAAAAAATACTACCCGAAGTTCCTCAAGTAGCTGTATTCGATACGGCGTTTCACACCACGATTCCTCAAGCTGCTAAAGTCTATCCCTTACCCTACAAATATTACGAACAGGGAATACAACGATATGGTTTTCACGGTATTTCCCATCAATATTGTGCCAACCGCGCTGCACAGATATTACAACAGCCTTTAGATTCACTCAAGATTGTTACCTGTCACTTAGGCAATGGTTGCTCTCTCGCTGCGATCGATAAAGGCATCTGCGCCGATACCACAATGGGTTTTTCGCCCCTAGAAGGACTGATGATGGGTACCCGCTGTGGTTCAATCGATCCCCAGATTCCAATATATCTGATGCAGAAATATGGCTTAGAAGTGGAAGACGTAAATCGAATATTGAATAAAGAGTCTGGTTTAAAAGGTGTTTCTGGTGTTTCTGGTGTTTCTGGAGATATGAGAACAATCTGTAAAGCGATTGCCGATAGTAATGAACAAGCACAGTTGGCTTTTGATGTTTATATTCATCGTTTGAAAAGTGCGATCGGTTCAATGGTAGCCAGTCTTAATGGTTTAGACGTTTTGGTTTTTACCGCAGGAGTAGGAGAAAATTCAGCTATAGTGCGCGAAAAAACCTGTGCGGGCTTGTCTTATTTAGGTTTGCAGTTGGATAAAAATAAAAACAATGCCGATCCAGTAAATGAGGATATTGCTGCTGCCAATTCGGCTGTGAAAGTATTAGTAATTCAGACTCAAGAAGACTGGGCGATCGCGAAGCTAGCGCGATGGCTTCTGCCCTCCAGTCGTCGAAGACGACGATCTGCCCTATAGGGCAGCGGCATCTCAAAGCAAACCTTTTCTGACTTCTGACTTCTGACTCCTTCATCACAAGTTCCTCAAGTTAATAATTTAATCTCAAAATATAGACGAATATGAGAGATTTATTATGAATACAGGAGAAAGACGCGCAATTAAAATTGGATTCCCTTTTGGTCTTTACTTAAGACAACTATTCTCGGCTGATACCTACGTTAGATATATTAATCCCTTCAGCTTCTGGCATAGATATAAAATCAATCATTTAGAAACCTGCCACGAACTAGATACAGTCGAATATCTGGAAAACTGTCGTCGGTTGAATTGCCAAGTCGTAAAACATACAAATATCGGCTCAGATATAGACTATGCGGATACTTCGATGGACAGTCTTCTCCGACAGACGCGCTCGAACACGATCTATATTTCCCAACCCGTTATCAAACTAAAATACCGTGGCGTTAGTTATTACGCAAAAGATATTTCAGATGTAGATATTCGTGTTGTAGCAATCGATCCCAGTATAGTTAAATCGAATAGTCTTAGATGCACTAATAGCCTCAATAATCCTAGCACTCCAAAAAAATCTGGCAGCAATGAATCGGGAATATAAATAGATTGTTAGATTACCCTCACAAATTCTTCAAAGTTTATGACTAATCTATAACCATACAAAGAAAGAGTAATTCATATAAATTACTTGCATCAATATCAGGGAGAAAAGGGCAATGACAGAAGCAAGCAAAACATGGTGTCCTGCGATCGAGCTAAATGAGACGGATAAATATTTAACTCTTAAAGCAGAAATTCCTGGAGTGGAAATCAAATACTTAAACATTAACGCCCAACCTAAATCGGTTTCAATTTCGGGAATTCACGATCGCCATACATCAGCAACAGAGCAAGAAGTAATTCCTTCTGAGCTTCATTATGGTCAGTTGGACTGTACAGTTCCTCTACCAAAGGCAATTCAGGTAAACCATGTTAGGGCTGAATTAATCGATGGAGTTTTAACGGTAACTATGCCGAAAGTACATATCGCTAGTCCTGCCAAGATATAGAGCTTGAAGGCGGTATCGTCAGAAAGTTGAGGTCAAAACGATGAAAGCACATGACAGAACCCCAGTCGCAACGCCAATATTAGTCGGATTATCTCTATTACTGATAGGAGCAGCTCAAGTTACTGCAATATGGGCATTAATTAGAATTGTCTTTCCGACTTCAACTTCTATTAAATCGCCTGCGATCGAAGAAGTACAGCCAGCTAAGTTCAGTCCACAAGTGTATCAGTTGGCAATAGTCGATAGTCAGATCCAATTAATACCAAAGACTGTTTATACTACTGCGACTTCTCCCAAAATAGCCTTGACTGAAGCCCTAGAAAAATTACTGGCTCAATCTCCTGCTTTTGACGAGCGACCCCGCGTCGCCGAAAGGCGCAAGGGAACGCGCGAGTTTGACCCAACAACTACAATTCCTGCTCAAACTCGCTTACTCAATCTCGATATTGGCAATGACGGGGTGTATATAGATTTATCCCAAGAGTTTGCTCAAGGGGGTGGTAGTAGTTCCATGATTTATCGGGTGGCGCAAATTATCTATACTGCCTCCAGCATAGATCCACAGACACCAGTGTTTCTGTCTATTGAAGGAAGACATTTAAACGAAGATTATCCTCTGGGAGGAGAAGGACTGACCCTCGAATATCCGATGACCAGACAACAATTCAACCAAGAATTCTTAGCAGAATATTAATTCACAAGGTAAGAAATATGAAACTTTTTACATGGATGCAAAATACAGTTCAATATTTATTTGATGGAGTATCGAGACTGTTCAAAGCTACAGATGACGACTACCCAAAAACAGGTGTACAGCCTTTTAGTGGTGATACTAGTGATGATCCAAAAAAATATGGTTAGTAGTTAGTTGGTAGGGTGGGCAACAATTTATGTGAAATCTACTTTATTGTTGACTTAAAAAGTTTGCCCACCTCTCGATTATTCTCCCTGGAAATTATGACAATAAATCAAGGCACAATAGTTTCGATTCGCGGGAGTGTGGTTGATGTTTTCTTTCCCAGCTTATTGCCCGAACCTCGAAGCTTGTTAAAGGCTGGTCAAACTCAACAAGTGACATTAGAAGTAATGACCTATTTGGGATCGGAACTAGTCAGGTCGATCGCTCTTTCTCCCACTCAGGGATTAGCCAGGGGTTCAATGGTAATCGATACTGGTCATCCTCTACAAGTACCTGTAGGGGATATTTTGCTTGGTAGGATGTTCAATGTTTTTGGTGATACTATCGACAGCAGAAAACCCCTATCGAATGAAAAAAGACGATCGCTCCATGCTCATCCGATTCCCTTATGCGATCGCGCTACCACAACGGATATCTTCCTGACGGGGATTAAGGCGATCGATGTCCTCGCACCTTTAGAAAAGGGCGGTAAAGCTGGTTTGTTTGGTGGTGCGGGTGTAGGTAAAACGGTTCTGATAACGGAATTAATTCACAATGTTGTTAGTCGTTACAAGGGAGTAAGCATCTTCTGTGGCATCGGCGAGCGATCGCGTGAAGGAGAAGAACTTTATCGAGAAATGCAGGAGGCGGGAGTTTTAAACAATACCGTGATGGTATTTGGACAGATGAACGAATCTCCTGGGGTACGCTTTCGAGTGGGACACGCAGCTTTAACGATGGCAGAATATTTTCGTGACGATCTGCACAAGGATGTTCTGCTAACTATCGATAATATCTTTCGCTTTATTCAGGCTGGTTCGGAAGTATCGGGCTTGATGGGTCAATTGCCATCACGGGTTGGTTATCAGCCTACTCTTGCTAGCGAATTAGCGGAACTAGAAGAACGAATTTGCAGTACAGCATCGGGTTCAATTACTTCCATCCAAGCTGTATACGTTCCTGCCGATGACATGACCGATCCTGCTGCGGTACATACCTTTTCCCATCTTTCTGCTTCGATTGTTTTATCTCGTAAACGAGTCAGTGAAGGGCTTTATCCTGCGATAGATCCCTTACAGTCAGATTCCAAGATGTTGACTTCTCAAATTGTCGGCGATCGCCATTATAAAATTGCTCAAGCAGTTCGGCAAACTCTAGCAAACTATGAAGAACTAAAGGATATTATTGCCATGCTGGGACTAGAAGAATTAGCCCAAAGCGAACGGAATATAGTCTATCGCGCCCGCAGATTAGAAAGATTTCTCACTCAGCCGTTTTTTACTACCGAACAGTTTACGGGTTTAGCAGGGAAGATGGTAAGGCTCGAAGATGCTTTATCGGGATGCGATCGCATTTTGAATGATGAGTCTTCTAATGTTCCAGAGCGATCGCTTTACATGATTGGTAATATTGATGAAGTAAAAGCAATATAATTAATTCAGCTTGGAGATAAAGAATATAAATACTGACTAAATACTATGCCTAAATATTTAACTATTGCTGAAGCACAAAAACAGTTAGCTGAATTATCGAATCAATTGAGTGATGAACCTGCAATTATTACTAGAGACGGTAAACCTGTAATGATTACTTTTGGAGTCGAACAGTTTGAATCACTAATAGAGACTATTGAAATAATTTCTGATCGAGAATTTATGACCGATTTGAAGCAAGGCATTAAAGAAGCGGAACAAAATGATACTGTGACTCTAGAAGAAATAAAAGCTAATTTAGGTCTAGATTAAATTATCTGTCAATATGCAAGGAGATTTAGAATATCAGGTTGTATTAGCGAGATCTAGAAAAATCAAGCTTCTTCTTCTATCAATCCGTCAGCAGTAATATGTAAATTCAATCTACGACTAAGAGAATTAATAGCAATATAAATTTCATCTGCTAAATCAAGTTCTCGATCTGTGGTCGAGTGAAGTAACTTCAATAAGTCTTCCAAAATGTTTCGATCTTCAGCCTCTTTGCTTATCGCAAATGCTACCCACCCCCATTTTTCTTGATCGACTTTATATTCGTGACGTTTAAATAGCAAATTAAGTAATTTTGGTTTGTCTGACTTATCGATCATTTCAATTAACATACCTATTATTTCATCTTGCCTGGAACTCCACTCAGGTTTGTTTAGCATCAAAAAAAGTTTTTCAGTTATAACTTGAGGTTTATATTCTGATGCTGTATTTATAATCTTCTCAAGCTCTTTTGTATCAACTCTTTTTCCTTGAATAACTTTCTGCTCTTGTAATAAAATTTCTGACTGAAATAAATCAACTAGAGGTGGAACGATTGAATTGTCTTCGAGTGCTTTGAGAGTTTCGCTAACACCAGACCATATATAGTTGTGACTTGAACCATAAGCTGTCGTAAATAGAACCATAAGCTGTCCGATTTTATTCAACTTAAGAATTGCTTAACATTTAAAAATATTGCTTGACTTTTTTATTGGATTGTAATCATACATTTCTA
>Ga0209093_1000206_pt1 | contig 29712 bp, 37 predicted proteins | sample SidtaG_4_FD_187450 | JGI IMG/M metagenome (GOLD analysis project Ga0209093, IMG submission 187450) | Marine algal microbial communities from Sidmouth, United Kingdom - Sidmouth_Male1 metaG (SPAdes) (version 2) | ecosystem: Host-associated > Algae > Red algae > Unclassified | place: Sidmouth...
CCCCCCCCGCCCTCCGTCCGTCCGCCCGCTCCGCCCGCTTCCCCCATGACCCGCTCCGCCGGGGCTGCCGTCCGAAAGGAATGCTTGCCGCGTTACGTCATCCTATTAAAGTGCACAAATAGACCGGCAGAAAACATGTGCACAAACAACCAAGAGCCAAAGAGGCAAATGTAGGTCAGAAAGTGTCCAAGTGACCTGGAGCGCTGAGGGTGCCTTGTGTGGGAGACGGGGTGTACCTGTCAACAGGGGGGCACATGGGTAAGGAAAGAAAGAAACATGGACTCACAGCAACATACAGAACAATTACAAGCAGGCAGGCAGGGGAGGCGGCGGCTGGTGGGGAGGCGAAGTTGAGAGAGGAAGGCGAGAGGCGGTACAAACGTGGCAGACCCCCACGACCACTGCAAAGAGCCAGCGATTGGGCCCGGAGTACCTGAAACCTCTCGGTACGAGGGAGGCACGCGAGCCGCACGTGTAGAGACCACATGGGTTGAAATGCTCAAAACGAGGGCCGCGGGGCGGAGCGGCGCGCGCCAAGCAGCTGCCCTGCCAAGCGCGAACAATAGGACACGACTCATGGCGCAGACAGAGCCAAGACACTCCAAGGCTTCACAATTGAAAGAGCCATGGAAGGGTTCGAGCGTGCGAAAATCTGTCCAAGGAGAGAGTTGCCTCCGGAGGAACTCGTTGATCGCCGAGCGATTGCGATCGACAGGCGCTCGTTCGACAGAATAACTGGCAATCTGGAGCGAAAAGCGACGCACTCGGCAAGAAAACTGGGTCCGTCCAAGGACGAGACGATCGCCAAAAGGGGGGGACAGTAATGGAGAAAGACTGTAAGGCAGAGCCAGCGGAAGAGCAAAAGAAGCAGGCACAGACCGCTCGAAGGGGAAAGGAACCGCCAAGAAGACGCGCACACCCAGCTGATGAAGGGAGGGGGCCGCGACCGAGTCAAACACGCGACGCACAACAGGCACAAGCAAGAACACAAGACGACACAAAGACAAAAAGAACGAGAAATGCACACGCAGTGCCCCCAACCCCGGATACCCAATTTTTCTACGCTGCCCCACGGCACGCGCCGGCACGCGCGTCGCCGCAACGCTCACGGCGTTGCCGGCCGCCCCGCCTCGCCACCCGGTGCCGCGCCGGTGATCAGCTCGGCGAGGTGGTCGTTGGAGACGGACGACGTGACGCCATCATCGAGCGCCGACGCCGCGTCGGCGGCGGCGGCCACGGACGCCTCCACCGACGGCGACAGCGGCGGCGGTGGCGGCGGTGGCGGCGGCGGCAGCGGCAGCGGGCGGGACGCGGGGGGCGACCGGCCCATGGCGGTGGCAGCCACCGCACCCGCCGCCGCCCCCGCCGCCGTCACCCTCGACGCGCCGCCGCCCGCACCCGCCCGCCGCGGCGACGGCACGCGCAACTCCGCCGGCATCGGGTGCAACAGCGACGCTGGCGGCAGCAGCGGCGCGCCACACCGCCCGTCTCTTTCCGGCGCACCGAGCACGGGGGGCGACGGCACGCCTTGCGGCGGCAGCGGCGGCGGACCGACCGTCGCCCGCCTCACAGGCGGCGAAGGGGTGCCCCACGAGGACGTCGGCCGGCTTCTGCCGCCGCCTCCGCCGCGCCGACGAGCGGCGGCGGCGGCGGGGGTGCGGACCGCGGCGGCGGCGTCGCCGCCCATGGTATCGGCGGCGACCGCGGCGGCGGCGGCGCGTCGGCCGGCGCGTCCCCCGCCGCCAGCGTCTCGTCGTCGCTCGTCACCGCGTCGGCCTTGGCGAGGAGGGTCTCGGAGGGGCGGCGGCGGACGGTGGCGCCACCGCCGCCCCCACCACCGTCGCGCAGCGGCGGCGACGGGGCCGCCTTGGACGTGGCCGCCGACGCCGTGAGCGGGCTCCCTCCGCCGCCGCCGGGGGCCAACGCGGGCCAGGGCGTCCACACTCTCCTGGTCGCAACGTTCGGCGGTCCCCGCCGGGCAGGGCTACCACCGCCGCCATCGCCCCCACCGCCACCGCCGCCGCCGCCGCCGCCGCTGCCGCCACGGCCGGCGGGTGCGGCGCCGTCGCCCCGACGGCCGCTGGCCGTGTCGCTGCCTCGGCTATACGTGACCACCAATGACATAGGACCCTTCCGGATGGGTCTGTCGACCGCGGCGCCACACCTCGAGGTGGTTCGGAGGAGCCGGCGCCACATGGGCAGGCGCGTTCGGGTGAGGTGCCCAGGCGAAGTCTACACACGCGTGTCGGAGGCAAAAGCCGTACTCCTTGGTCTCATCGACCGTCACACGCACGTGTCGCGCCTCACCGGTTTCAGTGTCGCGCCGGACTACGTCCTTGAGGACAACCCCCCACGGGAACACGTCCATGGTCCGGCGCATCTTGCCATACAAGGCGTATGCCGCCTCGCCGTCAGGCGCGTCACGCAGTTTGGACGTGTCCAAGACGTCGAACTGACGAAGCGTTTTCTCGTCCAGACGGACAAAGACCTTGTCCTCTTGAAGGGTGAGAACCCACGCGACAATAAGGTTGCAGTACGACTCAGAGTACAGGACCTGCCAAGCAGAGCTATATTCGATTCGCAAGGAGTCCGCTAGGTACGATACCACCACCGGGGTCGCCACCCAAAGATCCGTCTTGGGCTCCCAATCGGGGACTGGCGGAAGCCAACGGAACAAGTCAAACGTCCTCGGCGCCCGGAGAAATCCGGCTGACCACTCCGTCGGCAGTAGCCCGCTCCCGCGGAAGAACCGCGTGTCCGCTGCTCGACGATGGTCTGTCGCACATAGCGGCAACCGGAAGGGGTTCGGTAGCTCGCTCATGCGAGGGCTTCGGTCTATATGGACCGGGTCTTTCTACTCCGCCGCCACCAGCGTAAGCTGATCCAGTTACTCCGCCAAACCGGCGTCGTGGCCAATAGGTACCGCGAGGTAGGTCGAGGCGATGCTACCATGTGAAATGCGTGAGAAGATTGGCCCTTATCCCGACGCTCGTGGGCGTCAGGGTGGTGGTTTAAATGGCTGACGGTATAGGGCGCGATGCGGCGTCGGGAGAAATGAAAGGCATGAAAATCAAAGACGAGGGTGGGATGGAGGCCGAGGTGGAGCCGAAGCAAAATGGGATCACGCAAAATCGATAATGAGTGCCCAGATGTCAGCGTATGCACATGCTCAGAAAGTGCGTACGAGCTCTCCTTTCCCCCCAACGAGGCTGTCACGAGAACTCTGCGCGCTGCAATAGAACATCCTCGTTGAGGCGTGCATATCAAGTCGTGCACGGGGCAAGTGCCGGTTTTTCCAACTTACAGTAGCTTCCCGTGCGCACGACTGAGGGCACGTCTATCGGTGCGCCATCCCGCCATCGCCAAAAAGCCATCTGTTTGGCATTCTGGGGATGGCGCGGAAAAAGATTCTCTATCGGCGGCTCGACGAACTCCCCCGAATATCAGGCATAAGTGTTCCGCTGCAAGATAAAGTACCAAGACCTTCGTTGCTGTCTCTTAGAAGAGTGTGGAAGCCTCGCGTTCCGAGAGCGCATCACGGGCTTGAGAGGCACCCCACCTGGCACAGCGTCTGGGCACATCTCTGCCTGTCACCTCTTCATTTCGCACACGGCACAAAGTGCGGCAGCGCAGCTGGGTGCGGCGTGTGCACCTCCCGTGCCACACACCGTGTTTCCACACTGTGTGCGCGCGATTGCGATTCACACCTGTTCTCCCGACCACAGCCACCACTGGTCGCCGCCTCCCACCACACACAGGTACACGCAGACCTGGCTGAACGCTGCCCCTGCCCTGGCGGTCGCCACCCCCTTCCCCGACGACTCACATCTCCCCGACGCCACACATCTCCCCGACGCCGGCCACATCCCCCACGACGGCCACCTGCTCGACGCCGACCACAGCCCGTGTTGCGGTAAGCTCCGTGTTAGCAGCCACCTCCTGTGTCGGTGCGACTTCCCCGTCGGCGGCCACCTGGTTGGCTGCTGCAACGTCTCCGTCCGCAACCACCACCCCAGGGGTGTCTCTAACCCCGAGGGCTGTCACCGCCCCGTCGACGGGGATCTCATCTGTCGCTGCTACCCCCCCGGCGCCGGTCACGTCCCCGACGCCGGCCACCACCCCGACGGCGGCCACGCCTTCGAAGGTGGTCACCTCCCTGACGCCGACCACCGCCCTTTTTGCTGCCACGCCCTTGACGGTGGCCGCCTCCCCGACGCCGAACATAGCCCTTTTTGCTGCCACCGTGGGGTCGGCAGCCACCTCCTTGACTGCATCACCCCCGCGACGGCCGTCACGTCCCCAACAGTGGCCACCTCTTTGACGTCGGCGTCATCCTCTACGGCTGTCACGAGCACGACGGCGGCCGCCTCCCTAGTTGCTGCCACCTCTCACCCGCTCGTTTACCCGTGTTGTCCGTTTACCGGCTGTCGCGGACCCCACCCGTCGTTGACTGTGGCGTGCCGTTTCCGGTTCGACCCTACCCCTGCCGCCACTGTCTCCAGTCGTCGCCTCGTTCCTCCTGAAGCCTTGACTGCCTCATCCTGTCCGTCTCGAGGCACGGCCACCCACCGGCCGTCGCCAGCCACACCGTACATTGCTTGCGTTGCCCTAACAGTACGTTTTTTGACTGCCAAGACTGCCCACAACATGCTTTCTTTGCCTTTTCACTTTCCGTCCTGTGCACCGTGTGTGACTCGTGTCGAAGGTGAGTGTGTTCAACTTATTTCTACTCTCATTTTCTCAGTCCTGGGGCTAACCTGTTGCCGATATTCTCTGTTGATCATTCTGTGGCTCGCCTTCCAACCGTGTACCTGCCATCCTTTTTTTTTTCCTGCTCATTGACATTTGTTGTGTCTGTCTCTTTGACACAGTCTCTCTTGACCTGGAACAATTGCACACCCATGGGGATTGCCACTCCAGCTTGGGCTCGCTGCTCAAGTCCGCGGATGCCTCGTTCTTAATACTGTGGTCCCCCGTTATGCTTCTAGCTGTCCGGGCCGAAAGGCAGCTGCCCCGTGGCCGCGTAGATCAACCGGCCGCCGCTTCGCCCTCTCCGCCGCTGCCCCGCCCTCTCCACCGCTTCTCCACCCTCTCAGGCGCTGCTGTGCTATCTGCGGGACTGCCGTGCTCCGAACTGTACTGCACGGCAGTGTCGCACACTTCAAGCCTCCTCAGTGCCTTCAACACCACTGCCGCGCCTTCGTTGCGTGTCCGGCCCTCGTCGTGCCGACGCCGTACCTTACTCGTCTGTGCGGCACCCCCCCCCCCCCCCCCCCGCCTTTGCTGCACGCTCCGCGTCGGCGCTTTGCCGTACTCAAGCGTGTCCCCCACCCGCCACGTGGCCTGTAGTTTCTAAATATGGACATTGACGACGTTGTGGACGACCTTCTTGAAGGTGGGGGTGACGAGGGCGCTGTAGCAGGCATTTGCGCCGCTGCGGCTGAGTCGGCCGCTGATTGTGTGATGGGGGATGATGCAGAGGATGCTCGAGGGTGGGGCGGACGCGCGCCCGGGTCCAGGACGCTAAAGCGCGGTGACTGCATGTGGTTTTCCCAGTACTTAGCGCCGGTGCCTGTCTACTCTTCAAGGCATTTTGGGAGGCGCTTTCGGGTCCCTCTGACTCTCTACAGAGTTCTAGAGGCTGAGCTCCCTGCGGTAGAGCTAACCCTGTTGCAGAGGACGGACTGCACAGGGCGCCAAGGGCACCCGGTGTTCGTCAAAATTCTGAACAGCCTGCGGCGGCTGGGCAACGGGGCGTCCGTCGAGGACCTTGACGACCAGGCCGACATGAGCGTAGAGTCTCAGCGGCAGGCCTTCATGGCTTTTTTACGCGCTCTGCGGACGCGGTTCGGGCCCCGGTTCCTAAACTAGGAGCCCACCGTTGCGGAGCTGCAGACAATATCGGACCGCTATGCAGCCCGCGGCTTTCCGGGGTGTATCTGCTGTGTGGACTGCATGGAGCTGATATGGAAGAACTGCCCTCGTGCTCTGAAGGGGCAATAACACAACCCGAAAGACTCGAAGCTGGCAGTTCTGTCCTGCGAAGCCGTTGTGGACAGTGACCTTTACTGCTGGCATTGGGTTGCCTGGCGTCCCGGGACAAACAACGATCGGACGGTGCTTGACAGCAGCCCGTTTTTCCTCGACGTGCTCGCGGGCCGTCGGCAGATGCACCTCCCCTGTGGCTATGAGTTGAACGGAAAGCAGAGAGACTGGCTCCTGTACCCTCTTGAGGACGGGGCCTACCCTCGCTGGGCCATCTTCCTTTTCCCGAACCACGCGGCGGCAACTGAAAAGGACAAACACGTGGCTATGTGCCAGACAAGCGTGCGTAAGGACGTGGAGCGCATTTTTGGGTGCCTTCAGGGCTGCTTCAAGATCCTTTGCTGGGAGAGACATGATTAGAGCGACGAGACTCTGCTGCTGATTGCGCAGGTGTGCTTAATCCTGCACAACATGATTGTCTTAATGCCGAAGTGCCGGGTGCTGGACGTTGAAGCGGCAGACGACCACGACCATCCTCCGGCTGACCTCGTGGCGCAACTTGACGAGCCTGACGGTGATGGTCCGGGCGCCCCAGGCACCCCGGGTGCCCCAGGGGCCGCAGATGAACAGCCGAGACCCCCGGCACCCGCTCCTTCGCACGCTCTGCTTGGTAGCTATGACGCTGTCATGAGTGAGGATGGGCACATGGATCTGAGGGGCGCATTGTCGGACCATCTGTGGAACCTTTGCGGTGAGAACTAGAATTAAATTTCTTTGTTGCTCCTTTTCTCTTCTTTTTTGGTGCGGCTTGGAGGAATCAGAGAGAACGAGCAGTCGGCCCACCGCCACTGTGTACCGACACCTTGGCAGCCGTACTTGTCTTGTCAAGCCCCAAAATCCCACACGGCTGTCCACCGCTGAGTCGCGGCTGTGCCTCTGGTTAAAAAACACCGTTTCCGACGACGGCTCGTGAGGCAAAACAATGGCATAGAGGAACCCGGATCTGCGTTCCGTCTCCGTAGCCGACAGCTGGCATCGGCTCGCCACCCGCCCGGTGGAAAGTCGCCTGTTTGTCACCCACGCAACCTCGCTACCGCCACCACAGCTCCCCCACTGCGGCTGGCGAGCCGTGTTTATACTTCCTCCCGCTTGGACGTTCTCACACGAACCATGCAACGTCTGCGCGTTTTCCTGTCGTAGAAATAGGTAAATGATTGTGTTCGTGATGTTCCGGGGCTAGTCTCCAGACATAGGACTTGTTTGATGCACACTCCAAGGTGGCGCCCTGCTTTCAGCCGCGGCTCTGTCATCACCTGTGCCTTTGACCCACTCCGTCGATGCACGCCCGTATGCTTCGCACGCACTTGTGCGCTGCGACCTGCTTGTCGAAGCATCACTCAGTATACGCACCACCTCTCCCTCACCACGCCGCCGAAATAATGATCGGGGCAGCACCACAAGGTGCCCGCTGCAGTTCTGGCGCAACATGAGCGGTTGGCGCCGCACGCGCCGCCCCCTACTTGAATGGGGTGAGAGGAGCTCCCACCGGCGCGCGCTCACGCGAGCGTCCACCACCGATGCTGCGGCCGAGACCCACCTCGCCGCGGCCGAGCCCCACCTCGCCCACCGCGGCGGCCGGGATGAAGCCCCAGTCCCAGAGCGCGCCGCGGGAGACCTGCCGACACGTTGTGGGCCACAGCCCAAGTGAGGATGCAGTTGGTGATAGGGCGGTGGTAGCCATGGTGGTGTTGGTGACCGCCGGGATGGGCGTTGTGGTCATCGGATCAATTACGACCAGTGGTCGCGTCGCCGGACGCAGTCCCACCCCAGTGCCCGGTCATCTGAACTTCCTCTTCTTGGATGATCGACGGCCAATCAGCCACTGGCGGCGGCGGATGGACCGGCGCGTCCAAAGCCGGCAGACGCAGCTCTTCACCTCTCAGGCTCCCGAGCGGCGCTCAATCACCAGCAGAAGGCCGGATAAGCTCCATCTGGGCGCCATGGCGACCTCCGTAACCCACAACATGGCGATGCGGAGAAGCCACCAAGACCCCGAGAGCTGGGCGCGAGTAGCCCGCCGCTCGTCTCACAGTGGCCGGAGGCACGCTGGTGGCGACCGCCAGCGGCAGGCCACCACCACCAGGCACCCCCGTCCCATCCACCGACATATCAACACCAGCGGCTGCCGGAGGCTAGCCGACAGGCGCGGCAGAGCCGCGCGTTTCCACCCCGCCCATCAACTCCCCACCAAGCGCTGCTACCGACAGCCGTCCACTGGGCGTCGATGGCGGCCGGCTGACAGGTGCGGCCCGCCAATGGGATCTCTGGGTAGGGGGCGTGGCTATCGGCTCATTGAGTACATCGCTGCCGCTAGCCCCGCCCCCCCCCGTTGCAGGCCCGCCGCGCCCGCCACGTACCGAGTCGTGGCTTGCAGGCAGCCTAGTTGACCGCCCAAACCCACGAATGGGCGACTCGGCTCGCAGCTCACGAGGCTCGAAGTCGCCTCGTGCCCCCCCCGTGTGTTCGGCGTACGCGACGCCGCCGTCAGCTGGTAGCTGACCAGCAGGCTGCCCGGCGAGAATCGCGATCGGGGCAGATAGGCCTCTCGCTCCGCCACCTGCTGCAAATACAGCGGTACCCTCTTTGGTAACTTTTCAACGTGAAGGAGTCCCCAAATTTTGCGTTCTCGTCAGTAGATCCCGCACCCGACGCCGCTGTTCAGGTCCTTCCTCGATCATAGCAAAGAGCTTTGTCTCGAGCGCCACAGCCGCCGCGTCCGTCCGCTGTTGATTCCACGCGGCCAACGTTGCCCCCACATCCGCCGCAGTGCTCGTGAGGGCCCTTATGGCGCGAACAGACTGGTTTTCAACGAGCACTACCGTCTTCTGGCGCTTGACCCCTCGCGGCCGACTACTTCTTGGTCTGAGGGAGGGAACCGCCGCGGCAAGAGTAGTACTCTCTGGGTCCGCGTTATCCGATTCGCGTCGACAGTCTCGACAGGCGCCTTCGTCCACATCCAATAGGCATTCAGCTGCTCCTACCCCATCCGCCGAGGTATCCCCAGCCACCTCCCTCCGGCCCCCCACGGCCCCAGACGTTGCGCACAAGACGCCGGCGGTCGCCCGCCCGGCATTGGGGACGGCGAATGCAGCTGCGGCGGGCGCCGCATCAACTGCTGCATCACCTGCCGCGCCGGCAACCATGCCACCAGCATGAGCAGGAGGGAGACGCGCGTCGCGCTCGCTGTGCTGTGAAGGGAGGTACCCCGGGGACGTCGCCGAGGGACCCCCAATCATGCTCAAAAACTTGGAGCATTGCGACAGCAACATTGCCGCGTCCGTGCTCTTGAAAACGGGCGCGGGAACGAGGTCGCCCGTCGTGTTCTGGACCTTGTTGGTGTTGCCGTACAGGGACATCACCTCCGCAAGGCGATCACTCTCGACCTCGCCCGAACGCAGAAGGTAGGCGCTACTGGCGGCCAAGTACTTTTGAACGACGCGCTGCAGCGTCTTAAAGCAGTTCAACAAGCTCTTGGCCGTCCTCAGAATCCGCGTCTCGGCCTGGTTCTTGAAGATGTCGGCGACGGCCTCCCAATCCAGATCTGACTTCATGTCCGTGGTCGACAGCGTCGTGCTGGAGAACGAGCGAGCCAAGGCCAGGTCTTCCCCCGGGCTGAAGCTCAACCCCCGCTTGACCCGCTCGGTGGTGCTACCGGGCGACATCGTTTCGTTCTGGGTTCGGGGCATATACAGAGACGGGGGTTCACGGCCTCACGGGGTACACGACCGGTGCAGGGGACCAATCGGGGAGAAGGGGAGGAGGTGAAGGTTTAACTTCGGTTGGGGGAGAAACAACGTGCCTGCTGGTGACGGCGACAGACCCAGCGAGCATGACCACGAAAGAAAGGACGGGTGCAACTGCGGACGACGTTGGCTGGTGGAAGGCGCGACACGACTGACTCCATGACATCTCGTTTCCAAACCGACTGCAATGACAAGAGGCTGGAAGATGCAACTCCATCGGGAGAGAATTCCACCGAATATTCGATGTGTTGCCAGTGTTTGATTGGCTCTCCTTGTTTTGCGCATCGCCATCGCAATGCCCAAAAGTCATTTTTCTGGGGATGGGGATGGAAATAAGGTGATGGCGGATGGCATTTTGAGGATCCGGAAGAGATGTCTCATCGCCAAAAGGCCATCTGAAACGGCTTTTTGGCGCACCGATAGACGTGCTCTGAGCGATAGTTCTTCATCATGGGAGACATCCGCATAGAGAGGAGACAGGGGCACTAAATTGAGGGACCGCAGCTTGAAAAAGCGCCAACTGCAAGCCCCGATCGCACTCCTGTCATGTACATGGTTATCCGGCGTCGACACAGCTTCTCGGGAAATGTTTCCCTTCACAGCGGAACTGGGGACCTTCGTTTCGCCCTGTGTATTGCAGTCTGCTCATGTTTGCCGGTGTGAGTCCGAACAGAACGCAATCAGGACGAAATCCTATTGGCAAGCTGCACGTGTCCGGCTGAATGGATGGCTGAGAGTCCATCGTGATTGCGTTCTGTTTCGACCGAGACAGACATATTTGAGCATACTGCAATAATCCTGCCTAAAATGGCAGCTGGTCACTGCAGTCCGGGAAGTATACCCTGGAAAAGCTGTCAAGGCAAGGTGCCTGCGCACCGGATAACCGCAGCCCCGGCAGCTGTCGCGGCAGCGGATACTGCGGGTGACCAACCGCCTCTGCCGGCACCGACAGCGGCGACCATACCCCCACTGGCCGCCGACCTGCCCGCCGCCTCGATACGGGCCGAAACGGACCAAGTCGGGCTTGAAGGTAACCCGGCTGTCCCCGCCGCACCGGACCTCCCCAGCCTTCCCGTGGCACTCCCTGTCAACAAGAGCCGCCGCCAGCGGCGGGCGCCACTCCCCCCCCTGTCGGCGGCGTGGCGGCGGCTGGCCGCCACTGCCGCCGCCACCATCGACTACCACCTCGCCGCCGCCGCCGCTGACGCAGATTCGGGGCTCGCGGCGGCCACCGCCGCGGCCGCGGCAGCGGCGAAGGACGTCGACCGACTTGGCGGCACCGTGTCGTGCGCGCAAGCGCTGCGCATTGCCGATCAAGAAAACTTCCTCGGCAGCAGCGGTGGGGGTGGTGGCGGTGCGGGGGGGAGGAGGCAAAGAGGGGGAGGGCGCCATTTTTCACAATGCAGCCGGCTGGCTGACGGCCGCGACTCTCCGCACGCTGTCGCTGAGGGGGGGGTTTTAGTGGGGGGGGCGGGTGCTCCGCGGATACGGCCACCGTGGCCGTCGCCGCCGTGGAGGCGACAGTGGATGCCGGAAGGCTGCGCCACCCCCGCCCGACGCGTGCGGCGGGACGGCTGTGAGCACCAGCGGTGGCGGAAGCGGAAGCACCGGCCGCCAACACCGGCGCCTCCGTCACACGGGCGTGGGCGGCCGTTATGGAGGCGGTGGCGGCGGCTGGCGTGCCGCCGGCAGTCGTTGCCGCCGCCGCCATGTCACTGATGATGGTAGCACCCGTCGTCGGTATCGTGCGGCTGCTGGGCGCCGCCGGAAGCGTTTTTGCGGTGCGCGCCGCCCTTCCACGGAAAGCGGGGTGCTCGGCGAGTGGACCCCGTTGGCGGCGTCGGTCGAAGGCACCACCCTGTCGGCGTTCGGCGTTTCGGCCGCGGCCGCGGCGACCGCGGCTACCGAGAGCCGGGAGGTCCACGCACCGCCGCTGGGAACGGGGGCCACCGCGGCGCTGGCGGTGGGTCAGGCGGTGGCAGTGGTCGTTTCCACCGTCGTCGCCTCCGCCCGCGTTCGGGTGGTCGGCGCAGTGACGGCCGCCACCGTGTTACGGCTGATGCCGTGGGCCGTGTCACCTCTGACAGGGGGTTTCTTCCACATATCCCCCACCTCAGGGCCCGCGTCTCGCGGGACCGGGGGCGGTGTCTCGCCACCCCCCCTTATGCCACGGGGGAAACCCCGCCCGGTGACTCCCTGTCAGCGTGCCCCTGGGGGCCCACTCCGAGGCGCCATACGTCGCGGGGCCGACAGGTTCACCGAGCAGGGGAAGCCTCGGGTCAGTCCCATAAGGCGGTCACCGCCAGCGGTGACCGGGGGGTTTGGGTCCCCTGGCGGCACCCATGTCGGGGGGACGACACCGTCGGGCGCGATCGGGTTCTCCCCGCGTCCCGAGATGTTCGTGTGCCACACACTAGGACCCAGTGTCCGTGTGCCCCACCCTAGGGTGGGGCGTCCTTATCTTCCCCCTGTTCCCCGCCTCTCGAGGCGGGATGGCGTCTTCTGCGGCTCCGGGCGCTGCGGCCGCCATGGCTGTCGATAGTGAGGCCGATGGGGCGGGCGACCTTCTGGGTCCCAAGGAGGACATCGACGACGATGTCCTTTCCAACCTCCTGTCGGCCTCTTGGCCGACCGCGTCGGTCGTGGACGACACGTATGGGCGTTACCCTTGGACCCCCCCAGGGGGGTCGATTGTCGAACAGCGCTTCGACGCTGTCGACAGTCGTCGCATGACGTCCATACGGACTACCATCCGGGGGATGTATGAGTCCCTCTACGCCGTCTTCAAGGGGACGGTGACGTTTTTCCCCTTCCTCCGCAGTCGGGAGGACTGGTGGGTACGCCAAGTGCTTAGGCACTTGGCTGTACGCGACTTCCCCCCCGAGGTGGGGGACAAGCCCCACTTCTCCTGGAACTATTATCCTGAGTCTCCCCCTAAGTTATGGGAGGTGGGCCGCGGCTTTCATGTGCCGGGTGCGATGGGGGAGTAGACAGTTCGCACCTCCCTCCACCTTGTCACGCTTTATGAACAGCGTGAGGTGCGCGACGTATCTGTGGTACGTCGCAAGGCCCTGTATCCCACCACACCAGTGTGGTGGGAGCACGTTGACGCGCCCCGGGGCAGGGCCGCGCGGGTGCCCCAGATCGTGGCACTCCAGGGTAGTCAGCTCATGGGGGAGCCCCTCGGGGGTTCCTATCATCTGATGTTGCCGGCCCTTTGGGCCGTCGAGATGGAAGATGTCTTCCTTGGAAGCATTCGCCACCACGAACACCTCTGGCGTCTGCCTCTGGCCATACGGTCGGGTTTTGCCGACCTGAAGACCGAGCGCTTGTGCTCGGCTGACCCTTCGGCCGGACCTCTTCTTGAGGCCGGGCTGGAGCTCCTCCGACTTATCGAGGAGCGGGCGGCACCCACGTGGCTTCAGTGGCTTGGGGGACCCCGAGGGGTCTCCCGTTGCGCCAAGACGGTGGATGACGAGGGGACATTGGTCCTCTCGGAGGGTCTCGGGGATCCCCGCCTCCCTTATGGGAGGGATGTGAACTCCGCTCTCCGCATCCGATCCTTGGATCGGGACCTGGCGGACGCTTGGTCGGCCCGTGTTGGCCTCGTGGTGGCTCCAGAGCCCCCGTCAGCGCCGGCCGCTACGGCCTCCGCCCCCGTCGTCCTGAGGCCGCTCCTCTGGGGCGCGGTGTCGCGCCCTGCCTACGTGCCCCGAGGGCCCGGCCGACATGCGCGGACCCGTCGTGCGTACCCGCTTGGGGGAAGTAGTGAATTGACTCCTTCTCTTGGGGGACCCCCGGGTCCCCCTCTGGCGCCCCTTCCTCTCTTTACTTGGGAGAGGTCGGCACTTTTGGGGCCTTCTCGTCCCGTCCACCCGGCCGTATGGTCGGGTGTCGGGCTTTACCTGGGGTAACTCCCGTCCATCCTCAATAATGGGGTGGACTATACCCTCCTTACGGAGTTGAGCCGCACCTTGCAGCGGCTGCGCAATCACGTTTCTGCAATTGTGTCCCGTCCCGTGGGGGAACGGGACTTCGAGCGCCAGTACCATCTTGGCACAGCCGAGACGCTCCACCGTCTTCTTAAAGAGGAGTACGGCATCGCCGGGGCGGACACCAGCACGGTGATGGCCGGGTGGTCACTCCGGCACTTGGCCGGCTCGTCGGCTCCGCCCCGAGGGGCGGCTCTGCCCGCGGCGCCTCGACGTCCGCGGTCTTCTTTCCCGCTCCAATATTGGCGGGCGCCAGTTCTTCGTCTCAAGCCTTTTATGGTGCTGAGACGGGCCCTTTGGCGAACCCGCCGACTTTCTCGGGGTCGCATTATGATGCGCCCGAGCAGGACCGCAGCCACGACTATGATCCTGGCTATGGGGCCCCCCCCGGGGGTTGGTGACTTGGTCACCCTAGGGTGACCAGGGGATTCTTTCTTCCGCCGGCTGCTTTGATTGTCGCCCGTTGTCGCCCCCCCTAAGGGGGTGGGCGCCGTCTTTCTTACCCTCAACGGGTCTCGGGCCCCGTAGTGAATAAAAGGCTTAGCCTCTCTTCTTGTGTTCATTCCTTTGCTTGTGACTTGAAGAAACAAGGGTCCCTAAGGCTTGTCTTCCGACTTGGTCAGAAAAGGCGACACCTCCTCGCGTCAAGGTGGGGAGCTTGACACATTTGCGCCAGCAATACTTGCGAATTGCTTCCCTAGGGAGGAAAGTGGGATATTGCCACGTGGCTTCCTGTTCAGGAAATCCGAACCATTTGACCAGGACCTTCAATTGTCCTTGATTATCCCGACCAAGGTTCAGAAATCGTTCGAAAACGAGTTGAGGGCCCTTCTTAATTTGATTGCCCACGTTAAAGAGGGCTTGGGCCCTACAGGCCCGGGTCCACTGGGCATCCCGCGCATGTCGTGCGGGGGCACCAGTGGCATGCTCACTGCTGACAGTACGGAGACCCCTAGGGCTCTCCACCAGAAACCGATGTCCATCGGTTTGTAGCACCATGTAGGGTTCTTGGGTCTGAAACCCACGCTTCTTTGGAGAACGGGCGTGGGCATCTATATAGACCCAGTCCCCGGCCTTGACCGTGATGTTCTTTTCCTTTTTGCGGCCGTCGAACGCCCGCTTATACGTGGCCTGGGCTTTGCCCAGCTGCCGGCGAACCGCCGGGATGAGGGCCTTAAGGTAGCATATCTCCTTAATATTTGGATATTGGGCCTGGTAGCCCCCCTGACTGGTCAGTATTCATGTGGAGGATTGAACTGACTTGTGGCTCGCCGTTTGGGAGGCTACTTTCGTCTTGCATATCTGTCTTTTCTTTTTATCGTCTCTATTTTGGTGGTTATTCGATCTTTTTGATCGCTCGGTCGATCGACCCCGCCCCTTTACCGTCTGATAATAAAAGCATCATGGGACCAGGGTTCGCCGTCGTCGGCACCCCAGGCTCCCCATCGGATGTTGCACGAAAAAAGGTTCTTCTTCCTCGCCTCTAAGACGATCGTGTTCGCTTTTTCGTGCGTCTACGGTCGGTCGCTATTTACCGGTTCTTTAACCAACGTCATTAATGCCACAGTTGGTGGAGCAGCAGGGGAAACTCTTGTCTGCCACGTGCATCTGCACGCGGTGCCCGAGAGCTGTCTCTTGTTGCCAAGTGGCGCGGTGACGGGTATTGCACCCATTGGCTTGACGCGCAGGGCGCGTCTCCCACTCGTGTGAGCCACGACTCTGGGCGTCGTGGGAGGTGATCTCCAATAGGAGCGCGGGGCGCTTCTGTTGGCACTGTGCCGGTTGAGCAATGACCCCTGGTGGTGCCGACGGGCAACGTGGCAATGGGAAGGGTATGGGCAACGCCCTGCCTTCCGAATACGTCCCGCCGGGAGGCGTTCGTACGAACATGCGAGACGCCAACACCCTAGGTGGTTCCCTCTTGGGATCACCTGCGTTGAACGCGGCGGCCTCTGGCCAACCGCTAGACGCGGAGAGCCTTAAGGCGGAAGTGGTGACACTTCGTTTCCGTCTGACGGCCCAACAAGCGACTGACCGCTCGAAAGCGAAAGCAAACGACGAACTGATCGCAAACGTGGAGGCTATGCGCCAGGAGGACATCGAGTCCGATGCCCGGGCGACAAAGTCACGTCGCAAGACAAAGAGCAAGACCAAGGTCAAGCCCGACCCCAAGGGGGGCGAGTCGTCTTCCTCTCGTCCAGAGCCAGTTGGCCGAGCGACCGAACGTTGGGATCAAGAGCGCAAGCTTCGCAAGAAGCCGCGTAAGATTCACAAAGAGACCCAGTTGGCCCGCTCAACATCCTCAGTTGAGAACGCCAACATGTCGGCCGCGAACGAGTCAAGCTCGTCCAGTGGTACAACTTCCTATTCGTCCTCCGACTCTGGAGATTCCCGGGGTTCCCCGTCGTCCCCGTCGTCGAGCTCCAGCTCCGAGTCTTCGGACACGTCATCGGACGCTGCGGCTCGGCGATTCCGCCTGGGTCCGTACAAGGGTCGTCCCGACTCTAAGAAGCAGTTGGAGAAGGCCGATCGGCTGAAGGTCATTCGACCCTCCAACAGTCGCTTCCAGTCCCTATTGGACTATCGTACCTACTTCCTGATCCGAAGTGATCTGTCTCTGCCCCCCTCCCTAGTGGAGAAAACCCATCAGATGAACCGCCGCCTGGACGGCGCATTCCAAGGGCAAGAGCCGTTTACGGGCACCAGCCCCCTCGGTGTATTCACCATTTTGACGACCTTTCGTCGTGCCTGTGACGCAGCTGGCTTGACACGCGGATAAGCCCTTCCTCTCTTGGCCTTTCGCCTGTCAGGCGCGGCTAAACGATCCCTCTCGAGTGCCCTCAACTCGAAGGCCGGGCGCCGCACTTATGCGATTCGTACCTATGGTGCTGCTAGTAACTGGCATCTAGCAAAGTATGCCACGTACGCCGTAATGGCCCCCGCCTACCACGACATTATCACAATGCGACAGACCGATGACGAGTCGCCCACAGCCTTTGGGCTTCGCGTTGAGACACAGTGCGACCGCCTAGACGGCCTGTTCCACGCTCAAGATGTGAAGGATGTATTCATCAATGGCTTGTCCGAGATAATCCAATCTCATGTCCGGGTATTGGACGGGCAGTTCCCCAAGCGCACTCTGGCGGACACCATCTCTGCTGCGCAGATGTACTGGGACGGAACGAATAAGATTCGCTTATCTCTTAAGCTGCCTCGTCTTCAGACGACTGAGGTGGCGTACGCCTCACCCATGCCAACCCGGCAGACCAATGTCGACCGCCCCTTCCCGGTTACGCAACCGTGGGACCGGTCCAGTTGCCCTCCTCCGAAGGAGTCGCCTCAAGCGAGGACCGACATTTGTTACAACTGTAACAAGCCCGGTCACTTCGCTGCGCAATGCGCAGAGCCGTATCGGCCACGTGACCGCCGTCCGCCCGTTATTGCCGTGAAATCCGTAACGGAGGATACCAAACCAACCGCTGAAAGCGATATCCACGAGTCCACCGACTCTAAAAACGAATGAGCCGGGTGCCCCTTAACGGGTTGCCCGGCGCATCATCACCAACTGGTGAAAGACGTAAAGTCACAAGGATACTAAGCCCGGCACATCGGCACTATGAGATCGCGGCCATTATTGGCCCTTGCCAACGGGCAATGCACAGCTGTCGCCCTGTCTTGGACACTGGGGCCGGCATAAACTTGGTTCGACCTAATGTCTTACCCGCCATCTAGCAGAGGTATGCTGAGTAGCTCGAGCGCACACCCCGCATCAAAGATGCAAACAACAACCGCCTCATAGAAACTTATGCTTTACATCTGTACATAGATGTTGGATGCGCCAAGGTCTTCGACCGATTCTTTGTCGCCGAACACCTATCGGTGCCATGTATTCCCGGTACCGACTTCATGGATAACCATGTCGAAGCCATCTTCACACGCCTGAAGAAGGTTGTGTGGCAAGACCGCGTCGGTGATGTCACCAGGAACCTGAGGCGAACGCCTATCCTCGCCACCCTACTTGCCAATAAGTGGGAACGGTCGTGGGAAGAACAACCTGCTAATGTAAGGGCGTGTCGCCAGGTTCGCGTTAAAGGACGAATGGAGGAATGGGTTATGGCGACCTGTGCCACCCCTGCCCTCGTCACCATCTCGCCCAACATGCGCCTATGTCGGCACAAGTCAGTGTCAGTCGCCCGTGGCTTTGCACTGGTCAAACCCGATGAGCCATTTTAAGTTAACGTCTGCAACTTAGGGCCGGACCAGGCCATAGTTCGAAAGAACAGCATCCTCGGGTTCGCCGAACCAATTCAGGGGCCCATGTTGGCCGCCATAACAGAGGAGAAGGCAACCCAAAACACACCAACCGGTGAGGATACATCGTCGTCCGACGACCCTGTCGAGGATGTGGACCTTAGGGAAGCACCAGAGTACTTGCATAAGAAAATCCGGGAGATGCTGCGCACGCATTCCGCGATGTGGGACGGTACACTCGGTACTATACTCGTTACTGAGCATGCCATTGTATCCCCAGCGGATGCCGTCCCTATCCGGGCACAACCATATCGCACGGGTCCTTTCAAGTCGCAGATCATTGCTGATCAAATCAGCCAGATGTTGAAGCTCGAGGTCATAGAACCTAGCCACAGTGCATGGGCAAGTCCCGTCGTCATCGTACCAAAGAAAAACGGTCAGGCCCGCTTCTGTGTCGATTACCGACGACTCAACAACATCACCAAGAAGGGTGCTTATCCCCTTCCCCGGATGGAGGATATCCTGGACTCCATAGGAGATGCGAAGGTCTTCACCTCCCTGGAATGTACGGCAGGCTATTGGCAAGTGCCCCTACGCCCTGCCGACAGAGAAAAGACTGCGTTTAAAACGCATGCGGGTATTTACCATGGGCTGTCCATGCCATTCGGTCTGACAAACGCACCCGCTACTTTTCAACGGGCCCTTGACATGATACTGTCTGGACTCAAGTGTCAACTTTGCCTCCTCCACCTAGACGATGTCATCATCTTCTCTGCATCTGCAAAGCAACACGTCAAGGACGTTGATGTGGTCCTAACGCGGTTGCGTGAAGCCGGTGTCACTCTCAATCTCGAGAAATGCACCTGGTTCTCCGACGAAGGCGAGTACCTTAGACACATTGTCCGACCGGGCCAACTCCATGTTCATAACAAGAACGTCGACGCGTTGAAGCACGCTTCATTCTCCACCACCAAGACCCAGCTGAAACGTCTCTTGGGAATGTGTAATGTCTATCGACGTTTCGTCAAAGACTTTGCCAAACGAGCAAAGCCGCTCAACGCAATGACCCGCGCGGAGGTCCCTCCAGACTTACCAAAACCAACCGACGCAGCCCTCGCGGCCTTCGACGACGTGCGGCAAGTGCTCCTTGCACCGCCAATCTTGGCCCTGCCAAAGGCCAAAGGCCAGATGATGGTCGATGTCTACACCTGCGCCGACCAACTCGGATGCACCTTGCTGCAAGAGCAACCTGACGGTAATAGATTACCGGTTGGCTACTGGAGCTGTGGACTGAGCCCAGATGAGAAGAATTATTCCACAACGGAACGCGAGTGCCTTCGCGTTCTGTGGAGCGTACTCAAGCTCAGACACTTCCTTTATGGACATCGCTCCCTAATAAGGACCGACCATCAAGCCCTAAGCTGGATTTACAGCACCACTGATTCAAGTGGCCGGTTGATGCGATGGCGCCTACGGCTGTCCGAATATACATTCGACGTGCGGTACAAACCCGGTGCATCGCAACACGCCCCAGACTTCTTGTCCCGAACGGACAATGACGCCGCCGTCGAAGATATCACCGATGATATCCCATGCCTTGCATTGGCCGAGACGGCCAATGGCTTGCTGACGGGGAGGTACACGGGTACGGACATGCCGGCCCACGTCGAATACGACGATATCGTGGAAGCCCAACAAACCGACGCGTTTTGCGTTGAGTTGGCCAAACGGGTGGCACACAAAACGGCAAAATCCTTCTTTCAAATTGAAAGCCACGGCCTCTACAGGCGCGCACCGTACGGCGACGAATTGGTCATCCCGGAAAGCCTACGCGAGCGTATCCTTACGTTGGAACATCACGCAACGGTGTCAGCCCACCCGGGTATGAACCGGATGTACTACTCCATGCGGCGTCGGTATTACTGGCCATCCATGGTCACGGTTATCTACAACACTATTACCGTGTGTGCCACCTGCGCCCAGAATCGGCTGTCTCTTCGACGACACACGTCTCCACTGACGCTGTTCCCAGCTATGGAACCATTGACAGACCTATCGGTCGATATCTTCGGGCCAATCCTCGCTACCAAAGCTGGTAACCGCTTCATTTTGGTCATTACCGACCGCTTCTCCAAGCTGACCAAATGCGTCGTCTTACGGCGCATAACGGCAATCTCCGTGGCATCAGCCATTATCGACGCATAGGTCGCCTGTTATGGCCCACCTGACCGAATCCTATCGGTTCAAGGGCCCCAGCTCATGTCGAACTTCTTCGTTGCCGTAATGAAAGTTCTAGGCACCGAAACAGTGCGCACGACGGCCTACCACCCACAGACTAATGGTCAAGTCGAAAGGTATAATCGCACCAAGGCTACGCAACTCCGACATTACGTCACAGACGACCCGCGCCGTTGGGATGAGCTACTCCCCGTATTGACCATGGCTTATAATAGCCAGCCGCACAGATCAACAGGCATTGCGCCATTCGAACTCGTTATCCCGAGACGAATCCCGAGTTTGTCGGTCCGCAACCTCCCCCCAGGGACGCCATTGACAAAGAAGGGTACCCTCAATGATGGGTCACCCCTAGCGCGTAAGTGTGAGTTCATGGCCAAGCTAAGACAGCAAATTCCAGCCGTCGAATAGGCCTTGCAAAAGACTCAACAACGCTATAAGCGTAACTTCGACTCGAACGTTGATACACGTAACAAACGTGTCCGTGTCGATGACTACGTCTATACGACGAACCACCAGCAAAAGAACAAGCTGCAAAGAAGGACCGTCGGCCCATTCGTCGTACTTGACGCAGATGATTCTACCTACGTCGTAGACGTGAATGGCGAAGAGCGAAGAGTCAATAGTGACCATGTCACCCCGGCCCCACGGCCGTCGACCGCAGACAAGACCCCACATCCACTGTTGGACGGACTCGATAAGCCTGAGAGCACACCTCCGGTACCCGACGAATACGTCATCGACCGCCTATTGAAGCTCCGTCGGAGCAATGGCATCTACAGTGCCAAGGTCCGATGGTTTGACTATGGTCCCAAGGACGATACCTGGGAACCCTTGGAAAACCTCCCTCGAAACTTGGTCATCCGATTCCTCCGAACAAAAAAGAAGAAAATTGCGGGGTACTCTTGGAGTATTCCCAAACCCCCGTCTCGGGGCACCCGCCGATCACCCAGGCTTAATCAATCCGAAACGGCGTTGGTAGTAACCCCCCAACTCCACGAACCAAAGTGGTCCCCGACCATTCTTGGAGTGTTTTCGAATTCCCATGGCGAAATTCGAATCACACTGAACTGGATTATGATTAACCAATCGAATTCAGTTCAGGAGACTTCATCCATTTGTTGGGTTCGACTGACATTACCCGAGCGGACGCGTAATCTCCTTCACGACCCCTGGTTGGATCTTTGGCGTTTCGCCGAGCTTTCTGAGTGGCATGGGCCGTACACATACGTGTGGCCCTGCCCCCCGTTCTTACAGGGCAATGACGCGCCACCCGCGCCTGTTACCCAAGGGGTTGGATCCGAGCCTAACGTGCTACTGTTACTTTTGGTCCATGGCCTAACCGCAACGGTGGAGGACCTGATGTACCAAAGTACAGAGGCGACGCATATAGCCCCCAGATGGGAGAGCGCCCCCTGGTACGCCGACGCCAAAGCGGCTTTTGCATCGCAAGAGGTACTCCCCCACGCGTCGAAAGACCATAATGATATGACCACATGGGCACTCTTTGCCTTTCACTTTAACAGGAAAACGAACAATGCTACACAAGCCAAACCCTCTCTGTCCAAATGACAGCAACCCATGAGCGGGCAAGGTGTATATAACACCGCCACAGCATCACATGCCGACGGGCATCGGCAGTAAAACAAGCCAAACATAACAAAGACACAAGTCGAGTCCACACCGGTATTAGACCACCCACCTCAGTTGCGGAAGTGCCCCCGGCTACCCCCGTCCACCGACGAACTGCGACGGCGCATATTGCGCGGGGACTCCTCCTCGTCCTCGCCGTCACAGCTGAGACGCCGACCGAGGATGTCACCCGCGTCAAAACGCACATGCGAGGAAGGCACCGCCGCAACTTGGCGCGGACGTTCGACCTCCTAAGCGAACAGGTCGAAGGCAGCCGCCGAGTCTCCTGCCACGCTCATGGCCCGATCCAACACCGGAATGGCGTCCTCAAAGATATAGCCATGGGCGTCACGAACCGCCCGGCGCAACGCCTCCGTCTGGCGATTCCACGCCGAAGCCAGGGCGGCCGCCCCGACTCCACGAGGCACGCGCTGCCCGTCCAAACGACGACTCGGCCCATCGCCAAACAAGGCCACCGCTGCCTGAAACGCCTCGGACGAAGTCCAAACGTCCTCTTGCGTCGAACGCGCTTGTCCTCCGGATGCGGTTGTAACGCGCGTCTCGCGCACCGGCGAGAGCGACCGCCGGATAGGGGAAGCAGCTCGATGCGCAGGCCCACCGGCCGCCCGCATCCCTTGGCGGAAAAAACCGCCGCTGCCTTGGGCTGCCGCCGCGGGCATATCGCCATCGTCATCCGACCCCCCGCCACAAACGGGAAGAGACGCAAAGCCCCGACAAGGGTGGTTCAGCATGAACCCGTATGCGGCCAACGAGTCCAAATGGACGTGCAATTGACGCGCTACACGCGTCTGCGTGTCCCGTCGAATGACGTCCTTGACCACAATTGTCCACGGGAAGACTTCCGCGGCCTTGTTCATCTTGGGGAACGTGTCCAGCATCGCCTGGCCACCCGGCCCGCTGGCCATACGGTGTAGGTCCATCTTGGACATCCGCTTAAGGGCCCTGGCATCGAGCCAGGCGAAGACCTTGCCCGTCAATGGGGTATGCACCCACCCAGCCGCTACGAAGTAGTAATAATCCGCGTTGACGACGTTCCAGACGGCACTGAATTAGTCTACCAGCTTGTGAGCCTTGTAGGACAGTGCGTAAGGCATCTCCATGCACACCTCGAGGTTAACACCACCAGCGAGGGTAGCGTGGAAACCACCGCGACAAGTCGAAAGGACGGGGCGCCCGGATAACACCGGATCACCAAGCGGTGGGAAGCAACCCGCGGCTCGTGATGCGAGCCGCGTCTTGAGCACGCCGATGGGCGGGGGAATAACTCGGCGCCCGAAAGGGGGACGTCAACGCCAATTTGCGGGCGTCAAACTTCTCCTCCACGGCTTGTTCCGCTTCTTGAGCTGCCTCGATGAGCTCATCGAGGAACTCCGCCATGCCCGCCCCCTGGGCGAAAGACACTGACAACTTCGTGGCCGTACGGCGCGACAGGAAGACGGCCTCCGGCCAAGCCCGACGCAGACGCCCGAAGTTGTTGGCGGTGACCTCAAAGGTCCCCATCTGATGGACGGGGAACAGGAGGGCCCAAGCGTAAAGACGCGTGTGGAAGTCATGGAACGGGCGTCCGTAACGGACCAACTCGTTGGCATAGGCCAGAACCTCATAGGCCTGCCGCGCCCCGCCTTGGTTGCCATAGTTGGCGCTGCCGTGCACCTCTGCCACTATGGCGTCGAAATTGTCGTCCGGGACCCCGTTGAGGATGTCAATGAACCCCGGCGGGACGCCCCAATGGCCTTGTTCCATACGAACTAATGCCACGCGGCGGTTGTTCGTCACCTCGTCCATGAGAACGTCGTCACTCATGACGGGGACGCCGTCGCGTGTCCCAAGGGAGGGAGGGCTGAAGTACGTCCGCCTGGAAGGCGATTGCCCCGCCCCCTCGATGAGCGGCGGCTCGGCCTCTTGGTCTTCCGCACCATCGGGGTAGTCGCCGCCACGCATGTCTCGCCCATGGTCGGAGGACGACCCGTCTCGCCGTAAACCCAGAGCGGACGCTCGCCTCCGACCCGGATCGCCCCGCTGGGCTGCCCTCGCCCTTGGCACCGCTACCAGCCGCGCCGGCCGCGTCGGCCATCTGGACGTCGCTGCCGCCGACCGCCATCTTCGCCTTGATATTGCCGCCGGCACGCCGCGTCGGGCAGAAGACCTTGGCCAACGCCTCTCCCTCTCACCTCCCCTCACGACCACAAGCCCACGCTCTCCCCGCACGACCTAGGGTCAACCGGCTGGACACAAGCCGCGCACCCGACTCTTCAGTGGCTATGAGCCCGACCCCTTTCCCCCGCCCACTGTGTGCGCTAAGGCGCAACGACCCCAACCCGCCGAGGGAAAGGCCGTGACAGCCTCGCCTCGCGACGGAAGGGGCACGGCAGACGAAATTCCCAGAGGTCAACAAGTGCGCAAGCGCAGGCCACCGCAACCTGCCCAACTGGGCTACTCAACCCCGACGCCTGATGGCATGGGGAACCGGACAGGCCCTCGCCGTGCCCAACCCCAGGCATATATACCTAGGGGCGATCCCAAAGGCCCGCCAAGCTGCCTCCGGCCATGGCCCGTGCGGCACGCTGGCACAAGGCGCCCCCAACTCTGTAGGGGCCGATCTGATGCCTGCGCGGCCGCTGCCGCCCGGTGGGTGCCCAGAGGCTGCCCTTCCACGCCCTCCGGCGTGCATCGGCCATTCTGGGCCGCTCGCGCCCGTTCGCCCTCCAGGCTTCATCACCCCGCCTCGCACGAGGGTGTCAGGGGTCTCCCCGATCCCTTTGCAGGCGCCGTCCAAGGCGTAACGCCCTCACGCCCCTTCGCGCGTCGTTACGCGACACTCTGATTGGTTGCCACTTGTGGCGTTCGTCGTGGAGGATCAGTCGATCTGCGCCCACTCGCCGGGACGGCTCGTATCTCATTACAGGGGTATGTAGCATATCTCCTTAATACTTGGATATTGGGCCTGGTAGCCCCCCTGACGGGTCAGTATTCATGTGAAGGATTGAACTGACTTGTGGCTCGCCCTTCGGGAGGCTACTACCGTCTTGTATATCTGTCTTTTTTTTATCGTCTCTATTTTGGTGGTTATTCGATCTTTATGATCGCTCGGTCGATCGACCCCGCCCTTTTACCGTCTGATAATAAGAGCACCATGGGACCGGGGTTCGCCATCGTCGGCACCGCCGGCTCCCCATCTGATGTTGCACGAGCAAAGGTTCTTCTTCCTCGCCTCAAAGGCGATAGTGTTCGCTGCTTCGTGCGTCTACGGTCGGTCGCAAATTACCTGTTACTTAACGAACGTCATTAATCCCACACTTAAGGTCCTCAACATACTGTTCCGCCGCCGTGGAGGCGTCCTCGGATCTCTCCTGGGCTTGTCTAAGCTGAGGCACGCGCTCCACGCCAATAAGCTGGAGCCGTCTCGGGCTGACGAAGGCAAAGGGGATTTCCCCAGTGCTCGCGTGCACCTGCGTATTTTACGCAGTAGTAAGGAGGGACAGATGACTGTCCCACTCTGTCTGATGCTCCACAACATAGCATCGGAGCTGCCGCACCAAGGTGCGGTTGTATCGCTCCACCTGCCCATTGGTCTGTGGGTGGTAGGGAGAGGAATAGTTCGAGGCTATACCCAACAACCCGAGAATGCCCTGGTAATATACCGAGGCAAACTGAGGTCCTTTGTCCGTAAGGACAGAGTCGGGGATGCCATAGGCAGCCACCGAAGTGTCAATGAACGCTGACGATACCGTCAGCGCTGTCGCATCCCTTAAAGGGATGGCCCGCGTCAACTTGGTGAACCGGTCACATATGACCTGCACATGCTTGTGACCACCCCAAGAGGTGGACAATGGGCCTAGCAGGTCCATTTTGAGCCCCGAGAAGGGCTCGAGAGCTGGAAACAGCTTCATGGTGGATGTATGCCTCCTCTCGGAGAGGCGGTTCATAGCGCACGCGGGGCATTGCTACACGTGCTTATATACGTCCACCACCATGGGAGGCCAGCAGACATACAGGCGGAGGGTGCCATGCATCCTCCGCGAGCCGGGGTGCCCGGGCAACACCGACTGGTGTTGATATCGTAGGAGGCGCTGTTTCAGCGCCTCGGGGGTGACCACTTGGGTATCCCTCCCATATACCGAATGTCGGCATAGGAGCCCATTCTTCTCTCGAAAGAAGAAGGCTTTCCGACTCCACTTGGGGTCGGATGGTGAAAGAACATCCAGTTCTTTCAGCCGTTCTTGACAGAACGCATCCTGTGCTTGGCCGAGGATGATCTCTTGGGCCTTTAGCGCCCCCATGGGGGCTTCGGCTGGCGAGGCGGCCTCTAGGGCGTCGCTCGCCCGGGTTTCGACGGCCAGGACGGGGATATCCTCGTCCAAGGGAGTCGAGTCGAGTCCCTCTGTGGGCAGGCGCGATAACGCGTCCGCGACCTTATGGTCCTTTCCCGGCTTATGCCGGATCTCATAGGTGTACTCCGATAATCGGAGTCGCCAGCGGTTTATCCGGGCGTTCGGACTCATGTTCGTGCGTACCGATAGTAGGGCCCGGTGGTCAAACCGGAACAAAACCTCTGCCCCCTCGAGGTATGACCTCAAGTAGGTCACCGCCAAAGAGCGCGGCTATATTATTCGATGCGGTGATAATCCCCATTGGGTTGATGTTGCTGTAAGCAAGAACCCAGCTTTTCTTAGCTGGCGTCTACATCAACGATGTAGTGCCCGTCTCTCCTGGGGAGACCCTTAGTTCTTCTAAATCTTTTGTCTGCTCCTCCCTAGGGGGGAGTAGCCTCTTGGGGTGCTCGGTGCTCGTCAAGGCTGTTAGGGGCTTAGATATCTTGGCGAAGTCGGCCACGAAGCGACGATATACGCCGCACATACCCAGGAAGCTCTTCATCTGGGTTTGGGTCTCCGGATACCGGAGGCCCTTCAGTGCCCGGAGATTCTTCTCCAGGACATGGACTCGTCCTGGGCTGATAACATGGCCGAGGTACTCCACCGATTCTTGAAAGAGGTGGCACTGGGCCGCCTTGAAGGTGACCCCTGCATTTCCTAGGCAGGTCAACACCTCATCGAGGAGTTATAAGTGTTCCTCTGGGGAACGTCAGAAGACGATAACGTCGTCCAGATATACTCAGCATATCTGCCACTTACCTCCTGCTAGGATCATAGCTATAGCCCTTTGAAAGGTGGCGGGGGCATTGCACAACCCAAAAGGGAGGCGCACGCATTGCCACGCGCCCGAATGGCACTTGAACGCCGTAGTGTGTTTATCCTCCTCGGCTACTGGTATCTGCCAGTAGCCCGCATAGCAGTCCAGGGTGGAGAACACCCTGGCAGCCCCTAAGGAATCGACGCATTCATCCATCCTAGAGATGGGGTACGCATCCTTGACGTTCATCAAGTTTAGCTTTCTGTTATCAATACAGAAGCGTACAGAGCCATCAGGCTTCGGCACCATAACTACAGGGCTAGCCCATTCCCCAGTGGAGGGTTCGACGACCCCCACCGAGCTCATGCGCTCGACTTCGGCTTTCTCTCTCTCTTGGGCCAAAGGCCCGGCCTTGTACGGGTGTTGCCTCACGGGGACAGCCCCGGGCATCAACCGAATGCGGTGTTCGACACCGCGTATCAACCAGGGGCTTATGTATCGCCGATTTTCGGTCCACTCCGATATACTCAACATTGGCATTTTTTGGTTCAGATAAGAGTTTTGACGCAATTTCTTGAGTACGGATAGGATACATATCCGAAACCATAAAATGTAGGATATGAACAAGAATAGGGATTCTATTCAGAATATATCCAATTCTGCAACAACTAGGCCAGATAAGTAGTACTTGCGATGCGGATTGCCAAGAAAAAACTAAATGCGGGTTGTGGTGGAGCGTATGAACGCGATCTATGCGAGACCATGGCACGCGCGCGACAGCGATTGCCAGGCAAGATGCGAAAGTATCGTTGCCCATCTCGTTACCTTGATTAACCTTCATGGCTGAGAAGTGTTCTGAGTCGTACAGGCCGCCCTTCAGCTGCCGCGCACGACAAACGACGAAAAATCGCCCAGTTTGCCAATCACCATCGCCGTCGACGATGCGCCCTGAGTTGGCCCACTGCTATCCAGTTTTGTGTCTCACATATTCCTGCGTGTCTCGTGCCGGCTTCGTGCGTTCGGAGCTGCCTGGCGAGTCAAGTTACCTGAGGTAGTGCTATACCTTCGTTTGACGACTGGTAAGTCGTTGTACTTTTGTTTATCCGCTTCAGAGCCATTAAGATGGCGGTGCCATTCAGATAAAAGTACACATAATAGGGCTTGTGTTTCCGGAGTCTGAGTATATCCCAGTATATCTCTCCATCATATGAGAGTGCCAAATATTCACGCAAGCCCCTGGTATCAACCCCAAGTTACCCCCCCAGAGGGGTACATGCTTCTCCATGAGGGCCCTATGGGCCCTGGACCATTCTTCGGGTACCGACGACGCGTCCACTCCTGGGAGTGGGGATTCCTTCTCCTCCTTGGCTGTCCTGTCGCGCTCCTTGAGCTCGTCCGGGGACACCTCATAGCTTGGCCCCTCATAGGGGTCGATATATCCCACGGTCATATCGGTTGTCAGTCGCAAGGGCATAGCGCCCAAGTGCATCACTTGGACGGGTAATGGCTCGCCCGCCACCATGATGGAGGGTCCTTGCACGACCTGTACCCCATGGTTGTGGTACAACGGGGGTCGCCTAGTAATAAAGCCATGCCCCGTGTAGGTACTCTTCACGGGGATGTGTGCGATAGTCCGGGGTTGTACCGAGGACTTCTGTGCCTGCCTCAGCTTATCTGTGCCCCCTTGGGGGCACGCACATAGCGCACTGACTGACGCGACCGGGTGCCCCTTGCGGGCACCGTCTCTTCGGATGGGTACGAGTAACCCCGACGACCGTGTCGGCGGGTCCGCAGAGCGTGGCGGCGCACACGTCACCCCCGCACGCGGTTGTGATGCGTCTGCGCCTGTCGATGAACGTCGGACTGGCCGTGTCGCCGGTTCTCCTATGGGCTCGCCCGAGGAATCAACGGCGGTGCGGCCGACGCACCCACACGGCGGCGACGGTCCGTCCGGCCCGCACGAGGGTAAATCCACGTCTCAAGGTAATGACCGTCCGCGGACTGCAGCCGTGCGCTCACGGCTGCCAGCAATGACGGGGCGTGGAACAGCTGCGTCTTCGGCGTCAAGCCCGGGCCCGGCCACGCAGGCGCCGGAATTTACCGCAAATGATTGTGCTCGTCTATTCCAAGTCATCACGGCGGACGAGAATCGCTCTTCAGTGGAATGAGTAAACCTACCTCTGTCTCCGGCAGAGCTCGACCGCACGCATGCCGGCCTGTGGACCATTACGGTGGCTCCCATGTACAACCGGTCCTTTTACCGGCCCGCGCCGCCCACGCTCGTCGAGGGGATTATGGATGACGACGTGCAGGGCATTGACCCGTGTCAATACTCCGGTCCGCGCGACGCCTCGACGCTCGAAACGCCGTACCGGTCCCTACGCTAAACTTACGCGGTCGCCAATGAGTCACGCACGCAATTGAACAATTTGGTTCGGATCTGAACATTCGCCGGCCGCCAACCCGCCCTTTTTTTTCCACGCTCCCTGCCGCAACACGCCCCATATCCCTCAACATGAAGACAGCTGACGCCCTTCCCCGGTTGGAGGAGCTGAAGAAGACCCACGGCAACCTGCCCGCAGCGCTTTCCGCGACTGCGGCCGAGACTGGGGTGAGTGTCGACGCTCTCCGGATGGCTGACCGTCGATCCCCGTCGACGTCCC
>Ga0209093_1000208_pt1 | contig 29696 bp, 40 predicted proteins | sample SidtaG_4_FD_187450 | JGI IMG/M metagenome (GOLD analysis project Ga0209093, IMG submission 187450) | Marine algal microbial communities from Sidmouth, United Kingdom - Sidmouth_Male1 metaG (SPAdes) (version 2) | ecosystem: Host-associated > Algae > Red algae > Unclassified | place: Sidmouth...
GATCCAGAGGAAGACGTTCCCTGTCTTGGTCTCTGTCAGCCGTCCGAGGAGGTCCATGGACAGGCTCGCGAAGGGATCCTTCCTTGAGAACAACTTGAGCATCGCCGTGCGTCGCCTTGGTTCTATCCTGTTCCGGGCACAAGAGGAACAGCTGGCCACCCAGTCGTACACGTCAGCGGCCATGGACTCCCAGTGGTATTAGCGCCTGATAGAGCCATAAATCCGGTTGACCCCAGGATGACCGGCGCGCACGATGTCTTGTTCCAACCGGAGGAGGTCCTGGCGCAGGGTGAACCGGACGTACACTTGGAAAGCACCGTCCAGGGGGGCGACGCGCACGAGTATCCCCTCCTTGATCTCCGAAAACCGCGGGTGCTCTTTCTGGTCCATAATATCTCGTAGATCTTGGCACCGCTGGTCATTCTTATGCGCGGCAAGCATGAGCGCGAGCGCGACCGTTTGGTCCTTGTCCAGCTCCTCGTAGTTCGGCGCGACTCAGCCACGGGAGGAGTTAGCCAGAGCGAGACAGGGAATCTCTTCCTGGATGACGGACCGATCCGAAGCCAGCGATGGGAGACGCGACCTGGCGTCGGCACAGTGGTGCTCCCTTCCCGGTCTGGTGCGTACCTTGTACCGGAGCTCCGACGACCGGAGACTTCATCGAGCGACCCGCCCTTGCGCAATCTCCATGTTGAGCAGCCAGCATATACAGGCATCGTCCGTCCGGATGAGGGGCTCTTAGAATCCGGGTTTTTCATCAGAATCTGGGATATATCCAGATATATTTGGATATATCCGTTGGAATCTCTTCGCCATCTAATGTAGGAAAAAAAAAATGGACAGTCCTGAAAAGCTCATCTCGTGCTCAGGCTCTTCGCGGAAAGAGTATCGGGAATGCGGTGTTTCTGCCAGCAGGATGCCTCTGTTTACAGAACGAAGCCTTATCCGACTCATTCTCTGAACCCCCTGGTCCGGATCAGGAATTCTTTTCCCTCGAGGTAGGGGCGGATGAGAAATCAAGCCCAGAACACGGCTAGGCATTCTCGGTCGGTTGTACAGTAGTTTTTCTCGGCCGGGATGAGAATCCGGCTGTAGTAACCGACCGGGAGAATGATTTCGTCCTCTTTCTGTTGCAGGAGTGTACAGCCGATTCGGACGGCGCAGGCGTCGGTATCCAGGATGAAGAGACCCACACGTCGGGGGAGCGCCAAGATCGGAGTCGACGTCAGGCGCTCTTTCAGGTATCCGAAGGCCGCCCACTGGGCGGCATCTTGCGAAGGGAGCACGTGCGCGAGCTTCTTGCCGGTCAGCTTGGTCAGGGGCTTGGTGATGTGCGCGTAGGGTGACGGCGGCGGACGACGACGACATGGCAGGAGGGGGGCAAGCGACAGAAAGTCCTCCGGCACAGAAGACACAGGAAGAAACACACACTGTGGACTCAGAAGCGCAAATTCTGCCATCCGGGGGGCTTGGTGAAGACAATTGGGCAGGAGTAAAAGGGAGGTTCGTAGCTGTGGCAATGGGATCGAATGCCAGGGAAATGAGGTCCAACGTTGTTGAAGTTCTAATGTGGCTGCTGTATTGCAGCAACATGTCTCAATCCTGATGGCCGCCCTTGACTGGGCTAGCGCTGTGCCTCACCCCCACCCCCCCCACCATCCCGCGCCCGTCGCGACCGCCGGCGCCGCGCGCCATGCAGTTTGTGGAAATTCTTCGACCGTTGGCCTGCACGGAGTGTCGCACCGAGGTACGTGGCCAAGTCGTGGGGGTCTGGTTCTCTTTTCGGGGGGCGCGGTGGTGCGGTGGTGGGGGGAGACGGGGCGGCCGGGCGGGGGGGGGGGCACGCGGGTGCTCAGTACATGGCATGAGGCGCGATCGGTCATTTTTTGCTCTTTGTCTCTGTGTAGTTTAATCGGAAAATGTTGTTCCTATATAGTGTGTACGGCCTACAGGTGGAAGTCACGGTCGTACAACAGTCGATGCTCTATGCTTGACTTGTCCATGTGACCCTCCCTGCCTTTTTCGTTTTCACTGTGAGCGTGTTAGCGTGTTCGGGTCTTGTCCGGCATTACGGGTGTCGCTGGGTCTGGCTTGTGACCGGCCGTGTGGACGGCGTCGATGGGGGCGGGAGGGTGTGAAGCGTCAGATTTTGTTTTACATCGGATCGCGCGACGAAAAGGTCACAGGCAGACGCGCCGTTATTTTCTTCCCTCTACGGCTACTCGCCCCGTAAGTGGGCAGTCTTGCCCTGTCTCTTGTCGGGGCTTGAGCAAGGAGCCCAACTGTTGCGACACTTGGGGGGGGGGACAGGGGCGTGGCGAAGACGAAGACAACAACACGCGAGAAGCAACAGACATCCAATGAGCGATCGAAGTTGATGTGCGAGGATCTAGAGTTTCAGCCAATGAACAGGTGCGGAACTCTGAACATGTCTCTTTCGCACAGACGTCGTGTGCAGTGGCCTGACCAAGGTCGTTCGGGCCCTCCCTGCAGACCCGTCGTTTCCCCTCATTTCCGGTCATTTTCCTCGTTTTTCGTCGTTTCTCGGACGCTCCGCATCAGATCTGCGTCAAACACCGGCTCTGGGCCACCGCAGTCCTGCAAAGCAGGTCCGTTACAAGAAGAAGAAAAAACTTCTCAGAGACAGGCACCACGTCTAGGGAGGGATAACACTTCAACAATCTTGAAATCTTTTTAAGATAGGTTCGGACCAAATCGCTCACAGCGGGGCGGCCGGGGCACCCTCGCCTAGAATCAATTCTCTGAAAGTGTGATTATCAGTCGGAGTTTTGCAAGACCCAGGCCTCAGATGCAGTCTGATTTGGTACTTAAAAACCGTCAGTCCGTACTGCGGGGGAAACCCCCTGTCAGGGGTGACACGGTCCCTGGCATGAGCCATGGACGGGTCGTGACCACTCACGGAACACCCCAATAGGCGGGTAGCGTGGGACCCCCCCCCTGGGCGGGTGTCCAGGGAGCCCGAGGGCCACACATGAAACGACCCCTCTAGAGGGGCGCGGGGTGATGAGCACCTGATCGGGCCCCCCTGAAGGGGTCTGACAAAGGCGAGGGAAACACGCGTCTTCCCGAATCCGGGTCCTCTGGAGGGACCAAAAAGCTTGTGGAAGCTTCCGCAATCCGAGCGTCAGCTGGACCGAGATCTGATCTCGTCCAGGGATAAAATAGCACCGGAATTCTTTCCGGGTAATTTGAGAAATCTTGGCGCAATTCCTAAGGTACGGATTCCGGGTACATCCTGAGAACTGGGAAGTCTTAGTGACTTTCCTGCTTCCGGAGCTAGTGAGGGCTCAGGGACGAGTGGCCTTTTGGGGGACCCTCCTCATGTGCGGCGTCACGCGCGGGTCTCCACGAGAGTGCGTGGCATTGCGAGCGACGGCGGAGGGGACGGAGGGGAAGTCCCGTTCACCCCTTCTGTTTCGACCGCCACAAGGGGTCGAGAGCGAGTCTCCCCCAGAATGCCGGGGCCTCCTGGGAGGCGGGAACAAGCAGTCCCGTCTCAAGAACAGAGGCCGTATGACGGTCAGGCGCGGCGCGCTAGGCCCATGGGCCTACACCATACACCCCCACAAGTCAGTGGGTTTGGGGCTCCGCAAGAGGCTCAAGAATGGGACGCCTTTTTGGCGGCCGTGCGGGATTCCCTGGATGCTTTTATGAGCACGTTACATGAACGGCTGTCCTTCTTTGAGGCAGACCTCGGGGCTTCCCGACGGCCAAGGCGCCGTCGTCGCCGACTGAGCTTCTCCTCCTCGGATGAGGAGTACTCAGGCGGAGATGGGGGACGCCATGTGCCCCGAAGTGCGGTAGCACGCGCTCTAGGGCGCGAACTAGAGGGAAACCCTCATCTTCGACTCCCCGAGAAGATCATCCTTGCGGATGATCGCTATGCAGGGATTCTGCATTGTGTATCGTACGCATTGGCGAATACGGACGTCGGGTATGACCGGACGATGGCACACGGCCTAGGCCGTCTGCATAAGGATGTCTCGGCCACCTTCAGTCGAGACGCAGAGTGGGATGGGACGCCAGCCTTCTGCGTCTTCCAGTTTCTGAACAGCTTTGTAAACGCGGGTAAGGACAATGATGTGTCAGATGGCACAGCCCTCTACCTCCTCCTGACGTTCACCGAGGGTGACCTCAAACGGGAGTTGTACACCATCACGCTGTCCCTCCAAGGATGGCGGAGTGGAGAGGTCAGTTCCTATATGGAGCTTGTCAACTGGCTCCTACGCAATTATGCGGATGAGCAGTCGCTAAGCGACCAGGAAGGTGTGATCCACGGAGCTTCCCAGCGGGATGTTGAAACAGAGAATGAGTTTTACGTACGCTATCGGGGTTTACTTCGCCTCTCGCCTCTGTGAATATACCCACACGGAGGGGCGGATGAAGAGCGGCTATTTTCAGAGGCTCGGTTGGGAGACTCGCGCAGATATGCACAAACACAACACTGGCAATATGCCGATGAACCTCTCGGTGCAATATGCCCAGAGGAAGGGTCACGTCTGTCGCGACGTCACGAGGAACAACAGGCCGAAGAAGCCCGACGGGCCGAGGCCCGTCGAGAGCGTCGAGCAACACAGCATACTCCGCTCAATTACGCTACCGCGCCGGTGATGGTCCCAACTAAGGTGAGGGAAGTCCCGTCGGGTCCTTCCCCAAGGGGCAAAGATCGCTTTGGGAAACCGAGGAAGTACAACTACCTCGCATGTAACATGCCAGGAACTTTCTTCCACGAGTGTCCCCGCCTAGACCCGGAGACCAAGGCCCTGTTGAACAAGGCCTACGAGGAGCGTATGGCGGACTTCTCGCAAGAGGACCAGCGCCGTCCCAAGAACGCATTAGCAGCCGTAGGCACAAGGCTAGGTCCGTCTTGGTCTTCTTCGGATAAAACTCTACCCCCATCGGTAAAAGCCGAAGAACTGGTCGAGGAGGACAAGTCGTCCTCGGAAAACGAGTAACCGGGGCGGTGGTCCCGCCTCCCCCGACGACTCTCAGGGAAACACGGAGTTACAAGTCTTCCCGGCGAACCAGGAAGAACTGGCCCGAACGGCCAACGGGGGGATCCCAAGGGAGACCCCCTGAGGGCACGGCATGTATCTCGTTGCCTTCCTCTAGCTATAAGCTAGTCGTCAGGTTATTCCTGAAGGAAGGTTTAGACCTTATGTCACGGGCCAAACTGGATACTAGGATTGGCCCCACGCTTATAAGCCGGCATTTACTGCCGGACGACACCGAGCTCCACCCGCTGGGTGAGGTGGCATCCATGATCCATGATGTCAGTGAGGGCTGGCTCCCCATTGAGAGTTCGGTGTGCCTCGGTATGGCCCTTGGGGGCCAGACCTCGTACATCGTCTTTGCAGTTGTAGGCAATATGAGTGTCCCAGCTATACTGGGAACCTTCTTTATGGATATCGCAACAAAGAATATTGCGACGCAGGAGCAACATGCGGAGCTCCTCATGGTACCAAGGTACCAATACGAAGAGACGATCCCCGCAAGGAGCACCCGGTCGCGTCAGTCAGTGAGGTCTGTGCGTGTCCCCAAGGGGGCGCAGCTTAGCTAAGTCCGGCCCGGAAGACCGTGGTACAACCAGGGACTATCGCACACGTCCCTGTGAAGAGTACCCACACTGGGCATGGCTTTGTTACGGGGCGACCCGCTTTGTACCACAACCATGCCGTACAAGTAGCTCAGGGACCCGCCATCATGGTGGCGGGCGAGCCCTTAACCGTCCAATTTATGCACTTGGGCGCCACGCCCTTGAGGCTGACGACCGACATGACCGTGGGATATATCGATCCGTATGAGGGGCCGACCTACGAGGTGTCCCCGCACGAGGTCAGAGGGCTCGACGGGACAACGAAGAAAGGAAGATAAATAATCCCCAATCCCAGGAGTGGTCGTGTAGTTGGTACCCGAAGAATGGTCCGGAGCCCTTGAGGCCCTCTTGAAGAAGACTCCCTCCCTCTGGGGGGGAAACCTGGGGTTGATACGCGGTGAAGAACACAGCATTCGGCTGAAGCCTGGGGCTGCCCCCGTGAGGTAACACCCCTATAAGGCCGGGCCTTTGGCCCGGGAGAGAGAGAAGGCCGAAGGCGAGCGCTTGCGCTCGATGGGGGTCATCGAGCCCTCCACTGGGGAATGGCCTAGCCCAGTCGTTATGGTGCCGAAGCCTGATGGCCCGGTACGCTTCGATTACAGAAAGCTGAAAGTGATGACTGTCAAGAATGCACTCCCCATTCCAAGGATGGATGAGTGAATATATTCCCTAGGGGATGCCAGGGTGTTCTCCAACCTGGACTGCAACGCGGGCTACTGGCAGATACCTGTAGCCGTGGAGGATAAACACCTTACGGCGTTAACGTTCCACTCGGGCGCGTGGCAGTGCGTAAGCCTCCCCTTTGGGTTGTGCAATGCCCTCGCCACCTTTCAAAGGACTATGAATATGATCCTAGCAGATGTCAAGTGCATATATGCTTGGTGTATCTGGACGACGTGATCGTCTTCTCACGTTCCCCAAAGGAACACTTACAACACCTCGATGAGGTGTCGACCAGGAGCTCATGAATCTGCCGATTTTCGGTCCACTCCGATATACTCAACATTGGCATTTTTTGAATCAGATTAGAGTTATGACGCATCTTCTTGAGTCCGGATAGGATATATATCCGAACCGAAAATAAGAGGATATGACTGAGAATAGGGATTCTTCTCAGAATATATCAGATTCTGGAACAACTACCTCAGATATCAAGTACTTGCGATGCTGACTGCCAAGAAATAACGAAGAGCGGGTTGTGGTGGAACGTGGGAACGCGACCTATGCGAGACCGTGACGAGCTCGCAACAGCGATTGGTAGGCAAGATGCGAACCCATCGTTGCCCATTTCGCTGCCTTGGTTAGTCTTCATGGCTGAGAAGTGTTCGAAGTCGTAGAGGCCGACCGTCAGCTGCCGCGTGCGACAACAGACGAGAAATCGCCCAGTTTGCCAATCACCTTCGCCGTGAACGATGTGCCCTGAGTTGGCTGACTGCTATCCAGTATGTTTCTATCATATAACTGCGTGTCTCGTGCCGGCTTCGAGCGTTTGGAGCCGCCTGGCGAGTCAAGTTACCTGAGGAAGTGGGATGCGTTCATTTGACGACTGGTAAGTCGTTGTACTTCCGTATATCCGCTTCAGAGCCATTAAAATGGCGGTGCCGTCCAGATAAGAGTACGCATGATCGAGCTTGTTTTTCCGGAATCTGAGTATATCCGAGTATATCTATCCATCGCATCAGACTGCCATTTATTTACATAAGCCCCTGGTGCTGACACGCCTAGGAAAGGCAGGGGTCACCGTGTAGGCGTCCAAGTGCCACTTATTTCGAGAAGAGGTGGAGTACCTTGGTCATGTTATCAGACCGGGAAGAGTACATGTCCTGGAGAAGAATCTCCCGGCACTGAGGGGCCTCCAGTATCCGGAGACCCAAACACAGATGAAGAGTTTTCTGGGTATGTGCGGCGTATGTCGTCGCTTCGTGGCCGACTTCGCCAAGATAGAGAAGTCCCTGACAGCCTTGACGAGCACCAAGCTCCCCAAGAGGCTACCTTCCCCTAGGGTGAAGGATAAGAAGGCTTTAGAACAGCTATTAGGACGGCTTTTAGCCGCCCCCATCCTCGCTCCCCCATAGAGAGACGGACACTACATCGTTGATGTAGACGCGAGCTATGAACAGCTGGGTTGTTGCTTACAGCAGCAAGAGCCCGACGGAGGCACTCGGGGTCTTCTGGGCGGTGACCTATTTGAGGACATACCTCGAGCGGGCAGAGAATTTGGTCCGGTGTGACCACCGGGCCCTACTATCAGTATTCACGAACATGAGTCCGAACTCGTGGATGAACCGCTGGCGACTTCGATTATCGGAGTGCATCTATGAGATTCGGCATATTCCGGGTAAGGAACAGAACGTCGCAGACGTGTTATCGCGTCTGCCCACAGAGGGACTCGACTCGACTCCCCTGGACTATGATATCCCCGTCCTTGCCATCGAAACCCGGGAGAGAGACGTCCTAGAGGCCGCCTCTCCAGCAGAAGCCCCCATGGGGGCGCTGTCGGCCCAAGAGAAAATTCTCGGCCAAGCCGAGGATACGTTCTGTCAGGAACGGCTGAAAGAACTGGATGTTCGTTCGCCACCCGCCCGCAAGTGGAGTCGGAAATCCTTTTTCTTTCGAGAGAAGAATGGGCTCCCATGCCGACATGCGATCTATGGGAGGGAGACCCAAGTGGTCATCCAACAGGCGCGGAAACAGCGCCGCTTACAGTACGAACACCAGTCGGTGCTGGCCGTGCACCCCGGCTCGTGGAAGATGTATGACACCCTCGACCGGTGTGTCAACCGGCCAACACTGGTAGTAGACGTCAACAAGAGGCGTGGAGCAATGCCGCGCGTGTGCGAAGCACCGCCTCTCCGAGAGGAGGCATACGTCTACAATGAAGCTGTTTCCAGCTCTTGAGCCCTTCGCGGGGCTCGCAATGGACCAGCCAGGCCTAGTGACCACCTCTAGGGGTGGTCATAAGCATGTGCTGGTCATCTGTGACCGGTTTATCAAGTTGACGCGAGCGATCCCGGTTCGGGATGCGACAGAGCTGGCGGAATCGTCAGCGTTCATTGATACTTGGGTGGCTGCCTATGGAATCCCCGACTCTGTCCTTAAGGACAACGGACCTCAGTTTGCCTCGGTGTATTTCCAGGGCATCCTCGGGTTGTTGGGTATAGCCTCCAACTCTTTATCGAGCTACAACCCCGAGACTTACAGGCAGGTGGAGCAATACAACCGCACCTTGGTACGGCAGCTCCGGTGCGATGTCGCGGAGCATCAGACCCAATGGGACAGTCATCTGTCCTTCCGTAATACTGCGTAAAATACGCAGGTACACGCGAGGACTGGAGGAATCTCTTTTGCCTTAGTGAGCCCTGGACGGATCCAGCCTGTTTGCATGAAGCGTATGACTCTGCTTGGACAAGCCGAGGAGAGAACTGAGGACGCCGCCACGGCGGCGGAACAGTATGTTGAGAACCTTGAGGCCCTCATCCAGGCGGTTCGCAGGCAGTTGGGCGAAGCCCAGTCCACCTATAAGCGGGCGTTTGCCGCCCGCACAGACAAAGAACAACACGATCAAGGCCGGGGCCTGGGTCTATCTAGATGTCCTCTCCCGTTCTTCAAAGAAGATTGGGTTGAAGACCCAAAGACCGTACATAGTGCTACAAACCGATGGGCATCGGTTTCTGGTAGAGAGCCCTGGGGGTCTCCGAACCGTGATCAGTGACTATGTCACTGGTGACCCCGCACCACTGGTGCGGGATTCCAAATGGACCCGTGCCCTTAGGGCACAAGCCCTCTTTAAGGTGGGCGACCAAATTAAGGAGAGCCCTGATGTCTTTTTCGAACGATTTCTCAACCACGGTTGGGAAGATGATGGAAAATTGAAAGTCCGGGTCAAATGGTTCGGGTTTCGTGAAAACGAAGCCACGTGGCAGTTTTCATCTTCCGCCCCTGGGGAGACAATTCGTACATTTTGCTGGCGCAATGGTGCCAAGCTCTTCGCCTTGACACGAGAAGTATTCTTCTTTTCTGACAAGGCGGAAGAGAAGCCTTGTGACTTCAAGTCACGCGCAAAGAATAGAGCACAAGAAGAGAGGCTAAGCCTTTTATTCCCTACGGGGCCTGAGACCAGTCGATCGTAAGAAAGGCGGCGCCCAACCCCCTTAAGAGGGGAGATAACGGGCTACATAATCTGCAGGAGAGGGACGTATGAGACACATTGTCACCCTAGGATGACCACGTTGCCAACCCTTAGGCCGGGAAACGTAGACAGGATCATATTCTTGGCTGCGGCCCTCCTCGGCAGCATATTATTGTGGCCCCGAGAAGGTCGGCAGGTTCGCCGAGGGGCCCGAGTCGACCCCAAAAATCGGTTGCGACGAAGAACTAGAGCCCGCCCCTAAGTGGGGTGGGGGAGGAGACGGCGGACGTAGAGGCGCCGCAAGCAAAGCCGCCCCTAGGGGCTGGGCCACGAGCCGGCCAAGTGCCGACGGGACAACCCAGCCACGACCGTACTGGTGTCTGCCACGGCGGAACAGTACTTGTATCATATCTCCTTAATAGTGGGATGTTGGGCCCGGTAGCCCCCCTGACTGGTCAGTATTCAAGTGGAGGATTGAACAGACTTGTGGCTTTCCGTTTGGGAGGATACTTCTGGCTTGTATCTCTGTCCTTTATCTTATCGTCTCTATTTTGGTGGTTATTCGATCATTATGATCTCTCGGTCGATCGACCCCGACCCTTTGTCGTCTGATAATAAAGGCACCATGGGCCCGGGGCTTCACGAACAAGGGTTCTTCTTCATCGCCTCTGGGGCAATAGCGTTCGCTTTATCGTGCGTCACCGGTCGGTCGCTGCTTACTGGTTAGTTAACCAACGTCATTCATACTACATTTGGTGGATCGGCAGGGGATGCTCTTGCCTGTCGCTTGCATCTGCACGCGGTGCCCGAGAGCTGTCTCTTGTTGCCAAGTGGCACGGAGACGGGTATTGCACCTATTGTCTTGACGCGCAGGGCGCGTCTCCCGCTTGTGTGTGCCACGACGCTGGGCGTCGTGGGTGGTGATCTTCAATTGGAGCGCAGGGCGCTTCTGTTGGCACTGTGCCGGTTGAGAAATGACACCTGGTGGTTCCGATGGGCAACGTGGCAAAAAGAAGAGTAAGGGCAACGCCCTGCCTTCCGACTACGTCCCGCGGGCAGGCGTTCGTACGAACACGCGCGACGCCAACACCCTAGGTGGTTCCATCGCGGGATTACCTGCGTTGAGCGCGGCGGCCTCTGGCAAACCGCTCGACGCGAAGATCAGTAAGGCGGAGGTGGAGACACTTCGTTCCCGTCTGACGGCTCAGCAAGTGACTAACCGCTCGTTAGCGGAAGCAAACGACAACCTGCTAGCAAATGTGGAGGCTATGCGCCAGGAGGACATCGAGTCCGATGCCCGGGCAGCAAAGCCGTGTCGCAAGACGAAGAGCAAGACTAAGGTCAAGGTCGACCCCAAGGGGGGCGAGTCGTCTTCCTCTCGTCCAGAGCCAGTTGGCTAAGTGACAGAACGTCGGGATCTAGAGCGTAAGTTTCGCCAGAAATTGCGTAGAATCCGCAAGGAGACTAAGTTGGCCCGCTCAGCATCCTCAGTTGAGAACGCCAACATTTCGGCCGCGACTGAGTCAAGCTCGTCCAGTGGCACGACTTCCTCTTCGTCTTCTGGTTCCGGAGAATCCCCGGGTTCCCCGCCTTCGCCGTCGTCGAGCTCAAGCTCCGACTCCTCGGACATGTCATCAAACGCCGTGTCTCGACGATCCCGCCCGGGTCCGTACAAGAGTCGCCCCGACTCTAAGAAGCGGTTGGAGAAAGCCGATCGGCAAAAGGTCATTCGACCCTCCAACAGTCGCTTCAAGTCCCTCATGGACTATCGCACCTACGTCCCGATCTGAAGTGATCAGTCACTGCCACCCTCCCTAGTGGAGAAAAAGCATAAGATGAACCGCCGCCTGGATGGCACATTTCAAGGGCAAGAGCCGTTTACCGGCACCAGCCCCCTCGGCGTATTCACCTTTTCGACGTCGTTTCGTCGTGCATGTGACGCAGTCGGCTTGACGCATGGGCAAGCCCTTCCCCTCTTGGTCTTTCTCCAGTCAGGAGCTGCTAAAAGAGCCTTCTCAAGTTCCCTAAACTCTAAAGCCGGACACCGCACTTATGCGATCCGCACCTATGGTGCCGCTATTAGCGGGCTTTCAGCCAAGTATGCCACCCACGCCGTAATGGCCTCCGCATACCACGACAATATTACAATGCGTCAACCCGATATTTATTCGCCCACAGCCTTTGGGCTACGCGTTGAGACGCAGTGGGACCACCTCGACGGCCTCTTCCACGCCCAAGTTGTGAAGGATGTAATCATCAATGACTTGTCTCAGAATATTCAATCTCATGTCCGGGTATTGGACGGGCAGTTCCCCAAGCGCACACTGGCGGATACCATCTGTGCTGCGCAGATTTAGTGGAACGGGACAAACAAGCTTTGCTTATCTCTTAAGTGCCTCTTCTTCAGAGGACTAAGGTGGCATATGCCTCGCCCATGCGAACCCGGCACCCCAAAGTCGACCGCCCCTGCCCGGTTGCCCAACGGCGGGCCCCGTCCCGTTCTTCCGAAGCAGTCGCCGCAGGCGAGGACCGATAGTTTTTACAACTTTAACAAGCCCGGTCACTTCGCTGCTCAATGCGCTGAGCCGTACCGGCCACGTGAACGCCGTACTCCTGTTATTGCCGTGAACGCCGTAACGGAGGATACCAAACCAACCGCTGAAAGCAAAAGCAACGAGTCCACCGACTCGAAAAACGAATGCGCCTGGTGCCCCTTTGCGGGTTGCCCGGCGCATCATCACCAACTTGTGAAAGACGTGAAGTCACAAGGATTCTAAGCCCGGCACATCGGCACTATGCGGTCGCGGCCACCATTGGCCCTTGCCAACAGGAAATGCACTGTTGTCGCCCTGTCTTGGACACTGGGGCCGGCATTAAATTGGTTCGACCTAATGTCCTACCTGCCGACTGGCAGAAGTTTGCTGAAAAGCTCGAGCGAACACCCGGAATCAAAGATGCAAACAATAACCGCCTCAAAGCAAACTATGCTATACATCTATATATAGATGTTAGATGCGCCAAGGTCTTTGACCGATTCTTCGTCGCCGAACACCTATCGGTGCCGTGTAACCTCCGTACCTAAATCATGGATAACCATGTCGAAGCCATCGTCACCCCCCTAAAGAAGGTCGTGTGGCAAGACGACGTCGGTGATGTCACCAGGAACCTAAGGCGAACGCCCCACCTCGCCACTCTACTTTCCAATAAGTGGGAACGGTCGTGGGAAGGCCAACCTGCTAAGATAGGGGCATGTCGCCAAGTCTGCGTCAAAGGGCGGATGGAAGAAAGGGTTATGGCCACCTGAGCCACCCCCGGCCTCGTCACCATCTCGCCCAATATCCGCCGATGCAGGCACGAGTCAGTGGCAGTCGCCCGGAGCGTCGCGCTCCTCAAGCCCGATGAACCATTTTTGGTTAAGGTCTGCAACCTCGAGCCGGACCAGGCCATACTTCGTAAGAGCAGCATTTTCGGGCTCGCCGAACCATTCCAAGGTCCCATGTTGGCCGCCATAACAGAGGAGAACGCAATCCAAGACACAGATGCTGGTGAGGACACATCGTTGTCCTACATGGCGACAGATCATTGCTGATCAAATCAACAAGATGTTGAAGCATAAGGTTATAGAATCTAGCCACAGTGCATGGGAAAGCCCCGTCGTCATCGTACAAAAGAGGAATGGCAAAGCCCGCTTCTGTGTCGATTACCGACGACTCAACAACATCACCAAGAAGGATGCCTACCCCCTTCCCCAAACGGAGGAATGTCTGGACACCTCGGGAGATGCGAAGGTCTTCACCCCACTTGACTCTACGGCAGGGTATTGGCAAGTGCCCCTACGCCCGGAAGACGGAGATAGGACTGCGTTTACAACGCATGCTGGTATTTACCATTGGCTGTCCATGCCATTCGGACTGACCAACGCCCCCGCTACTGTTCAACGTTCCCTCGACATTATATTGTCTGGTCTCAAGTTGCAGCTTTGCCTCGTCTACCTAGGTGATGTTATCATCTTCTCTGCGTCTGCAGAGCAACACTTCAAGGACATTGATGTGGCCTTAACGCGGTTTCACGAAGCCGGTGTCACTCTCAATTTTGAGAAATGCACCTGGTTCTCCGACGAAGTCGAGTACCTTGGACATATTTTCCGACCGGGTCCACTCCATGTTCGTAATAAGAACGTCGACGCGTTGAAGCACGCTTCGCTCCCCTCCACTAAGACCCGGCTTAAAAGCATCTTGGGGATGTGTAACGTCTATGGACGTTTCGTCAAACACTCTGCGAATCGAGCAAAGCCGCTCAGCGCGATGACCCGCGCGGAAGTCCCCCCGGACTGACCAAAACCTACCGACGTAGCCCTCGCGGCCTTCGACGACCTACGTCAAGTGCTTCTCGCACCACCAATTTTGGCCCTGCCGAAGGCCAAAGGCCAAATTGTTGTCGATGTCGACGTCTGCACCGACCAACTCGGATAATCCTTGCTGCAAGAGCAACCTGACGGTACTAGATTACCGGCTGGCTTGGAGCCGTGGCGTCAGCCCTGCTGAGATAAACTAATTCACAACGGAACGCGAGTTCCTCGGCGTTGTGTGGAGCGTAGTCAAGCTCAGACACTTCCTCGACCGGCCTCGCTTCCCAATAAGGACCGACCACCAAGCTCTAGGATGGATTTACAGCACAACTGAGTCCAGTGGTCGGTCGATGCGATGGCGCCTACGGCTGTCCGAATATAGATTCGACATGCAATACAAACCCGGTGCATCGCACCACGCCCCAGACTTCCTGTCCCGAACGGACAATGACGCCGCCGTTGAAGATATCAAGGACAATATCCCATGCCTTGCATTGGCCGAGACAGCCAACGGCTGGCTGACGGGGAGGTACACGGGTACAAACTTTCCGGACCCCGTCGAATACGACCATGTTGTCGAAGCCCAGCAAATCGACGAGTTCTGCGTCGAGTTGGCCAAACGCGTCGCTCGCAAAACGGCAAAAGCCTTCTGTCAGGACGAAAGCCACGGCCTCTGCATTCGCGCGCCGTACGGAGACGAATTGGTGATTCCGGAAACTCTACATGAGCGTATACGTAAGCAGGAACATCACGCAACGGTGTCATCCCACCCGGGTATGAACCGAATGTACTATGCCATGCGGCGTCGGTACTACTGGCCATCAAAGCTCACGGATATCTACAACAATATTACAAAGTGTACCACCTGCGCCCAGAACCGGCTGTCACTGCGACGCCACACGTCCTCATTGACGCTCTTTCCGGCTACAGAGCCATCGACGGACCTATCGGTCGATATCTTAGAGCCAATCCCCGCTACCAATGCTGGAAACCGCTTCATTCTGGTCATTCCCGACCGCTTCTCCAAGCTGTCCAAATGCGTTGCCTTGCGGCGCATAACGGCAATTTCCGTGGCATCAGCCATGATTGACGTCTGCGTCGCCCATTATGGTCCACCAGACCGAATCCTATCGGATCAAGGACCCCAGTTTATGCCGAAATTCTTCACTGCCGTAATGAAAGTGCTGGGCACCGAAACAGTGCGCTCCACGGCATCCCACCCACAGACCAATGGTCAAGTCGAGAGATACAACCGTACCATGGCTACGCAACTCCAACATTACGTCACAGACGACCCACGCCGCTGAAACGAATTAGTCCCCGTATTGCCCATGGCCTAGAACAGCAAACAACACCGTTAGACAGGCATTGCGACATTCGAACTCTTTATTCAGAGACGAATCCCGAGTTTGTCGGTACGCAACCTCCCACCCGGGACTCCATTCAATAAACCAGGGTACCCTCAATGATGGGTCGCCCCTAGCGCGTAAGCGTGAATTCATGGCCAAGCTAAGACAGCAAATTCCGGCCGTCGTAGAGGCCTTGCGGAAGACCCATCAACGCTACAAGCGTAACTTCGACTCGAACGTGGATACACGTAACAAACGTGCCCGCGTCGGTGACAACGTCTATACGAATAATCTCCAACAAAAGAACAAGCTGCAAAGCCGGACCGTCGGCCCGCTCGTCGTACTCGATGCCGATGACTTTACCTACGTCATAGACGTGAACGGCGGAGAGCGAAGAGTCAATAGTGACCATGTTACTCCGGCCCCACGGCCTTCGATACCAGAAGAGATGCCAAACCCACTATTGGAAGGACTCGATAAGCCTGAGAGCACACCTCCGGTACCCGACGAACACGTCATTGACCGCTTGTTAAGCCTCCGTCGGAGCAATGGCGTCTACAGTGCCAAAGTCCGATGGTTTGACTATGGTCCCAAGGACGACTCCTGGGAACCCTTGGAAAACCTTCCTTGGAACCTGGTGATCCGATTCCTCCGACGAAGAAAGAAGAAAATTGCGGCCTACTCGTCGAGTATTCCCACCCCCCCGTCTCGGGGTACCCGCCGATCATCCCGGCTTCATCAAGCAGAAACTGCGTTGGTAGTAACCCTCCAACGCCCAGATCCAAAGTGGTCCGCGACCATTCTCGGAGTGTTTTCGAACTCCCACGGCGAAATTCGAATCACACTGAGCTAGATTCAGATTAACCAGTCTAATTCAGTTCAGGAGACTGTACCGATTCGTTAAGTTCGACTGACCTTACCCGAACGGACGCGCAATATCCCCCACGACCCCTGGTTGGCTCTTTGGCGTTTCGTCAAGCTTTCTGAGTGGCACGGGCCGAATACCTACGTACGGCCCTGCCCCCCTTCGTTACAGGGCGATGACGCGCCCCCCGCGCCCGTGACCCTAGGGGTTGGATCCGAGCCAGACGGGCTACTACCCTCGGTCCGTGACCTAACGACCACTGTCGAGGACCTGATGTACTAAAGTACAGAGGCAACGCTTATAGCCCCCAGATGGTAAAGTGCCCCCTGGTACGGCGACGCCAAAGCGGCCTGTGCATCGCACGACTTCCTGCCTCACGCATCCAACGATCACAATTTTACGACGCCATGGGGCATGGATGGAAAAAATCCGTATTTTTTGCATCGCCATGTGATTTATCCATAAATTAATCAATAACATATTGCATTTTTTAATTAATCAACGTATGCAATGCATTTTTTGCTACGCGTTTTTTCTTGTTGCGAATGCGGTGCTGTCCCCACGGCGACGACGCGACTTGCTGTGCCCAGACCACCCGGGTGACGCCATCCGACCGACGGAGAGACCCCTCTCCCCCCTGCCCCGCCCTCGCCCACGCACGGACACCCCCTCTGCTGCTCCCTGGTGCGCGCTGGCCCTCAAGGTGCACCTCTCGGTTGTGAGCCACCGTAAGATGCCACCCACGAGCTGCCCCTCGATCGGTCCGCGCACTTTGGCGAGTGCCGCCGCGTCGCCTGGCACAGGCGTTGGCGCTGGATGGACGTAGATGTGGGCGTCTCGACGGGGGCTGGTGCCGCAACGGGCGCGCTGGCGGGCGCTGCGACGGGCGCCGGCCGCAGAGGGGCCCGGGGGGGGGGGGGAAGGAGAAGGGGGGGAGGGGTTGCACTGGGCGCGATCGAAGGAGCGAGGGTGGTGCGCATGACAGCTCTTCGGGTCGCGCTTGCCCGGCCGTCGGAAGCGGAGGCCTTCGAATAAAACCATAAAATGCATATTAAATGCATGCGACCGAGTGTGATTCATTCATGAATTAATTCATGAATTAATTCAAAAAGTTTAATGCATGCATTGAATCGGTGCCATCCATGACATCGGCACTTTTTGCCATCCACTTGAACAGGAAACCCATCAGCGCTACACAAGACAAGCCTTCTCTGTCCAAATGACAGCAACCCATGGGCGGGCAAGGTGTGAAAAACTCTGCCACAGCACCACCTGCCGACGGGCCTCGTCAGTTAACAAGTCTAACAAAAACCAAACGACACAAGTCGGCCCCGAACCGGTCCTAGTCCACCCCGCCTTAGTTGCGGGCAGGCCCCCGGCTACCACCATCAACCGACGAACTGCGACGGCGCATAATCCGCGGAGGCTTCTCCTCGTCCTCGGCGTCACGGCTGAGACGCCAACCGAGGATGTAGCCGGCGTCAAAGCGCACGGGCGAGGGAGGCACCTCCGCCACTTGGCGAAGACGTTCGACCTCCTGGGAGAACAGGTCGAAGGCCACTGCCGAGTCCTCCGCCACTCTCATGGCCCGAGCCAAGACCGGCAGGGCGTCCTCAAGGACATACCCACGGGCATCTCGAACCGCCCGGCGCAACGCCTCCGTCTGGCGATTACACGCGACGGCCAGGGCAGCCGGCCCGGTGCCACGACGCACTCGCTGCCCTTCAATAAGACGGCTCGGCCCGTCGCCAAGCAGCGCCGCTGCCGCCTGAAATACCTCAGGCGAAGTCCAAACGTCCTCAAGCGTTGAACCCTCATGTCCCCCGGACGCGGCGGCAACGTGTGTCTCGCGCACGGGCGATAGCAAACCCCGACGGCTGGGAGAAGCGGCCCGACGCGAATGCCCACCGGCCTACTGCGTCCCTTTGCGTACGAGCCTGCCATTTCCCTGAGCCACCGCCAATGGCGTCTCGCCATCGTCGTCCGAGCGTCCGCCTCAGGCGGGAAGCTACGCAAAGCCACGACAAGGGTAGTTCAAAATGAACCCGTATTCGGCCGACGAGTCCGAATGGACGTGCACCTGATTAGCCGCACGCGTCCGCGTGTCCCGTCGGATGACGTTCTTGACGACCATGGTCCACGGAAAGACCTCTGTGGCCCTATGCATCTTTTGGAACATGTCCAACATCGCCTGGGCGCACGGCCCACTGGCCATATGGTGCAGGTCCAACTTGGACATGCGCCGAAGAGCTGTGGCATCCATCCAGGCAAAGAACTTGTCCGTCATCAGGGTGTGCACCCACCCGGCCGCTAAGAAGTATAAATACTCCACGTTGACTACGTTCCAAGCGGCGGGGGTAGCGTGGGAACAAACGCGACACGTCGAAATGAAGAGGCGCCCGGATGACACCGGAACACCAAGCAGTGGGAAGAAGCCCGCGGCTCGACATACGAGCCGCGTCTTGAGCACGCCGATGGGCGGCAGCATAACTCAGCGATCGAAACGGGGAGGTCAACGCCACGGTGCGGGCGTCGAACTTCTCCTCCACGGCGTGCTCCGCCTCGTGAAATACGTCAATGAGCTCGTCGAGGTTCTCCTTCATGCCCGCCTCCAGTGAAAAAGGCACAGAAAACTCCTTCGCCACATGACGCGACAGGAAGACGGCCTCTGGCCAGACGCGACGCAAACGCCCGAAATTGTTGGCAGCCACCTCAACGTTTCCCATCTGGTGGACCGGTCACAGGAGCGCCCAAGCGTCACGACGCGAGTGTACGTCGTGGAACGGCCGTCCGTAACGGGCCAACTCGCGGGCATACGCGAGAACCTCGTACGCTTGTCGCGCCTCGCCTTGGTTGCCATAATTGGCGTTCCCGTGCACCTCCGCCACGACGGCGTCGACGTGGTCATCTGGAACCTCCCTGAGGACGTCAATGAGCCCCGGTGGGGCGCCCCAACGGCCTTGTTCAACGAGAGCCAATGCCACGCGGTGGTTGTGGGTCGCCGCGTCCATCAAGGCGTCGTCACTCATGAAGGCGACGCCGTCTCGTGTCCCAAGGGACTGCAGGCTGAAGTACGTGCGCCGAAAGAGCGACGGCCCCGCCCCATCGATGAGCGGAAGCTCCGCCGCTTGGTCCTCTGCCTCGTCGGCATACCCCGCCGGGATGTCGGCGCCGCGCATGTCGCGGCCATCGTCGGCGGTTCTGCCACCTCGCACATCTTGGTTACTTCATGGCGACTTCTTGGCGACACTGGAAAGCCTTGTGTCGCAAGAGAGTCGCCAACGGGGGCTACTGGGAAGATGAGACGAACGCGCCACGAGAGCACCACCCCAAGCGGAAATGTAACCGGTTTGTTCGGATGCGGCGAGTACTTACAGTACATTATATGCTCTTTCAGGGCATCCTTGTCAAATAAGTACAGTGTTTACTTTTCGTTGATTCGTTCTGTATGTGGGTGGCGTTGGTGTCGGTGGCGCGCCCTGCGCCCCCCCCCCCCCCCCCCCCCCAGCCGACGTATGTGAAATTTCGTCATCGGCGACCCAGCGGCGGCGCGCCCGAAGCCAGCAGGCGCTCGGAACGGCTGCCGCCGGAGGCCACGGCGGCGGCCGCGGCCGTGACGGCGCCGGGTGCGACAGCTCCATCTCGTGGCACGCTCGCCGCCGCGAGCGCTCTTGTCGAAGACAGAGGCGTGCACCGGCGGCAGCCGGACGCGCGGCTGCCGGCGGTGGTGGCGGCGGCGGTAGCGGCCGCCACGGCGGAGGCGGCGGCACATCCACGTGGCGGCATGGCGATCGACAAGCAGCCGGTGCCGCCGTCGCGTGTCGCACCAAAACGCCGACGGCAGGTCGCCGTTGCCGCCGCCTAGCCCGCCGCCAACAGCGCCGCCCGCCCGCCGCCGTCGCCGCCGCCGCTGCCTTTGCCGCCGCGCAGCGGGGGGTCACATGCGTCGGGGCCGCGGCGCCGCAGCTTCGGCGGTGGTGACCCCGCCCCGCCCTGACCGCCCCGCCGCGCTCGCCAGAGAGGCGCCCCATTGTCTAAAGTGTCGTGGGCGCGCCGCCTCTTTTACCGCGTCCGCATTTCAAACGCGCCGGCGCTCGCGCTGCGCCGCGGCGCGGCAGCAGCGGCGACCGGGACCCCTCCCCCGCCCGACCAACCACGGGCCATTGCCGCCGCCTTTTTTCCGCTCCGGCAGCGGCCGTAAACGCGGCCGGCGCCGCGACCACGGACCTCCAATACAGCTCCCGTCGCCGCAGTCGCGGGCGGTCGTGGCCACCGAGGTGGTCGCCGCGGCCCCAACAGTATCGGCCTCGCCGCCGCTACCGCGACCGCTGCCGCAGACGTCGGCGCTCTCGCGGACGCTCCCGTCGTCACCGCCGCCGTCGCCCGCCCCCTTCGCGCCCCCCGCCGCCTTCGGCTGTGGCCGCAGCCGCTTTCGCCGCCGCTTCCGACCCCGCTTCGCCGTTGGCAACTGCCGCTTCCCTGCCCGCCTCGACCGCCGCCGCGCCGGCCGCCATTGAGGGCCGCCCCTGCCGCCCCCGCTGCAGTCGGCCGCAGCCACCCCCGTCCCCGACGCTGCCGCGGTCGATGGCCGCCGTCCTTGTCGCCTGCCCCCGCTCCCACCTTGACCGCTGCCGCGGCCGACGGCCGCCCCTGCGAACGTCGCCGCCATCCGCTGGCCCCGCAACGGGCGCGCCGACTGTTGGCTCCGCTCCTGCCCGAGAGACCGCCGCCGCCAGCTGCTGCCCCCGCAACTGCTGCGGCTGACGGCCGCCACCTCGCGTTCGCTCGACACTGCTGCCGCCTACTGCCGCTCCCGCCGGCAGGCGTCGGCGCTGCAGTCGTGGCTGCCGCCGAAGCGCCCCGCCGCCGCCACCCTTGCCGCCTCGCGGCCGCCTCGCCACCACTGCCACAGCACCCCCGGCTGCCTCAACCACCTGCGCCACTCCTCCGCGGCCTCCACGGACGCCGCCGCGTCGGCCGACGCGTCCGTGTCCCACCGACCTCTTCCCCGCCGCTTCTCAGCTGCCCCCCGCCGCGACCGCGGCCGACAGCGGCCGCCACTGCCTTCGCCCCGCCGCCCCCGCCCGCCCCCCCGCCCCCCGTCCGCTGCCGCCCCTGCCGAGGCCAGGTCCACGGCCAACACCACCGCCACCGCCACGGCTTCTACAGGAGTTGGGGCCAACGTGTGGGCGGCCGTGGCGGGGGATGCGCGCCGGCAGCCTGCGGCGCATTTCGCGGCCGCCGCCGGCGGCGGTTGCAGCCTCCCCCGCACCCCCCCAAGCGATCTGGAAGGATTCCTGCGGAAAGAGGCCACCGCCAACGAATCATACTGCTGGAAAAACGCCGCTACACGAGCAGAACAATGCGGGCACAGCTCTTATCCAATGAAAACCGCCTAAAAACACGTCGTCCCGAGGCAGAAACACTGTGAGCGTCAGGGTCTCTCAAATACTGTCAGTACACGGCGGCACCCGCCAATCAGAGGCTGAATTCAAAGGCACGAGTGGTGCGGATGGGCGCAAAGCTTTCCATCTGAATCGAAGCCGGCCGCGAAGACGAAGCCGATGGTTGCCTTAGGATCACTTGCTGACAGAGATCTTGTCTGAGTAGCTTGCGGGCGTGTCCGTTCTCACAGATGTCATTCAGCTGCCTTACCGTGGCCACCTTTCTTGTGACTTGGCCGTATGCACATCTTTCTCCTTGGCTTGGTCGTGTGTCGGGCTTGCCCAAGGATATTTCTAGAGTCGCCAGATCGCCGACCTGCCCTTCCAAGCTGCAGGCCGCAATTTAGCTGAGTCGCCACAAATGTTGCCCTTGTATCGCCAAGAAGTAACCAGACAAGCGCGTGGGCAGAACCGCCGACGATTATCGGCCGAAGACCCGTCCCGACGTGACCTTAAGTCAGTGCTCGCCACCGACCCGGCTCGCCCAGCTGGGCTCCCCGCGCTATTGGCACCGCTATTGCTGTCTTCCCAATTTTGGCCGATGTGGTCGAAGTCAAGACAGTGTCTCGGTCTACTGCCCATTGGCGGAACCACTTTATCCGGCTGAATGGATGGCTGAGACACAGTCTCGCACAGTTGATCACCCTTCTTGACATCGACGGGATCGGCCAAAATTGGGAAGACAGCAATACCAGCCGCGCCGGCGGCGTCGGCCATCTGGACGTCGCTACCGCCGGCCGCCATCTTGGCATTGTACTTGCCGTCGGCACCCCGCTACAGGCGGCTCACCCAGGCCAACGCCACGCCCCCGCCAACTACAAGCCCACCACGCTCCCCCCCTCCCGACTTAGGGTCAATCGGCTAGATACAAGCCGCGCTCCCGTCTACTCAGTGGTTGTCATTTCAACCACGCTCCCTCGCCCACGGCGTGCGCTAGCGCAACGACCCCCACCCGCCGAGGGCAACGCCGTGACAGTATCGCCTCGCGACGGACGGGGCACGGCAGACGGAGGACGCAGGGGACAACAAGTGCACAAGCGAAGGCCAGCGCAACAGGCCCAACTGGGCTACTCAACCCGGACGCCGCATGGCATGGGGAGCCGGATGAGTCCTCGCCGTGCCCAATCCCCCGGTATAAACACCGTGTGGCGATCCCAGAGGCCCGCCGTGCGGCCCCCTCCTGTGCCCCCTGTGCCACGCAGGCACAAGGCCCCCACTCCAGGTGGGGCCTATCCGATGCCTGCACGGCCTCTGCTGCCCCCTGGGTTCCCAGAGGCTGCCCGTTACAGCCGCTTGGCCCTCCGGCCCTCATCGGCCTTTCTGGGCCGCTCGAGACCGTTCGCGGCGCTGGCTCCATCACCGTGCTTCACGCGAGAGTTTCAGGGGTCTCCCCGATCAATTTTGCAGGCGCTGGCCCAGGATCAATGCCCTCACGTCCCTTTGTGAGTCGCTACGCAACACGCTGATTGGTTGCCACTTGCGGCGTTCGTGGTCGCGGATCAGTCGATCTACGCGCACTCGCCGGGACGGCTCGAGTTTCATTACAGGGGCATGTAGCATACCACCTTAACGTTGGGATATTGGACCCGGTGGCCCCTCTGACCGGTCAGCATTCCAGTGGGGGATTGAACCGACTTGTGGCTTTCCCTTTAGGAGGTTAATTCTGGCTTGTATATCTGTCCTTTATCTTATAGTCTTTATTTTGGCGGTTACTTGATCTTTACGATCGCTCGGTCGATCGACCCCGCCCCTTTACCGTCTGATAAAAGAAGCACCATGGGCCCGAGGCTCGCCGGCGTTGGCACCCCCGGCTCCCCATTGGATGTTGCACGAACAAGGGTTCTTCTTCCTCGCCTCTCGGGCGATAGCGTTCGCTTTATCGTGCGCTTACGGTCGGTCGCTGCTTACTGGATAGTTAACCAACGTCATTTATGCCACAGTACTCCTCCTTGAAGAGACGGCGGAGCGTCTCGATTGTACCAAGATGGTACAGGCACTCGACGTCCCGTTCCCCCTGGGGCGGGACCCGATCACAGCAACCTCGTTGCGAGGCCTCACCAAGGTGCGGATCCACGCCATATTGAAGGTATGGTCAACCCCAATATTGAGGATGTACGAGAGTTCCCCTAGGAAACGCCCCAAACTCGATCATACGGCCGCGTTGACGGCACGAGCGGTCCGGAACTGGGCCGTCCACTCCCATTTGAAAAGAGGAAGGGGCGCCAGAGCGAGACCCGGGGGTCCCCCAAGAAGAGGAGGTGTCCCACTGCTTTCCCCAATGGGGTAGGCCCGACGGGCCCGCGGATGCCGGCCTGGCCCTCAGGGCACGTAGGCTGGGCGCTATACCGCGCCCTACAAGGGCGGACTCGGGACGGCCGGGGCGGAAGCCATAGCGGCCGGGGCCGCCGGGGGCTCTGGAGCCACCACGAGGCCAACTCGGGCCGACTCAGCGTCCGCCAAGTCCCGATCCACGGCTCGGACGCGGTAGAGGTGTGTCACGCCCCTCCCACATGGGAGGTGGGGGTCCCCAAGACTTTCCGAGATGAGAAAGGTCCTCACATCGTCCAAAGTCTTGGCACAACAAAAAAACCCTCGGGGTCCCCCAAGCCCCTGCAGCCATGAGGCTGTCGCCTGCTCCTCGATAAGTCGGAGCAGCTCCAGACTGGCCTCGAGAAGAGGCCGGGACAGAGGGTCCGCCGAGCACAAGCTCTCGGTCGTCAGGTAAGCAAAAGCCGACCGTATGGCCTGGAGCAAACGCCAGAATTGTCCGTGGTGGCGAAAGCTTCAAAGGAAGACATCCGCCGCCTGGAAGTCCCAGAGGGCCGCCAACATCAGATGAAAGGGACCCCCCAGGGGCTCCCTCATGAGTTTACTTCCCTGTAGGGCCACCATCTGGGGCACCCGCGCGGACATGCCTCGGGGTACCTCAACCCGCTCCCACCACACTCGTGTGGTGCGGTACAGCTCCTTGCTCCGTACCGCAGGTACGTCGCGCACCTCACGCTGTCTATACAGCGTGAGGAGGTGGAGGGAGGTGCGGATTGTCCACTCCTCCATCGCACCCGGCACATTAAAGCCGCTGTCCACCTCCTCCAACTTATGGGAACACCCCGGGTCATACACTCAGGAGATGTGGGGCTTGTCCGCCACCTCGGCGGCGATGTCGCGTACCGCCAAGTGCTTAGGCACTTTCGACGCCCGCCAGGCCTCCCTACTACGGAGGAAGGGAAATTCCGTGGCCGTCCCCTCGGGGACAACGTAAAGGGGACCATGCATCCCCCGGATGGTTGTCCATATGGACGTCATGCGACGGCTGTCGACAGAGTCAAAGCCCTGATCGACTATGGAATCGCATTGGGGGGTCCACGGGTAACGCCCTTACGTGTCGTCCACGACGGCAGGGGCCGGCCAAGAGGCCGACAGGAGGTTCGACTGGACATCGTCGTCGATGTCCTTCTCGGGACTCAAAAGGGCGCCCGCCCCCTCGCCCTCACTGTCGTCCGCCATGGCGGCCGAGATGTCTGGAGCGGCAGAAGACTCCATCCGGCCTCGAGAGGCGGGGAACCGGGAAAGATAAGAAATCCCCATCCTCGTGTAGGGTACACGAGCAGCTCGGGGCGCGGGGAGAACCCGGTTGCGCCCAACGGAGTTGTCCCGGCCGGGTGACGACAAGGTTGCCTCCAAGAGACCCAGCTCCCCCGGACACCGCTGGTGGTGACCGCCTGATGGGAATGCCCCGAGGTTCACCCGGCTCGGTGAACCCGCGGGCTCAGCGCCCGTATTGTATCCCGGAGCGGGCCCCCAGGAGCACGCTAGCAAGGAGCCACGGGGCGGGCTTTCACCCGTGTCATAGGGAGGGGTGGCGAGAAACCACCCCCAGTCCAGCGAGACGCGAGCCCTGAGGTGGGGGATATGTGGGGGAAACCCCCTGGCAGGGCAGGCATGAGCCGAGGACGGGTCGTGACCACTCACGAAACACCCCCATAGGCGGGTAGCGTGGGACACCCCCCTTGCGAGGGTGTCCAGGGAGCCCGAGGGCCACACACGAAACGACCCCTCTAGAGGGGCGCGGGGTGATGAGCACCTGATCGGGCCCCCCTGGAGGGGTCTGACAAAGGCGAGGGAAACACGCGTCATCCCGAATCCGGGTCCGCTGGAGGGACCAAAAAGATTGTGGAAGCTTCCGCAATCCGAGCGTCTGCCGGACCGAGATCTGACCTCGACCAGGGATAAAATCCAACCGAACTTCTTTCCGGGTATTTTGAAAAATCTTGGGATAATTCGTAAGGTACGGATTCTGGGTACATCCTGAGATCTGGAAAGTCTTAGTGACTTTCCTGCTTCCGCCCGGGTCGGGCAGGGGTCCTCTTCCAGTGGAAGGGTAGTCGAGGATGCTGTGCAGGGGCCACGAGAGGCCCGGGCCTGAGACTGTGGCCCGTTGGGCATCGGTCCCCCCATGGAGGCCCCGGGGTTCGGGATTGTGCACGTCCTGCATTTTGTTTCTGAGGGTACATGAGTCTATGCTTTGGGTTCTTCGTGCGTATTCGAATAAATCAGCGTCGCGTTTGTGTTACTTCCGTCGTTCTAGTGCGCATCGCGCCCTGTGATCCCGGCACTCGTCTTGTTTCTCCTGTGTCTCGCTCCGTATCCTGCTGGGATTTCCGACGGGACTGTACCCCGTCGGCTTTGAGGGTAGGATTCAATACACGTACTTCCCACTCTTCTTCGCGTTCCTTTCGCGTGTGTTTTCCTATTCGGAGCGGAAAACTTTGGGGTGTCTGCAGGTTCATGGGCATCAAATGTTGCCCAGGCCGTCAATCGATGCCGATTCTTGATCAGCTCTTTTGTCACAAGAGCTCATCCGATTGGAATTTTGATCCTAAAAGTGAAACCGTCGCCATCTGATTGCCGCCAGGGCACCAAGGCGACCCTCAACTATCACTGGTGTCTGGTTCATGACCCCGCATGTGTAATCCTTCCCCCGGATGTGGGAGCACCTGGGGCGCAGAACACTCATTGCTGCTGGCACACCCGAGTCCAGCAGCAGCCTATAGAGCCCGGGAACCCTCTTCTCAGGAGCAGCAGTGAGGCAGAGCGTCGATGCAGCTCCGTTTTGCAAGCAGCGGCAGCGTCGGGGGGCCCTTCCGATCACAGTGTAAGCCGCACACCCGCTCCGAATAGTTTGAGTGCACCGCCTCGGTGGCCTACGCTGACTTGAGCCACACTCTGGATGATGTGTGCGGCACGCAAGAGTTGCTGAAGGCACCACGAGTGTCTTCCACGCCTGCCTAACCGCACCCCTCCTGATTCCTTTTTGTCTGCACTTCCCCCCCCCCCCCCCCCTCTTCTGTCCATCTGTCGTGCACCCCCCTACCCCCCCGCCTCTCAGAACGATGGTGGATGCTCTATTGAAACTGGGTGCCTCTATCCACGGGAAGGCTCAGCACGTCCGCACCCCTTTCAGGTGCGCACATCTTCTGGACAGACAAGCAGATGAAGCGACGGCCAACGACGTTGTGACCGATGTCACGAGAACAAGTAATGATGGCCGGATGTCCACGACATTCACGGGATGGTTTGAGTGTCTTTGGCAAACGGTGGAGAACAATAGTATCCTCAAACAATCAGTTGCATCGGCTGTCATCGGCTATCGCCGATGGCTTGATGACCAGAAGTTGTGGAATCATCGTTGCCATCTTGAGATGTGTCATCATCGGCAAGACAGGCCACCCATCGAGCCAGAAGTGATCATAAATATTGCACACCTCCAACGGAATGCGGCGGTCTGGAAGGAGATTAAAAAACGACAGCCAAAAAGCTGGGTTGATCGAAGTCAGCGCGTCTCACTTGAGACTCAAGACCGAGGAGCGTCATGCTGCCACGGCTGTCGGCAGCGCTGCGGTGCTGCCGCCGACCGCGGCGCCGCTAGAACTCCGCCGCTTCCAGCGCGGCCCCTCCGCTGTCCTGCACTCACCGCCGCACACCGCCGCCGCAGCTGCGGCGCCTCCGTCGCGGCCGATCCCCCGCTGCCGCAGGGCCCCCGCCCGTATCCGATACCCACCGCTGCCACGCCGCCGTCGCGGCCACCGCCAGGCCGCCCCCGAAACGCCCCCGCCACTGCCACGCGGCCGCCACGGCCGCGGCCACACAGCCGTTACAGTGCCCCCGCCGCAGTCGCGGCCGAGCCCCCGCCGCAGCCGAGCCCCCACCCGCTTCCCGCACCCGGCGCTGCCACGCGGCCGCCACGGCCACGGCCGCGCTGCCACTGCAGTGGCCCCGCTGCTGCAGTTTCCAGGCGGCCGCCAGATCCGCGACGTCGCCGCCACTGTTGCGCCCATTTCGTGGCCGCGTCGGTTTCGCCTTTGCCGCAGTCGCCGTGGCCGCGGTTGCGCCGCCGCGACGATGCCGTCATTTGGGCGGCGCCACCGCCGATGTGGCACCACCGCCGACGCTGTGCCCCCGCCACGGCCAGGCCACCATCGCGGCCGCGGTCGGGCCGCGGCCGCCGAGCCGTCCCCGGCGCATTGCCCGTGAAGCGCTTCCCACCGGCGCCACATCGTCGCCCTGGCCGCGGTCGCGCCTCTGTCTCCAAAGCGCCTCCGGATCGGCGACCACGCCGCCGCGACCACCACCGCCTCTCGGGCGCGACTGCCGCTGCTTCGCCTCTTCTGCTGCCAAGCCGCGGCCGCGGCGGCCCAATCCGTCTCCGGCTAGGTGCCTCCGCGGCTGCTGCACAGCATCTGCTGTCGCGCCCCCGCCGCTGACAAGCCCCCGCGGCTGGCGCACCCCCATCGCCAGCACGACGCCGCCGCGGTCAAACTCGTGATGCCACCACAAAGCCGTCTCCGGGGTGACTCCCCCGCCGTTTTCGCAACCCCGTCGCTGCGGCGCACGTTTTTGTCGCCATCGCGCACCTGGGTGATGGCGTGCGTGGCTGCCGTGAGTCTAGAAGCAGTGGATTATCGCGCAGAGGTGGAAGTGCGTGCACGTGTCCTTTACTTCCACGGGTACATGCCATTGGCCTATTATCGCATCTCACGCAGCTCTTCCACTTCGTAAATGTATGAAAGGTGTCTCACGCTCATGCCACGGCTTCTCCCCAAGTCAGAAAAGTCCGGAACCACGTGCACCACCAGGCGCACGCGCGACAGCGGCACAGCGTCCAGTCCCCACCAACCATCGTCCTCAGTCTGCCACGCCATGCGTGTGCACAGCCGCTCGGCCAAGGGGCATCTAGGCACGGCGGGAACCTCAGCGTTCGGTACTTTGCGGCCCTCGGAGCGTCTGCTAGACGGACACGCCGCACTCGAGCCGTCCTCCAAGCTCCACCTGGCCACCCGCCATCATCTTGGTGGCACCCGTCTGGCCGAGAAGGTCACTGAGGTGCGCCAGTCCATGGCGCAGAGAGAGGGTGCCGTGCAAAACGCGGGGGACCCCGCGGATGGAGCGCACCGCCTCGGAGCGCACGCGCCGACGCAAGCGCGACGCCTCCACGTCGAGCATGGCGTTGCGCGCAGCGACGGCTTGCGAACCTTGCGACTGCCGCACGGTCTGCCGCGTAAAGGTCTTGATCAGGGGCTTCGGAATCAGGCCTTTTTCGTTGTAACAGGATATATCCCACATGCCCCTTCACGCACTCTGAATTCAGAAATTCACAAATTCATCTATCCGAATTCAGATTTTGATGGGCCGGACAGAATAAGAGCACACCCAACAACGTCTTGCCCAAGTTCGAATACGCTGACGTGTCAGAAACGTGTCTCGTAAATGCGCCACATGCCTGAATTTCAGCTCTTGGGGATGGGGAAGGTCCCACAACAACGTCAGGCACCCCAAAACGCTCAGATAGAACTTGAATACAGTTAATCTGAATCGGGTAAGTCCTCCGACATTCATGCGTCAGAAATGGGGGGAGGCGCCGCCGTCCCCCATTTTCTCACCGAT
>Ga0209093_1000209_pt1 | contig 29657 bp, 29 predicted proteins | sample SidtaG_4_FD_187450 | JGI IMG/M metagenome (GOLD analysis project Ga0209093, IMG submission 187450) | Marine algal microbial communities from Sidmouth, United Kingdom - Sidmouth_Male1 metaG (SPAdes) (version 2) | ecosystem: Host-associated > Algae > Red algae > Unclassified | place: Sidmouth...
GTCTTCTGTGCCCCCTCCCCCCCCCCCACCCCCCCGCACCTCGCGTCGTGATGGCCCCGGACCCGCGCCTTGTGATCGGGGCAACCATCCACATCAAGGCCAAGATGGTGCGCTCTGGGGCCGAGTGCGCCCGGATATACGGCAGCGCTGCTGGTCTCAAGATGCTTCCCGGGACCGTGACAGCCGTTGAGCGGGTGCTGAAGGACACCAATCGCCTGTCCACGTGGGTGACGGCCCGGTTTGAGGTGCCTTGCAAGACCTATTTCAAGAGACTGGGACTGCTCAACTGCCGTCCTGGACCAGCCCCAACCGACGCGCTTCCCTCTCCCGCCAGTTCATCACCGCCGAATGAAGAGGCGTTGGCGACGGGTAGCTCAACTACTGGCTTGCTCGCCCCTGGCTCTGGACCGGCGGGGGCTGATGTGCTGTCACCCGCGCTCTCCCCTACCTCCGGGACGCAGGCTATCCCCTCGGGTCAGACAGCTGCCATGTCGGCTACACCTGGCTCCTTTCCAGGTGGCACCACCTCCTCTTTGGCAGCGGTGCCTGCGCCAGGGGCGCCAAGGGCGGCGGAGCCATCCCGGGTGGCACCGTCGGTCACGGTACATGGTCTCGAGTGGAGAGACCAAGACGTCCTCCAGCCCATTGGTGGCCCTGTTCCTCGACGGACCTCGTCGGTGAGAAGCCCTGCGGGGGACGCCATTGTGGAGGGTGGGGACTCGGTTGGCCACGGGCGTAGCCGCACGCCAATGGACTACATTCTGGCTGTGTTACCGCCACAAGAGCTGTCGTTGACAGCCGAGTTGACATCCGCCCAGCCCTCTGCGCGAGGGCGGCCGCCTACGTCGCCAGGAGAAATCCTAAAGCTCTTTGGCGTCCTACTACTCGGGACGCGCTTCGAGTTCGGGTCTCGAGCGGACCTGTGGTCCACAAGCCCCCGCACCAAGCACATGCCTGCTCCTGCCTTTGGTGTGCGGAGCGGTATGCCGCGAAACCGGTTTGATTACTTGTGGAACAACCTCAAGTTCAGCGTACATCCGGCGGTCGCGCCAACTGCCGGCGCCACCGGGGCGGAGCAGTTCCGGTGGTCCTTGGTAAACGATTTCGTGACGGCCATCCGCCAACGACGGGCTGCTCACGTGACCCCTGCAGACACCCTGTGCGTCGAAGAATCCATCTCGAAGTGGTACTGCCAAGGCGGCGACAGGATCTCCGTGGGCATACCCATGTATGTGGCCATCGAGTGCAAGTCCGAAAACGGATGCGAGATCCAGAACGTGGCGTGCGGACGAAGCGGAATTTTGTTGCGTCTCAAGATCGTCACGACAGCCGTGGACCAGGCGGCCAACCTCTCTGATGCCGAGCGCGGCTTACTTCACGGCACCGCTGTTATGCAGCGGCTGGTGGCGCCCTGGGAGGGCTCGGAGTGGATCGTTTGCGCGGATTCCTACTTTGCAAGCGTGGAGGCGGCCGAGGCGCTGCGAACCTGTTGTCTGCGCTTCATTGGGGTCGTCCAGACCGCCCCCCGCCGAATTCCAATGGCGCGCCTCTCGGGACGCGAGCTAGGCGCACGCGGAGACCACGTCACTATGACTCACGTCGACGAGACCGGGACGCCGGACATGATGGCTGTCCTCTGGGTGGACCGCAGCCGCCGCTGTTTTGTTGCCACCGCCGGGAGCACGCGCCCTGGTAAGCCCTGTGAACGACTGCGGTGGCGAGAGACGCCGGCGGGGGCTCATCGGGTGGCGGTGACGGTGCCGCAACCCGAGGGGGCAGAAATTTACTACACCTGTGCGGCCAAGATTGACCAACACAACCGGTGTCGTCAAGACGACTTGCGCTTGGAGCACAAGATCGGCACCCATGATTGGTCCCAGCGCGTTAACATATCTTTTATGGGAATGTGTATTGTGGACGCGTGGTTCCTGCACACCGGAGCTCGAGGACCGTCGGCGACATTGAAGCAGGCCACATTTTATGAAGAGCTCGCGACCGGGCTGATCGACAACATGTTTGATGCGAGCAGCTACCGCCTCCGCGGGGAGCCCGCAGCTGCTGCCCGTGCCGCCGCTGCCTCCACCACCGACGGGGGCTCTGTGGCCTACGGGGTGGGCACCCACCTTACTCCAACGACCAAGCGCCGCAAGTCGTCAGCCGCTGAGCCGTCATTGCATCTGGCACAACGGGATTTTCGGGTTTGTAAGCAGCCCCGTAGCTCACTGGTGGGCTCCACGTGCCACGAGAACTCACGAGGGGGCGAGATATTTGTGTGTGGGCCGCGCACCGGTCGGAACTGTCTTGCTTTGCACTTGAGAGGCACTCACGATACAGGTATCTGACGGGTGGGGGGGGGGCGCTTGTTGGTGTGCGCCGAGGCCGTTGGCGTGGGCGGGTGTCGTCTTGGGTGGGGCGGTTGGGCACGCCAGCGATAAGGTGGGCGGGGGAGGGGTGGGAGGGCCAGGGGACACCGAGCGGTGTCACCTACAATGTGGATCTTTCTTTTTGCCATCCCTCCCATGCATTCCCCTGCGAAGCGCCGGCGAGTAAGTTTGTAGGCCCTTTTCCGGCTGATTTCCTAGCAGGGAAGGCTCCAAGGGGCGATTTCGGCGACCGGATCAAATGATCCGGTCAACCGGATCAAATGATCCGGTCAACCAGATCAAATGATCCGGTCAACCGGATCAAATGATCCGGTCAACCGGATCAAATGATCCGGTCAACCGGATCATTTGATCGTTCTTGTCGGGGTAATAGACACTAGTCAAGGTGGCTCTTCTGCCCCGCGACCCCCTGAAAACTCAGAGCGACCCCCTGAAACATCTTGAGCAACGCGCATAAATACGAGTGGTCGAACGCGATTTGCGCCGCGACCCAAATGCGACCCCCCTGCTGCTGCCTCTTTGAGGGAAGTGAGTCACAGCCGCGACTCAATCGTGGATGTTGACAAATCGCTCGTCTCTCGTCGCCGGCGGCAGCTTGCAACCGCGCCCCGGTCGAGAAGAGCTGCCCGTGTCGTGTACCGTCCCTGCAGCCGTCATCCAGCGGAGGTTCACAAAATGGGGGATTCGAACGGACACCAGAAGTACGCTTCGTGTACACGACTGAGCGTAAGAGTCTGGAGCTGGGTTCTGAGTGCTTGTACGCCCACTGGTATCACCTGCATCTCTTTGAAAAAATGACATGGCTACTCGGCGGCAGTGACGGGTGAGCGGGCGTGGGGCGCCCACAATGGATCGGGTACGGGGGCTTCCCGACATGGCGCGTGGGCGCGCGGTGCCGGTCCGTGCGGCGCGATGCCATTGGAAAGGGGGGGCCGGTCGGTGCCCATTTCTTTAATATAGAGATCCGTGCAAGGAAAGCCCGCCCACCTCTCAAGGCACCGTTGGGGCGGTTGACTCGTACCACGTTGCAATTCCGAGAGAAGGAGAGGTGCTTTCGGCGTAACAGGAGAAGATGCTGACAGCTGTTGGTATGACCAATAACGGATTGCATTTGAATCAAGAACCCAATAGAACGCTGGAACTGCGGTGGCGACCCAGAAGAGCCGACACACTGGGTCTTGACTAGGCGTGGCACCTTCCCAGATGGGTGCTTGTGTCGCGTTCAGGGGAGCCTGCTTCAACAAGCGAAGTCACCTTTCCCAAGTGATCCACCGCATTCGAGGGTGGTTTCCACAATGTCTGACGCCACTGACCCATCTGTGCTGGGACCGCTGTGCTCCGCACCCAGAGACTTGGCCGTGACAGCCTGCGATAAACCCGACGCCGGTCAGCTTTCTCGAGCGATTTCCCGTCCTACCACCCAGCATATGACCACAGTGCTGCTGCGACGTGAACGTGCGGCCGCCGTCCGCTGTCATCCACGAGTGCGAGACGCTCTGATGGGCACGCTCGCTCACATCACCCCGTGCGGGCATACCCCCCTCTGCTCCCGCTGTCAAGAAGTCATCAACGAAGGGCTTAGCCACAAACACGCACCTGACCGATGGTTTATTCTTGCAGTAAACTCATCAAGCAAGCCGTCTCGGCTTCCAACAGCTCATCCCAATCAGGCCCTGGTGTGAAGGCCACCCAGTCCAACTCCTCCTCGCCCGAACCAGCCGGCGGCAGCTTCTCACGCTTGCGGTAGGCGTCAATTTTGAGGACCATTGCGGTCAGATTGTCAGCAGCCCACTTACGGCACTCAGCGGTCTGCTTGTCCCAGCAGACCTGAGACGTAGCAGACGGTCCACTGGCCAGAGCCTTGCCGTAGCGCGTCCGCTTGTCGCCCAATTGGGTCGCATTGTGCGTGCCCGCCTTGGCGGGGGAGCGCCTCTTGCCTCGGTTTTGAGCGGCGTTGCCGGAAGCCCGCGCAATGGCCGACTTGTTGACGTAGGACAGGCATCTCTCGAGGAAGGTGTCAGCCGTGTACAGTCGTGAATTTTGGTTGTAGTGGCCATCGTCGTGTCTGGACACTTTCCCATCGCCCTCCCGTCGAGTTCTCGATGGTCTTTCGATGGGCCAAAAACCACCCTCGATTGGGTCATCTAGCTCCCCATCGCGCCAACCGCAGCGATGGGAGTCGGCACCAAATCTGGGGAGCATCGGGAAGCGCACGAATCGCACGACGCAGACGTCTCAGCCACTCGTCTGGTGGTGCGCACGTGTGAATCTCCTCCCGGGTGTTCGCATTGGATGCTGCCGCGTGCGTGTACAGCTCTGTGTCACTTCGCCTTTACCGATGCGCGAGGAGGGAGCGCGTGTCTTCAAGGACGTTTGCTTTGGCCGGGTGTACACCATGCCGGCAGCACGCGGTGCCGTGCTCGTGACGCTTTACTGCATCGGGTTGGCGTGGAGGTCAGCGTGAAGAGGCAGCCCGCTCGTCGCAGTCTAGCAGCTGGGTTGAGGACCGTGCCTGATGGCACTGTCTGCACTCCTATCTCTTGCGGGGGCCGATTGAGTACTGTGATGACGCGACCGAAGGCGGCAGAGGGCGCTTCGCTGGGCCTCGCTATATCTCTCGAAAGGACGTTGCGTGTTCCTTCTCATCGGAAGCAACGAAGGGTGCAACAGAGGAGTAAGCGATGAGCAAGAGCACAAGGCAACATACCCTACAAAGCCCACCTCCCCGCGCCACACCCCCAACAGCGGCACACTGCCACCCCCCCCTCAGAGTGTCAGACCCAAGGATTGAAGTCATTCACAGAATGGCGCATGGCATGCAAGTCAGCCAGAGGAGAGTTATAGCCAGCAGGGGCGGTTTGGAACCCCTTCCATGCCGCCAAGTCCTTGAAGTCAGGGGGGACGTGGACGTGGCGCCGAACCATGCTTAGAGGCACGCCACGAATGACACTCCCCCTCGCCGCAGAGCCCGCCCACGCCAAACGGTCGCACTCCGTGGCGTCAAACGGACATCCCGACACAGGTGGGACAGGCTCAAACGCACAGACAACAGCAAAGTCATCCTCCTTGCACCGCACCAGCGCCCGCACCTCGCCAGTGTGCAGCTCCTCACCGAAGTCGTCAGCGCGTGCCGCGCTGGGGCCGACACCGACAGCCTCTGCGCTACCGCCGGCGGTGGTCTCGCGGGACACTTCCTTCTTGTCGGTCGCGTACATGATAGCATCGTACCAGGGTTTGCCCGTGCGAAGCTGGTGCGCCGCCTGGATCAACTGCTTGCTGCGGTAGCCGCAGCCGAAGACCAAAATTATCTCAACAGTTGAAGAGACGGGCACGACGTCGTCTGGCTGGAGCTTGAAGAGGTCTCCGACCAGAGCGAGGCCGGGTCGTTGCGAGAGGGTCCGCATAGTGACGCGCTTCAACGCGCCCGCCAATCTCCGCCCCCCTGCACTGAAAGAGCCCGCCGGTGGAGCCCCATTCCCGCACACTGCCGCCGCCCCGTTGCCGCCCATGGCGTCCGCCGCCGCCGTCACCCCAATGGCTCGCACAGCTCCCGCCACCGCCTCGTTGGTACCCGTGGCGCCGGCCGTCGGGGCCCCACTGGCGTCAGTGGCGGCCCCCCCCGCCTCCTCGCTGGCTCCAACGGCGCCCACAGTTTCCATCTCATTGCAACCCGTGGCGCTTGCCGCCGCCGTCCCGTTGGCGCCGGTGCCACTCACCGCCGCCGCCCCACTGGCGCCCGTGCCACTCCGCGCCGCCGCTTCGCTCGCACCCTCCTCGCCCGCGGACGCCGCCACGTTGGCGCCAGCGGCGCCAGCCACTGCCGACTCATTGTAACCCGTTGATCCCGCTGCCACCCCACTGGCTTCTCTGTAACCCGAAGCCGTTGCTCTGTGGACGGCTGTGCCGCCCACCGGCCGCGCTCCGGCGGCGCCCGCCGGCGCCGTCCAGGTAGGTCCCGTTCGCTCCGTCCCGTCGACGTTGGCACTCGAAGTGCACGCCGGCGCTGCCTCGCTGGCCCCGTTCGAGTCCGCCGCGGACTCGTCATTGGCCTTCGTTTCCAACCCCGATAGGCCGCTCCTCTTCTTCTTGGATGGAACCAATGGATGATACAAGACGGCATGCGCTTCGGCGGCGTTGTGCTGGCGCACGACTTCGGCTGCACCCTGAGCGTGACGCACACGTTGCTCGGTGAATGTGGCAATCTCCATGTTCGTGCGCCGGTATAACTTCTTGTCTGCCTTGTGTGCCGAATCGTTCGCGCTGGTGTTTCCGTTGGACAGGTTGCCATGATAGCGAATAGAATCCATCATGTGTGCAAGGAGCTTGTGAACTTGGCTCGTGTGCACATACACAAGGATGGGTGACATTATGTTTAGCACAAAGTGGGTCGCTTCGTCCTGGATGGACCTGCCCTCCTCCAAAGACATAGGCTCAGGCTTTGAGGCCGTCGTCCACCCGGCAATGCGGGTGTACAGCGACGCATACTCCGCAGAAAGTATGGTCCCCGCGTCCTCGATAGGCGTGTTGTCGAATGCAGCTCGGTAGACGCCCCAGTCAAACTTGAACCCCGGCGAGAGCTCCTCGTCGTCGTCGTCGTCGAGTCCACCAAAGAGAGCTCCGCGATCGCCGCTTTCCGCCTTTTCCGTCGGACCGCCTGAAGGCTTCTTGGGAGGAGCGGCCCGGGCACGGGCAGACCCACCTTTGCGACTCCTACCACCCTTCGTTTGGCAGCCACAGGGCTTTGTCGCCTTGGCCTTTGCAGGTGGTCGCATCCGGCCGCGGCCGAATAGACCGGCGACAGTAAATTCTTGCACGTACACACCTGCGCGTTGCTGCGCTCCTGTAAAGGTTGCCTGTTTGTCTCGGGCGGCGGCCATGTATCTGCAGAACAAGCCGACGCATTGAGAAAGTGCCTCCCAACACAAAACCAGAACAGGAACGGAGACTCACAGTGACTGTTAGCACGGAGGCAAAGCAGGAGGGTACTGCACTCAAGGGCCAGAAGCATGACGCCAGGGTCGTGCGTAACAGGTCAAAGGCGAAAAAATAGCAACGGGAGGAGGCAGACAAACATACCCAGGACAGGGGACATTCCTGGCTCTGCTACGAAGGCCCATACACTCAATGCTCTTGTTTGCAACACGGGTCGTGGCGGAAATCGTTTCACATAGAGGGTAGTATCCCTCACATATGCTAGGGAAGATTCGGACAAGCCGGTGTACCAGCAGCCTGGTAACCCCCGAGTCTAACACCTGCATCGTAGGAGAACCAATGGGAAAACGGATGAATGAACGCAGATCAACGCCATGACAGCTCACACGGTGAATTCATGCGCTAGAATGGCCACAGAGTGTCACAGGAGAGAGGTACAGTGCGGTCCCGAGCAGACCTTGCGGCGAGTGATCGTCGGAAAAGCGCATGCAATAAAGATGATAGCACGTACGTGGAGGGCATCAAATCCAATGGTCTTGTAGAGTTGATAAGGGGCAGTTGAAAGGCCAGCCATGACGGCCAGCACAGGTACGCGGCAGTGCGCGCTGTCGGCGGCCTCGAGGTCCGCACGTCTGAGCACCTCTCGTTGATAGCGGCGGTGACCAGCGCTCTTAAGCTGGTGCTCGACCGTCAGCAACGCGTCTCTGTCCGCCGCCGTCAGCGCCTCGTGGGCGCCGGCCTCGTCAACTTTCACCATACAGCTCGAGCAGGGGAACGGCGTGTAGCCGCCTTTGAGACAAAGCACGGATTTGTCTTCCGGCTGGTCTGCCAGGTACAAGAGGACGCGGGGAAATTCGACGCAGGTGTTGCCTCCCTGCTTATGCAGCACGCCTTGATGACTGGCGGAGATGGTGGTACGGAATGCAAGGAACAGCGCCCGTTGGAAGATAGTGCTACGGCGCTCGCGGGCGCGACAATCTGCCGACGGCTCCTTCTGCTTACGCATGGCGACTGGCTCCCTCTAGACTTCGCCGGAAATGACATTGACGACTCGGACTCGGACTGGATAGAGTTTGTGAGCTGTGCGCGACAAAGAGATGGAGCCAAGGACAACACAAAGAGAGAGCGAGTTCCAAATGACGTTAACGGTGGTCACCATGTGTCAGAATCCGTCGGAAAAGGAAGACGCACTGCAGCACCCACGGCGCCGCAAGCCACAGACCTATCCACTCCCCGATAGATTGGCACGTTGGAACGTTCCTCCCGACATAGATAAGTGGCTGGCATCGCTGAAGACGTGAAGTCCCAGCACGAAGCAGCTAGTGTCATCCTTCTCCTGCATCAAGGCTGCTTCTTTGAGACGAAAGGCGTCCGCATAGAGGGGCGACTCGCGGATGTTGCTCGGTGGAGCCGGACCGGCGTCACCGCTCCAAAGGCGCACCTTCTTGCCTTTTTTGAGCATGGCCAATACCACCTCCAGAACCGGGCGGAAGAGCACGTCGACATGTTGGCCGTCCACGCGCAGGCGGCACTTCTTCCACCCCTCACCGAGGGCCGCGTCGTCAACGTCTTCATGAATGGCGTCCTTGAACGCGTTGACGGATCTGAAAGAGTCCCGCAAACAGTCGTGGTGCCCACCGTCCATGGGCATCCCAGGTCTCGTGCCAACCCCAGTTTCAAGCAGGTCCCACAGCTTCTCGATGCCATCATGGGAATGCCCACCCCCGTCGCACGTTATCGCAAAGCGCTCCACCGCACGCAGTCGAAAAGAATCAGAACGACCTGCTCGCCACCCCTTGCGTCGGGTATCCAACGGCTCGGCGCGCGCCCAATCGCGCTCGTCCTCGTGCAACGCACGAACAGCCGTGGAGACTGTTGTGTAGGTGTACTCGTCGTCCACTGGCGCCCCTGCCGCGAGCCCGCGCCGGTGATGACCCGGTTGCGAGTCCTCCACCACGGCGGCCCCAGCCTCCCAGCGGTAAATAGCCATGAGGGCTACCATCTCCTGCAACACGGCCTTTTCAATTTCTTTCTCGGGGTCGATCGCGGCCTCAGCAGCCGCACTGAGCTCATCAACCCTTGAATCGCGATGGAAGCCCGCCGTCCTGGCGTCGCCTGCCTTTCCTGCCGCCCCGGAAGCGCCCGCCGCCATGTCGGAATCCGACGCCACTGCGGCAACTGTCACCCCCGCCGCCCCTGCGGCGCCCGCCACCACGGCGGCATCCGCTGCCCCGGCGGCACCTGCTGCTTCCGCCGCTTCACTGGCGCCCGCCGCCCTGGAGGCGCCCACCGCGCCCGCCGCTCCACCGGCGCCCGCCGCCCTATCAGCACCAGCCCCCCTATCAGCACCCGCCGCCCTATCAGCACCCAGTGCCGCCGTATAGCTCGCAGCGGTGGCTCCTGGGGCGTCCGATGTGGCGAATGGCATCTGCATGAGGGCATTGCGCACAGAAGTGGAAGCAGACGTCGCTGCAGCCCGTTCACCTTGCGCTTTGGACCGACGCAGGTGAGTGTTCATCCGAGGTCCGAGCGCGGCTTGGCTAGGAAGCCGCACATGGCGCAATCCAGGGGCAGTCGAACCGCCGGCCTGGGTACCGCTCCCAAAGTATCGTCCAGGGCACCACCGCCCGGCGGGACCTCCGACATTGTGGCGCTCTTGCAGGTGAGGCAACGCCGGCGTGCTGCGCCGTGAGCGCCACTGACCCCTAAAACGTGTCGTGGGTCTCCCCAGACCAGTACAAAGAGAGCGGCCACTCCACCGCTCCTCTCCGGTCTGTCCGTTCCATCCACCTCTGTTCCCACCACCGCCTCTTCCTCCTCTGCTGCCTTCGTGCCTGCCACCCGCAGAGGTCTTCTTCGCGCCCCGTTCCAGCGTGGCCGCGGTCGTCGGGGGCAAGCAAACGCTGCCGTCAGTCGGGGCTGCTCGGTCTTCGGGCCAGAGGGAGGTGCCGCGTGAAGAAGATGGCGCACGCACCGCTGAAGCCCCGTGGACCAAGCCCTCCATGACGATGATGACCACTCCGCCGCCGCCCATGGTGGAGTTCACGGCTCCACCGCCACCTCCTATCTTTGAGACGTCGCTCTTTCCGTTTTCTTAGTCGATGGGACTGTCCGCGGGCGCTCTGCCGCCGATGTGCATTACTGGCATGCCGGGGACCCCTCTTCCGGGGTATTCCCCGTTTGGGATGCCGGCGCAGATGGCGCACCCACAGATGATGCCGCCGGCGCTAGCGCAGATGCAGCAGATGCAGCGCGCCGCAGGGATGGGGCAACCCCCTACCAACTCTCTGTTTTCAGCTGCAATGGTGGCCAACCAGTCGCAAGTGCCGCTCGGGGGCCAACCCGACGAGTTTGTCTTCATGCCCGCCCCGTTCGCCGCGTCGTCCACTACTTCTCCGTCGGCGGCCAGCCAACTCTTTGGTGCCTCGGCGCCGCCCGTGGGCACCGCCGCGGAGTTGCTGTCGTTGCCGGCGGTGGGGCCTTCCAGTTCCACCCCTATTGCGTCTCGTCCGCGGCGCGTCCTTCCACCGACGGCCCCCGTCGCTCCGGCTGTTGAAATCTCTAGGCCGACGACGCCGCCTGCTCTGATCCGGGCTGGTGCTCATCGCTGTGCCCCTCTTCGGACTCGCATTACAGCGGCACCCGCTAACACCCCGGCGATGTCAGTTGCCCCGAATACGGTGCCTGCCGGGCCGCTGGCGGCTGCCGCCCAGGACACGCCTCTGGCTCGTCTTGCGGTTGCGCACGGTGCGTCATCGGCTGCTATCGGGGCGATGGGCGCCCTGGGCGGCGCGGCGAACGCGGCGCATGCACAAATGGCGGCGTCACGCGCGGCTGCGGCGGATTTTGTTGCGCCGACGGCGCTGCTCTTCGCGCTGGCGGCAGCTGCCAGCCCGTCGACGGCGCCGCCTGTGGCGCAGATGGCGGCGGGATCGCAACCATCGATGGAGGCAGATGGCGTGACCGCGGCGGCATTCATGGAGCCGCTCGCGCTGCCCTCCGCGCCGCCGGCGGCTGCTGGCTCTGCCATTGCGGCGCCCACGGTGCCCATAGTGGCGCCTGCAACACCCCAGGCGCCCCCCCCTGGTCGGCGTCGGTCCCGGATTTTGCGCACTGCAGCTCCCACAGCGCGCCAGGCGGCGCGTGTCTCGGTGTCTCAGGGCGGAGCCGACATGGCCACAGCCGTCGTTCACTCACTGGCCGCGGCTGTCTTGCCGAGCCAGGTGGCTGTTGCCGGGCCGCGCTCCCAGCTTCAGGCTCATGATGGCGCCAACTTATTGGTGGACGGAGGGCTCATTGCCAACGCTGCGGCGCGCCCCGGCGCGAGTGGCATCCGGGCGCCCAACTTGGGGCTAGACAAGGCTGGAACATCCTGTCCTAATGCTGTGGACACTGTGCGAGTTGCCGTACATGCCGCACACATCGCGGTCGAGGAAGCGGCCGCACCGGCTGAGACTGCTGAGGCGTCCGGGCTGAAAACCTCCCAGATGACGCAGGCGGCCGCCACCACCCTTCCGAGTCTCATCAAGGCGGCCAACGGGACTGGTTAACGTGCTGTCGTCTGAGGTTAAGGTCATGAACCAGAAGGTGCAGACGCAGGGCAGCTCAATCGAGAGGCTGGGTGTGGCCTTGAGCGAAGTCAAGAAGATCCCCCGCCCTGTGCGGCGTTTCGTACTCCCGGACGTCGAAGAGTACTCGGACTTTGACGAGCTCCTCTCCATGTTTGGTTATGGCCGCCCGGTCATGTCGGACTACACAGCGTTCGCGGCCACGGCCGGCGTCAAGTTGTCCGAGATGAAGAAAGGTGCGCTGATGATGCTCAATGTCAGGGCGCGCGTCAAGGGGAGCTCTTTTGCGGAAGTAGCCACGGCAACCACGACCAAGGCCTTCTTCCAGCACCCGGACGACGACTTTGAGATTATCATCGAGGAGAAGATGGACGAGCACAAGATGGAGGACAAAGAAGCGTACACGCACCTGAAGAGCTGGATCGCCGGACCAGAGGCTCGCCCCAAGACGCTCAAGCAGTTAGCTGCGGAGAAAAAGCGCGAGGAGGCCTACAAGAACAAGCACGGCAAGGACAAGACAAAGCCGAGCACCCCGGACAAGCGCCGTGCGTATCAACCGGTGATGCAGACCATTTCGCATATGTACGAAGCAATCAAGTGGCCTGTCGTGGCCGCCTGGTTCAACGCGGTCGAGAGGAAAGAGCCGACCATGCAGCCGGCCGAGGCGACTGAATGGCCTACGGACGTTCACTCCCGGAAGAAGCCGGAGGAGCCTGGTCAGGCGCACTTTATGGCGTCGGCCAAGTGCCGCCCGGCCATGAAGGTCGCCATGCACGCAATGTACATCCGCTTGGGAGCAGCTGACCGTATCCGCGCACCCAAGCACTGCCGTGACGTCGAGGTGGCGTGCGGGACGGTGGGGCATTACGCCCTGGCGGTCATCTTTATCCGTAACGCGCTTGCAAAAGTTTCGTCGGGGCAGCGCCGGCGCTCTGGCTTCGACAACGGGCTTTCCGACCTGTGGCGGGTGGAGTTCGAGGGTGTGAAGCCCCTTTCGCCCAGCAAAACGACCCCGTGGCACGGCTTGGTCTTTACCGACGGCACAAACCCGCAGCGCTCCACATTCGAGGTGGCGCCTGTGCCACTTGTCGGACGGCGTGGCCACGGACGCCTGCCACTGGCCCCGAACGACGCGCACGCCGGAAGAAGCGGTGGCGCCTCGAGCAGCGGCGGTGGTGCGAGCGGCGGCACTGAGACAGGCGGCGGAAGTGGCTCGGGCGGCACTTGCGGAGACAATGGCGCCAACTGCTGCAGCGGAGCGGGCGCTGCAAGCACCTCAGACGGTGTGAACGCAGATGCGGGCGGTAGTCCTCCGGGAAGTGCCCGCGTATCTGACGGTGGTCTTGAGATGGGCGACGGCGTGACGGCGGGGGGCGGCACGACGGGTGGCAGCAGCATTGTCGTCGGCAACTCGGAGGTCGGTGGAGTAGTCATCAACCCTGTCGCGCCCGGCTGCGCTACGGGTGGCGACAACATCACTTGAGGACCCACGACGGCGCGTGGTCACACGGAACGCACAGACGTCGTACACTTCGCCGATGTGGTGTCACGGCATCAACATCGTCGGGGTCATTGAGTGCCAGCGCCGCTCCAACGAGCTAGAGGTCTGCTCGTGCTTCCTTCTTTACTGGGTTTGCTTTGTCTTGTTTGGAACGGATGGCTGCACCGTTCTTCTCGCTCTTCTCGCTTTGATCTGCTGTTTGTCACCCTTGCATGTGCTCTGATTCGCTTCACTGCTCTTGGCACTCTGCTTTGCTGTTTGCCGCTACCCTTTGTATCCCGGGTGGGCTCTGCCTGGCTCGAGTTCCCTGGGGTGACAATTGTTCTTGTCTTGTTGTTTCTTCAACGTGTGTCTCCAGCCCCCCTCCACGGTAGCCACAGCTGTACCAGCCCCAGGGGCCTGCAACAGTCACACGGCGCCCCTGGCAGCGCCCCCCCCCGAGCAGCCATAACGCAGCCGTACCCCCCCCTGAATAGCCATACGACCGCCGTACGAGCACCCCCAGAACGCCAGCGGACCCACACCAGCATGCACCACAAAACAGCACATCGAGCACCTCACTGGGACAGGTCTTATTGACGGACACGGGGACGTGCCCATGGGTGTGGGCGCCGGATTTGGTCGGCAGACGCACCCGTATCTGGAATCTGTGCTCATCGGCCGATGGGCATAAGCCCATCAAAGATTGTCCATCGCAAAGCCCAAGAATGTCCATCGAACAGCCCCCTTTCGTGGCATAATCCGTAGGGGTTTCAGACCCATCGCAAACACGGCCTTGATGGGAATTTTTCATGATCCGACGATGCCACGCCTCAAGTCGTTGCTCACTGTACCGCCCCAAGCAGCCAAATGCCTCTAAAATGTCTGCTGCGTGGCGGCACAAGGTGTGGAGCTTGGGTGTGACGCTGTTCCACTCAAATGCGGCTTTCAGATTGTCGACCAATGACGCCGCGTCCCGCCGGAAAGCAGCCATCTCGGCGGAGGATACGTCGTTAACGCGGGTGAGGATTGGTAAGATCCGCCGCCACGTCGCACACGCCTCGCTGTAGTCACCACGCACCTTGTCGGATACGTATGCAGACAGCAGGACGCAGATGAGTGACAGCCGCTCGCCGACGCGCTGGCACTGTCGCCCCTCAAACGCGCCGCTGAAGTAGGGGGTTGGCGACACACCAACCGACTGCCGCAGGGTGCTGGCTAAGTTGTGGGCGTACTTGGCCGCGGATGCCTTTCCGTGCCAAAACTTGATCGCCTCGATGCCCAATCTCAAGAGGCAGACAGTGATGCCCAAAGTCAAGTGGAGCGGCATGGGCGCAATGTGTTGCGGTTCGATGATGATCAGTGGTCGGATTTCGATGGAGAGGTGCTCTTCAAGCTTTAGGGGGGTCGATAACGTATCGTTTCCCCCCCCCGTGTAGGCAGCGGCCATCTTCTTGAAGTGTTCGATTGTGCTGGGTTTGCCACCAGCACGACTGCCCGCTTGCATTTCGCCGTAGATTGCCACTTGCTCCCTATTTGTCTTGGTCACCCGTCTCATGGCGGTACACCGCTGGCCAGGCATATTTCTGGATGCTCCGACGTGGCCGCACCAGGCCGTCATATACTGGTAGTCGCCGGTCACAATGAGCAGCACCGCCCGCCGCTCACCAGCCACCTCCAGCCCGCCCATACGGAGCGCGTCGAGATCAGGCACGTATACGTCCGCCATGGCAGACAGTGCCGCGTGGTCATCTTTAGCGGCAGGAAAGACGCAAAACGGAAGGGTGTTTCCACGGCTACACGGGTGATGCTGGTTGGCGCATGAGAAGACAGCTTTTGTTGAGCTAAGCACCCCCCCCTTTTCTGGCCCGAAGCACACTTGTACGGTCCGTGCGTCCGCCTCGTACATCTTTGTTGGAGACGCTTGGCCGAGGAAGGGCGACGTAGAGGCAATCTCGGCACAGTCCGAGCCTCGCACAAACCGTTCGATAAACTGTTTGTAGTCACACAGGTCATCAATCCTGCCTTGCAGAGCCACCCGCGCAGAGACGAGGAACGCACCCGAACCGTGTGTGGTGGCTGCGTTGCGCGGCCCGGCCTCAGCGGCACGCATATCCGCTCGCAGAGCTTGAGTGGTGGCAAGGCCGCTCCCAGGTCCGAGGAGGAGCCGAAACCGCCGCCGCAGGGAGCCGCTCACGCCATTTTCTAGCAAAAAATGTTTTTGCAGACGAGCGAGTAGCGCCGCGAGCACAGCTGAGGGCGCAAGGGCAATACCTCCGCTCGCGGCGACCCGCCGCGCCGAGTCAGCCATCGTGGCTGCCACAAGCCCTGGGTCGACCGCAAAGAGCCGACCCACGGCGGTGGTAGCCAGTGCTGCTCGTTCGAGGGCCTGGCGCGAGCCGATCTCATCGTTGGTCGGCTGCGAGACGCGCGCGTACGTTCGCTGCTTGCGGTTGGCTCGCAAGCCGGCCGATCTCGGCCACCAGTGGAGCCTTGAGCGAGGAGTGCGCCAGCCGCACGACCAAGAGGGCAGCGGCGACGGCTGGATCGCCACCCGCACTGGGCTCAATCTCCTAGGAGGACAGAACCACGACCCACCAGGGACTGCTCGCCGATGGAGCCGCGTCCACACCGGCCACAGAGACAGCACGGAATGTAAGGGGGGGCGGCGATCCCAAAGTATCTGTGGAGGAGGGGGGGGGGAAGGAGGGAGCAGCGCGGGCCCGCGCGGTATCAGAGCGGTAGCACGCCCGACACAAACCCCAGGATACGCCCCAGGTGTCCACGAAGGCCTTTTTGCTGCACCTCCGCACGTGCGCCACCAGCCTGCCTGTGTCCTCGTTCGTAGGTGTCACCCCCGTGTCCACGGCTGAGATCCAGTCGTTGGCTTTCGGGCTCGTCCGCAGACAGGCGCTGGAGCAGGAGTAGCACACACGGCGAGGGGAGTTTTCCCAAACACGCGCTGTATTAAATGGGAGGATGCGTGACTGTGACAAGGGGCTCATCCGCAATTGACAAACAAGGTCATGTAGCGCAAAAAGAAGCAGGGGTCCCAGGGGTCCCACCAGCGTGACATGGGTCAGCAGGCCGCAAGGAACACAACGCAGTATCCAGATAACAAAAGAAGTGCTCCGTGCTGTCGCTAGATGCAAGTAGACGAGGGCATGAACGCACCATGCAGGGTAGTCAACCGCGCCATCAATATCCGCCGCCCCAGACATCCCGAGTTCGCAAAACTTGGAGGGAAAACTTCTTACGCTACTAGAGTGGTGTATGACTGCGTTGGTGGCTCTGTAGGAACAGAATACTCCGACACAGAGCGCTCAGTGAGCAAGGGGATGTCCGTACGTCGCCCCAACAGGTCGACGGTTGATCGGTCAAATGCCTCATCTTTTGGTCCCTCGCATTCAATATCTTTCACGTGGCACTGTACAGCTAAATGCACCATGGCCACCTTTGACTAGGCGTGCCAAAGCCGCCCGCAAACGACCGAGTCCAAACGATAACATGCAATCAAGATATCATGCACCGGCGAGCATGCGGTGACACAGGGCGAGTCGACACTCGGTGGGGATGCACGCACCACTCGACAGGACCACCATGCCCTCCTCGACCGTCAAACGGGGCGGCACCGCAGCGTGAAGCGTCTGGAAATCATCTCGTGTTACACGAAAAAGTAGGCGAAAGTCAATGTCCGAGATGTGGTTGCGCCCCGTCCGGAAAGAGAGCCGCGTGCGGGTACCCGACGTGGAAACCCGCCGTGGCGGCGTCGCCACGGCCGCAGCCATCTCCGGAAAGCACGCTGCGGCGACAGCAGCCGCCAAACTAGCCGCATGCCGGGCGTCTTCGCCGCGCTGACGACTGTCGAGCAGGCCGAGGTGCGTCCCGCACCCTCCCGTAATCTCGCTGCGGCGGCGCACAATCCTGGACCGCCGTGGCGCCATCGAGGCGTCACGGGCTGTGAAAGTGGACGGTACAAGAGGGTCGCACAAGGTGCGAGTGGTGAGTGCGCGTCCGGGGCCGGGCGGAGCGCACAGGACTGTCCGTCGGAGACCACAGGTGCGGGAAAGGTAGACAGAGTTGGCGCCGAGCGGGGGAGGGGTGGGAGGTAGGGCCTAGTGGAACGTACAGGCCGGTGGGAGGCGAAGAATGGGTGTGCGGATGGCGTCGCGGCGCCACGTGCTGGCCAACCGGGAAGCCACCGAATGGGGGGGAGAGGGGGAGGGCCAGCCCGGAAAACTGGGGCGGCAGGCCGAAAAAGCTCACGAAAGTGTGGAAGGGGGTGCGGGAGCGGGCGGTGCCCGAACGCGGCGGCACGGCACACCTCCTAGTCGAACAGGTCGGCACCGAGCGTGTGGGTGGCAGGCACAGAACCAGCCCGCCGCACACCGGCGACAGGCCGCGAGAGCGCACAAAGAAGGCGGGGGGGGTGGGCGGGGCGCGTATGCAAAAGAACCTTATAGCGGCCAAGAGACACCGAGTGGCGTCGTCCGCACGTGGTTGCCAGAGGTGCGGTGCGCTGGCGACGGTTTGATACCTGTTTTGCACATGCGGAGACCAGCAAGAGCCTCTCCACGTGAATGAGGAGAGGGGGGCAGCCGCTGCGTGTCTTGGGTGGCTCCAATGCACCGCCGGGGGAGCTGGAGTGTTTGTGGCTCCAATGCAGCGCTGGGGGCCACAGAGCTGCGCGGCCAACGACGTACCCAGTTGAGGCCGATACAGAGCTGTATGATCCAATAAAATCCCAGGACTGGGGCTGACACTGGGCAGCACCCTGGGAAGATCGTGTACGGGGGCCTCTAGTCGTGTGGGGAAGGGAAGGGGGGCCCTCGATCGCGCCAGTGGTCCGGGCAGCTGCGGCTGCAACGTTGAGCGATCACCAGGGTGTGACCAGCGAAGGGGGCACTGCGCTTGAGTGGTGCCCTCGGGTCCGTGTGCGGACGTTTTCTCCACAATGCGCATGTCATACAATCTGCGCATTCCAGCAATAGAAGTTTTGAGCACGACGTGTTCATGAGTTTCCGCCTGCCGTCAAGACAGCAGTGTTCCAATCATGCCCGGTTCACGGAATTGGGTTCCGATTCACATCCGAACACGTGCACGACTGCTCGCCGTCTAGAAAAGGCTTAAAGAGGCCCTGCGACCCATGTCAAGAACCGGTATTGTCCCTGACACGATTCTGGATCAACGACGCCAAAAGTGGATCACCAGAATCGTCGATTCCAGCTCGTTTGCCCATTGTTTTTCTCCCCACGGACCCCGCTGCCTCGATATCTTGCCGAACTGGGAATAAACATACCTGCAGGAAGCTCCAGGGAAGACGCAACTTTTTGGTGCCAGTTGCGCTCGTAGGCGCGAAAAAAAGGCAGTGATCGATGGGTTGAGCGCACAAAGCGCTTCTCAGCGTCGAAGTGCCCGAAACATTACGGATCAAGTCCATCCATCGGGATCAAGCTTGCACTTGCGTTTCCGGTCGCCCTTTCTCTCAGGTGGCGGCAGTCTGCGAGCGCGCGCTCTTTCTCGCCCAAGCCTGCACTCCGAAAGCCGCCAGATGCCCGCGCATGCGCAGGCATTGCGCTAGCCCTTCCCCCCCTAGCACCGCCTGTGACAGACACCTCGTGGCACACGGGCGCCCACCCAGCCGCGCTTTCCGACCGAATCGGCCGCTGCCAAGGTTCGAAAGACGTCTAGGGGGGGGCGGGGGGGAAGGAGGCGGACGGGAGCCGCGCGGGAGGAAGGGACGTAAGGAAGGGGAGGCGATGGGCGGGCGATGGCGCTTGCTGTGGATCAGCAGCAACACGGTGAGGAGGGCGCGGCGTCCGCGTGGTCGACCATCGATGCGGAGGACTCGATCAGCCTGATCAGAATCATGATCGCCATCAGTTGTCAAGTAGCTCATGTAATCAATCCAATTTTGAATGATCCATCTTCGCGTCGCTGGAGTAACAAAAACACTTCAATGAAACAAAACTTCGGCATACGAAAAGGACAAGAAGAACAAAAAGAACTGGTACATTTCCCACGTAAAACAACGCTCTTCTCATGACCTTCTCAGATCTGCCTTCAGATCTCTTTTCTGATAACATCCCACGATGCTATGCTCCATAGCGATAAATGTGATCCAAACAGGCGTCGGGGACAATACCGATTCTTGGGTGCCCGGATCAGATCCGATTGGAAACGACGGGACCGTGCACAAGGAGATGGGACGCTGCCCAGGGCCGTCGTTTCAATAGAGTGCCCAGTTCATGTCGTGGCCGTTCCAGGTGTCGGCCCGGTCGTCCCATCGAATTCCCCTTTCTTCGACGTTGTCATCGGATTCGCCGATAAACAGCGGCACATCTGAAGCTTGACAGGGACGTGGCGATGTCACCACCACTATTTGACACACTTTCCGGGAAGCTTTTCAATGGCTGCGGTTCATTAAGCGCTATTGGGGATCATTTAGCACTCCTTCGCCTTCATTTAAATTTGGTCTACCAGAAAGGGGCTACTACACACAACCCAGCAATACTGTCCCCATTCGGACCATCTCGTGGCTCGTTTCAGACGGTTCGAACCCCAAGTACATCTCGCCTGGCCTCAAAGATGGTCCCGAGAATGGGCTTTCCACTCAGCGTGCCACACGTTGCACCTGAAGATTTCCCAATTGGAAGATGGGACCGACGTTGCAGGGTTTGCTCTGATCGGAAGCGTGAGCGACGTGTAAGGCCCGTTCGCAGCTGCAAACCGCGTGATTATTATTGGCCGAGCCCGTCGTGTGACGGTATACCGGTACAGACACACGCGGGATCCCCGCGTATGCTTATACCGCGGTATACCGTCTGAGAACTGGGATTTCCACGTCTTGTGTGTTTAAAATTCCTCTCTTGCAGGAACTGTCAAACGAATTGTCGACAATCCGGAAGCTCCTCGCCGGTGTGGCGACACATACCGCTGCGAACGGGCCTGAGAAGTCGCCCCGCGCACCGCAGCCCACTCGAGACGCACCGCGCTGCATGGCACTGTTCGCTGCAACCCCCCCCCCGCCGCCCTTTCAAACTGCACACCATTCCCCCCCACCCCCCCTCCGTTGGGAACGCCCATCGCGGCGCGCGACACGGTAGCTGACCGCAACGACATCTCGTGTGACCGTGAGGCAGATGCGGTTGGAGCTGAAGCACCGCGGGTTACCAATTCACGGGACAAAGGACATTTTGGTGGAGCGGTGCCGCGTGAACGGGGTCTTGTGTGAGAGTCCTGCAGGCACCGCCGCGGTGATTGCCCCACTCCGCTCCACCCCGGCCCCAACCACTCCTGCCACACCTACCACTCCCGCACCCACCACACCTGCCACGTCTGCGCCCACCGCACCTGCCATCCCTACGCCCCCCGCGATTGAACCCACACAATCCTCCCCACCATGCAACGGCGACACGATTGCGAAATCGCTCCCGCTGCCGCCCATTGGCGGTGCGCTACCAACTGCAGCGGAGGCGACAGATGGTGGCCGCGCGCCGTTTTCCAAACACAAGAGGGAACGGCCTACTCACGTGCTGTGTGAGGGTGAGGCGGCTGCTGGTGTAGTGGTCTCTCGGGGCCCGATGTCTCGGCAGCAACAAGACTCGAGAGCCCGCCAATCGGAAGCTTGGGTGGTGGTTATCGCCGAGCTTTTCAACAGCTCGCAACTATTTGCTGTACCTCACAAGTGTGCAGATGGGGGCATCGGCCCGAACAACCACCCGTTCACGCGTACTGGGCTGTTTTTACGGGCGAAGTGGAAGGAGGTAGGTCTCTGTTCTGCTCAATTTCTCTTGGCATGAGCGAGATGAAGTGTTTACGCTTCCATTGCGCTTCCGACCACACGTTGAATCTGCGCTGCTCTTCACCTGGTTTATCTATTATCTTACTTAAGTGAGCTTGATGCTCTGCCATTGGAACCGCACTCTGACACTCATATTGTTTCATCCTCGCCGTGTTTGTTGTGGTTGGTAGATTGGGTCTGGTGTTTGGCGCGTGTACAAGTCTTACTCCAGCTCGGGACAGAACGACCCCAGCAGGTGGGCGGTCTTCTCCAAGGGGGATACGATGCTAGATTACCATTCTGCTCTTGTCAAAAGCAAGGAAACGGTATTGGAGCTCATCAACACAGAAGTGGGTCCTGCCGGCGTAGAACGGGACGAACTGGGACTGGCTACCTCCTCGGCGGCTACTTCTCGTGGCAAGCGTAAGCGAATGCCGAATCCGTAATTGCAAGAGCTAATGGACTGTTCCGCGAGCATGGCTGCGTCGGCCGCCAAGCATGCGCTAATGGCGGAGTTGGTGGCTCTCTCCACGACGCTGAAGAATGCTCAAGATGCTCATCTCCCGGCCGAGCTCATCGCAACCAGAAGGGCGCAATTTGAGGAGGCGGTCCGGGCGCCGACCGCCTTGGAGCCCGGCCAGGCTCGCAACCGACAGTCGCCAACCGCTACTGGCGGTGACCGGGCTCTGGCTGATTTGGAGGGGCCGGCAAGTCTTCAGGTGGGTGATGGCCGCACCGCTGGGCGCGGACCGCCGCGTGGTACTCACGAGGCTTCACCGGACGTGGAGGGAACTGCTTTGGATGACCAGGCCACGGATGGGGAGGAGCCCTATTAGTGTACGCTGTTTGTACATCGTCGCGTTCGTTGCGCTTTGCTCGTTGCTGTGCGTGGGAGTTCAGTTCTTGATGTTGAATGAACCGACTTCTCGTTCCATATGTGTTCGGGTGACTCACTGTGCTTACTATGCCGAGCATTCATGTGTGTGGTACGCAATAGGCGAGGAATCCTACAAACCAACGGTACTCAGTACATTGGCGCCACGCCGGGCCGCACAAGCCCAAGCTCCTCAACTCGTTCCGTCATACGCACCCTCATCAATGAACGCTCCCGATCACGACGCCGCCCTCGCTGGTCAGAGCTCACCGCGTCGTTGCTCAAAAAGAACACGCTCCCTCCGCTACGGTCATCCCCAATTGGAGCTACACCCTCCGTCGAGTGGTCACGACAAAAATTGTGCAGACGAAAACACGCCCGCACAAGACCAGGCCTCTTCACAAAAGGCACACGCAACGGCCTCCAAAACACACCCCACCGCCACACGAGCATTCCAAACGCCTGCTCAATATGAATGCGTACAGATGATAGGTAAAAATTGTACCAGTCACGCCAACGGTCACTCTTACCGCCGCCAGGCCACGGGATGGCCAAAACCTCGCTAGCCGCGTACGTTTCGTCAGCTGCAATGCAGTGACCAACTGGAATCAACCTTGCAGCGAGAGGGTTTTCAGGATGAAGAAGCGCTTGACCGAAGTTCGTGCCCGTGAAGGCCGAAGAATCATGGGCCGACCCTGGGCTCTTACACGACATCCACCTAAACTTGTAGTCCGCATCGCAAATCTCCTGCACGTTCAGGGCGTAGAACCCCTTGCGGGAGTAATAATCAGCGACACAAGTCACGTCTGTCGCCAGAGGTTGTTCCTGTTGAACGGCAATACCGTCGAGAGCCCCACTGACGCTCCCAAATGGAAGTTGCGTTGGGTCTTGAATCTTTCTGCGCATGCCGCCCTCCGCGTGCAGTCCTCCACCTGGAAGTCCAGCGCCAGCGCCGGGGAGGAGTTGACGGCGTCTACAACGTCCCACACGGCGCGGTAGACACTTGCCGAGTGCACGCCGAAGGCGGCGCACATGTCAACGTAGCTGCCGCCACCCATGTAGCGCAGGGCCAAAGCTGTGCGGACCTCGGCGGAGAGACCACGTCGAGGTAAGCGAGGGCGCAAAATGCCCACCAAGGCATGAAACGCGCCGTCAGACATGCGCACTGAGCGCTCAAAGTGGGGACCGTATCGAGTTTTCACATGGGAAAAAGAAATGCGAGTGGTTGTGTATTGCACGGGTGATAAAAAGATACTCGGGCTATAATGCACTACCCCCGCCAGCGTCGTCACGAAGGCGTCCGCTCGTAGGATGGGGAAAGGGTCCATTTTGACGGTCGCCGTGCGTTGACAAGCTGCATGGCGGTCGGTGGCGCGGTGGATGGTTCAACGGTGGGTCTTGTTCGCGCCTGATGGCGATAGAAACCCAGCGTCTCTGACGAAAACAATTGTTTACTTGATTTCATGCGCGAGACGGTACGCCAAAGGTCTTTTGCAGATATATACCGCCGTCACGCCGGTATACCGTCACACGGTTTGCAACTGCGAACGGGCCTCAGATCTCCGCCTCGCTGGCACAGTGATATGGTGCTTTGCTGAGAAATGGAGCATGCACGTTTCCGCAAACGAACATGCACACCCGACCACTGCGAGCATTGACCCGTCCTGTGGGGAGACCCATGATATCTCCGGGTGATGTGTGACATGTTAAGCATCCGGACCAGGTTCGCCGGGCCCTTGGGCTGACAAAGACTGACAGAAGCTGGAAAACCGCATTCTGAGTGACCCGGTGGCAAGTACCTGCTGACACCCGCGGTGGTCTTAGTGAAACGATGCCAGAACATGCACTCTGACAGCCTAATCAGGACAAGACTTCTTAAGCCACCGGCCACTGCGGTCCCGTCAGGAGCGTCCCCCCTAAGCGGCCCCTCATGTTTGCTCGCAGAAGCTGAATCGGCCTCCGAACATGCATGACGTTTGAGGAGTTCTTCCAATTCTTTTCTGTCCGTTCGGGCCGTTCATTGGCCCTCCGAACGCGAGAGCTCCGTGTCCAGTAGATCGCCTTTGTTCATTGACATCGAAACGTGTCACTGACATTCTATTGACCAATCACCATCGATGAAGGGTACAGCAGTGACTGGATCCAGCCCACCTGCGTTTCTTTTGGGGCACCAGATGGCACAGGTACGCAGTCTCTGCCTTGTGGACCGTGCAGAGCCGGCTCAAATACTGTGAAACTAGGCCGCCTGACGCAGCCAATGGGCACGTGGTCACAATCATTGAACCGGTATTTTGACAGGGTTTGGGCAGTGTTCCTGACATTGAATAATGAGAAGTCATTGGGTGCGTGATGAGCCCTCAGTCCCACGTCTTACCGTGTGCCAGTGAGTGGCTGTGGCTTTCGCCGGTGATGCCAGGTGCAATTGCACTTGGGACGCAATCGGTCCCCTGAAGCCAGGTGAGAGACGATCTGATGGACATCCTGACATCGGTCCACCTCGGCAAACGTTTGCACTCGCAAACGTGCATGCTCCATTTCTCAGCAAAGCACCACACACTTAAATATTGCATTACAGTGCGACCCCTCACTTGCCCTGGGGTGGTCCAAACGGTAGCCCTCCGCGTGCGATTCATCAGCCGCGGAAGATCCCGATTCGTACTATTGTGCATGGACAGGCTGTAATCCAGAAGGCTCAAATGCGCCACAGAAATCCTACCAAGCCCTTGTGTAAATGATCCCTGATGAGTCAATTTCGCTTGGCATCGCTGCTCTTGGCGGTGCTGTCCAACCGAACCCACTACGGTGGACCAATCACATTCATGTGGAGCTACTGCCCTGGGCAGACGGCTGAGCTTCATTCGCGGCGGTCAGCGGAGATATGAGGGCAGTCCCCGAATGGATAATGGCAGGAAGGTTCCAATACTTCAAGTACAGAAAGCCTCTCTTTGAGGTGATTTGACCTTGTAAACCTAGAAGTTTTGAAGTGGATAAATGTAGCAATTTTTCTGTAATGATGGGGGCTACATAGCTGGACCCTCCCCTCTGTTGTTCCGTCCGGAACAACTGCGGGACGGTCAAGTGAGGGGTCGCACTGTAAATGCATGGGATCGGATCCGTATTAATCGTCGATTAATCGCGTATTAATACATTTGATAAAATGTACCGATTTATTCGTTGCCATCCCTCTGAGTCTTGTGTACAGCCGTTCTCTCAAAAATCCCGCACTCCAACGGTTGCAATAGAGTTCCAAATCGGCCTCTACGACCCCTCAGAGGCCGATTTGGAACATTTTTGGAACTGTTGCAGTGCGGGATTTTTGGGAGAACGGCTGTAGGCTGACACTGTTTCTCGGCCTCTTGTGTTTTATCCCCACTTCTTTTGTGACAACAGAAGAAGGAAAAGGTAAGTGTGCCTTGTCTGCAGCGGTTGCCCCTGCGGCGCAGTCGTATCTCGTTGAGTCCTAGAATCAACGTCACAGCTCTGTCACCATGTTCGGCAGTCCACAGCGACGAGGCCATGGAGTTGTGAGGGAGCGGGCGGAGCGTCGGTACATGCGTCATGAGATTGAGGCTTGTAATACTTTGTTCCCTCCCTCGTCGAAGACAGTCAAGCATCCCACGGGATGATGCTGATGTACACTGCAAGCAGGCCAGGCGTTCAGCGGCGCTGAGGCCCGCTGCTGTCTGCATCCTCCACTTGCGTGTTGACAGGCGCGCTACTGGGCTCGGGGTGGTCGCCAAATCACCAATCTGCCCAGTTCCGAAGAGGTACAGCGCTGGGTGCGGACATCGAGAGCTGCCTCCTGACGCCAAGCAGAAGCAACAGAAGGGCAGACCAGGAAAACAAACAGAGAAAACTGTGAGACAAGCGCTGTACATGAAATCCGCTCAAGCGGTCCAGCAACCACCATAAGAGGACAACAAAGCTGACAAGGCACGAGTCATTCCGTGGCCAGCCTAGCAACCGTCGACCGACTTGGAAACACCACACCGGGACGGAGGGGCTGCCTGCCGGCGTGAGCCACGGCACCCGTTAACGTTGACGCGGCGGCCACACCCACGCCACCCACGCCGACGCAACGCCCACCCGCCCCACCCGGTGGTGGAGGCACCCCGGCCGCGGCGGGGCCCCGCCGCCACCCCCCACGGCGCCCGCGGCAGCCGCACCCGCGGCGGCTATGGTTTTGCGGCGCGGCCCTTGCTCTTGGACGCCTTGGCGCGCTCGCCCTTTGGTGGCGGCGACGCCGCCGCCAGCTCCGACACCTGATACAACAGCAGCGACCGCGAGTGCGCGGCCGACGGGAGCGTCACCTCCTTGATGACGCGCATCGGGTGTTGGGGGAGGCGGAAGGGCGCTTTGCGAAAGTTGATCGGCGGCACCCACTTTTTCCCCCCCGTCGGCACCGCCCCGTGCCCGCCATTGTGCGTGTCGGCCGAGCCGAGCAGCAGGTACTTGGCGCCCGACGCGGGGATGGCCGACAGCAGCCGGTGCACGTGCTCCGCGGGCGCCGTGTCCAAGCCGCGCCACGCAAACACCAGGTCCGCCGGCGGCAGCCGGCGCGCCCACCAGTCGCGCACGAGAAAGTGGCCGTCGACCAGGTCGCCCACCGCCGCGCGCGCCTCCTTGACGACCCGCGGCGACGCGTCGACGCACGTGTAGTGAAAGTCGGGGAGGTCATAGTCGAGCCGCGCAAGCAGCTGGGGCATCCACGCGCCGTGCGCGCGGCACGGCACGTCGACCATCGACTTGATGTGGTACGTTTTGATGACGCGCCAGAGCATAAAGGACAGGCGCGTCACGTCGTCGGACTTTTGGTGCGGCTGCGCGGGCACCCCGTGAAAGTTGCCGACCGTGTCGCTGCCAATCTCCAACGCGCCTTTGGGCTTGTCCCCACCCGCGTCGCCGCCGTGCGCCGCGGTGGCGCCGTCGGCGGCGGCGGCGGCGGCGGCGGCGGCGGCGGCAGACGACGCCGTCGGCTTGGTGCCGCGCTTCTTGGAGCCGCCCGCCCGCTTGGGGGAGCTCTTGGCGCCCCCCCCCTCCTCGTCCACCACCTTTTTCATGACGGTGCGGAGGGTGGGCGCCTCCTCCGTGCCGTCGTCGTCCCGCCCGTCTTGCTCCTCGTCGGCGCCGTCGCCGCGCCCCCGCGACGGGGAGGACCCGTCGGCGCCCCCCCACGGGGCGCCGAGGAGGCCCCGCGACCGCGCCGCGCGGCCACGACGCCGGGCGCGCGGCGTCGCCGGCGCCTCCGCATCGTCCCCGTCGGTGATGTGAAAGGCGCGGCGGACATAGGAGAAGTAGCTGTCGCCGTCTTGGGCCGCCTTGCGGCGGCTGACGCTGCCGCGGCCGCGGCTGTGGGTGCCCCCGCCGCCGTCGCCGTCGCTGCCGCCGTGGACGCGGCTGTAGCCGTGGCCGCGGCCACGCTTGGCCGCCGCCTGCGCCGCGCGCACGGCGTCCGGGTCCTCCTCCTCCTCCTCCTCCTCCTCCTCTTCGGTGGTGGGGTCGGCCAAGATGCGCCGGCGGCTCGGCTTGCGGCGGCGGCCATACGGCGCCGCGCGTCCACCAACACCCCTGCCGCCACCGCCGACGCCGCCGCCGCCATCGTCGGCCGCGTCGGGGCCCGCCATGGCGGCGGCGGTGGCGCGCCGCGGCGCCGCGCCGGCGGCCACGCACAGGGTGGCCGTCACGAGCACCAGCAGCCCCACCGCCGTCGACGCCGGGGACCGCCGCGACCGCCGCCGTTTGGCCATGGCCGCCGTCCGCAGCCGCGGTGGCGGGGAGCGCCGAGGGTGGGGGGGCGCCGCGCACCGACGGCTCGCCGGCGGCGACGCGGGCGGCGCGGCGACGCGGGCGGTCGGGGCGGCGCCGGAGAGGGCAGCGGCGGCTCTGGGGAGGGCAGCGGCGGCGCCAACGGCGCCCGCCACTGATCACCGTCGGCGGGGGGGGCAAGACGCGGCCGGGCCCCCGCGGCCACTCGCCGCCCCCCGCCACGAGCAGCAGCGTCGAGCCGCCGCGCGGCGTGTGGCACACACGTGCGGAAACAGGCGCCGCGTGGCGCGCGTGGTGGCCTCAAGAGGCCCCCGCGCCGCGGCGGGGGGGGCGGGGGACGGAATTGGGGCACGGGCGGCGGCGGGGGCGCGCCGCCCGCCCGCGCCGCCCCGCGGCAGGCGGCGACACCCCGCCATACGGGCCGGCCACCCCCCGCAGCGGGCGGGTCACAGGGGGCACCCGCCGCCGCGCGGCGGCTGCCGTGGTACTCGAGGCGCGCGCCCGCCGCCGCGAGCCGCGCTCCACCGCCACGCCGGCAGCGGCCGGCTGCCGCTGCGACCGCCGCTGCTGCGGCCACCGCTGCCGCCGTCACGGGCCGCGCGGCTCGCCGCCGCCGTGTGGTGGCCGACCACGTCATGGACGTGAGGGCGGGAGGGGGGGCGGGGGAAGGGAAGCGCTGTGGCTCGCCGCGCCGGCCGGCCGGTAGCGGCGAGCGTCCAGTCGACGGAATTTGGGGCGCCGCCGCGCCGCCGCACCACCACGCCGACGCCGCCGCAAGGTCGTCGCGTCGGGCATCCTCCACGGCCGTCGTCATGCCAGCACCACAACCGCGGCCGGCACTACGTCATGGTGCCGCGGGGGCAGAACGCCCCTCCCCCCGAGGTGCGACAGCGGCAGTCGGCGACAGTCGGCGGCGGCCTCTTGGCGCGCGGTGCGCGGTGTGTGCGGGGGCGGTCGGGTCGCGGTTGTGCATGCCAAATTTCAACGTGCACGAATTCAACCGCCTGGTGATGTGCTGTGATGCCACGTTGACGACGACCTGGCGCACCGACTGCCGAGGAGCGTGTCGAGGCTGCGTGTGCGAAAAAGTAGAGCCAAGAGGAAGGAAAGAGCAGAGGACGTCAAGTGGGCGTTTCATTGGTTGAGAGCGGGATTCTGATGATCTGCAGACGAGCCTCGGCATCCAGTTTTTTGGCTTGTTGACTACATTTCGACAATTGTACGGCGGATCCGCCGTACTTGGCCGATTCTTCCTGGCCACTGGCGGCCCTAGGGCCGCGGAGGGCCGCCAGTGGCCAGGAAGAATCGGTCAAGTGCATGAAAGATGAAATCTTCCACGTGTCATCTTTTGAGAGGCTGAACGTCATAGCCTAGTCGGCGGGCCCCTAATCAGCACCCCACGACTGGGGACGCGCGGACGACACGAGCAGCTCAACGGCGCCTCTCGAGCCGGCCGATGATCTGTCTCGGATGGGATGCGGCACCCAGAACGCCGCCCCCCCCCACGCTGCGCGTCCACGCGGCGGGGGGTCAGACAAGCGCCCCGCGGCGGCCACACCGACGCCCGTGCGTCCCCCCCCGACGGCGCCGCGGCCGCCCCCGCGGCCGCCCGACGGTCGCGTCGGCGCGGCGCGGGGTGCGACGGTGGCGGTCGCCGCAGCGGTGGCGGTCGCCGCAGCGGTGGCGGTCGCGGTGGTGGCGGCGGCGGTTGCACTGTCTACGGGCGTCTGGGCCCGACGACGCGCCGCCCCGTGTGCCGTCGGGCTGGCACGCTGCCGCAGCATTGGCCACCCGCGTACCGGCCGCACCCACCACTGGTGGGCGCCCTGTGGTGGCCGTCGACTCGCTGCCTTGTCTCGCCCTCGTGCTC